>Ga0307514_10000217_pt1 | contig 157248 bp, 153 predicted proteins | sample 16_EM_MG_FD_203088 | JGI IMG/M metagenome (GOLD analysis project Ga0307514, IMG submission 203088) | Populus trichocarpa ectomycorrhiza microbial communities from riparian zone in the Pacific Northwest, United States - 16_EM | ecosystem: Host-associated > Plants > Roots > Unclassified...
TTGTCAGAGCGACCTTGTCAGAGCGACCTTGTCAGAGCGACCTTGTCAGAGCGACCTTGTCAGAGCGACCTTGTCAGAGCGACCTTGTCAGAGCGACCTTGTCAGAGCGACCTTGTCAGAGCGACCTCTCTGTGCAACCTTGTCAGAGCCGAGTTGTGCTCAATTGGCATATTTTACTCACAACTGGGCCATGCAATTGAAATAGATGAATCAATGTCACGGAAGCATTGTAGTTTACTGGGTCTCCCGGGGATTGGGTAGATGAATCAAAGTCACGGACCCATTGTAATTTACTGTGTGGTACTTCTGCTGATCTTGGCAACTTTATGTTAGGAGTGTGTAGTATATATATCGGTCGTGGAGTGCTTTGGTACACAGGCAGTAGAATTCGTACTATCATACAGCATAGAATTCCATTCTCTACCCACGACATTCTCTACCTAACTACCCTACAATGCCTGCTACACCTGGCCACTCGTCCCAAAGCCTCAAACGGTGCCAGTTCGACGATAATATATCGGTTAACGAGACGAAGAGAGCGGCAGCTACTTCACCTCTCGGCTGTGCAGCCAAGCCCATCAAATGCGTGCCAAGTCAAATTCGTTAAAACATCCCTCTTTGGCACTGTGAGTGTCTTTCATATCTCTAAAGTGAATCCACACTAACGACAAACTTGAGCCTACAACCGGGTGGCATGGATATCTCGTTGGATAGGACTATTGTGCTTCCGCACTGCATATTTATTTTGTTTTCTTCTTTATGTCTTTGGGGGTTAGTCTTAGCTTTTATCGGTATTAAGGGATTTCGGTATAGTTCAACGTCATGGTGTCCCTTCAATATGGTTTTAGCAAATACAGAAAGAATCGTTTATTGTCGACTTGACTGTAGAGTACTTGCTGGGCGATATGCTTGAAGGGCGCTTACCAATAGAGATTTCGCATTGTTAATTGATAAAGACTTTTTTGTCCACCGAGCATGGTCATGGCAAACTCTTTGGAGAGTCGCTGTCAGAGTGGTTGTCAGATTTTTGTCAGAATTGTTGTCAAAGGGCTTCTGTCAGAGCAGCTGTTGTCAGAGTGGCTGCTGTTAGAGTGGCTGCTGTTAGAGTGGCTGCTGTCAGAGTCGCAGCCAGGTTGATTGGCAGTCAATGTCAGCAACTAAATTACTGCATTCATCGGTACTAGTCATCTATACAGCTTGAAACCTTCTAAAATGACAACTGTGGGATAACCCAAAAGCGACCGAAAACCCAGCGGGGCGAACCCGGAAAACCAAAACTGTGACCAAAACTGTGAACCTGAAAGAGAGATGCCAAACCCAAGAACCAACCCAGAAGGAAAAAAAGTGCAGACCCAAAAATGGAAAGTATAGAAAGATCACAAATTAACTAATGTCTATTATTACATCATTATATTGACCAATCACAGCAGACCGGAGTGCCTGTGGGGAAATCATTCCAATCAAGGTATCATATACTTGATCAGCATCGAGATCAATATCCTCACTGGCAGCGTTTTGGAGGACCCCCAGCGCATATAGCATTGGTGATTGCTTCATCAGCTGGGTGTTTTCAATCAACCAATTGATCGTGGTGAGGTTTACCAATCGAGTTGTGCGTTGCATCTGCTGTTGACCAATTCACCGGACACACAATCATACCTGATGTTGCATTGAGTAATTCATACCCTGTTCTACCATGACGGAATATCGGCAATTATAATGTAGGTTCAAGCCCTCACTGCTTGTCAGATAGGACAAGACAAGGACCCTCAGCTGCCTGCGGTTGATAAATGACTTCTTTACAGAGGCACGCCCATTGGCACTCATTGAGCTATGGATAGCAAAACAATTGTAGCCTAAGAGGTGGCAGTACTGCGCACAGTTAGTATTGTCATACGAAGAGTCGATGTCAGAGTTAAATGTCAGAGTTGATGTGTGTCAGAGATAAATGTCACAGTTGATATGAGTGGCAGAAAGTGGGATTGTGAAGGAGTGCTAACCTGTTTGACGAGCCACTGGGTAAGTGGCCAATATACCCATAGAATCACCTTCTCTCCATTGTCTTTCACTGTCAAGGTGTTCTGGAGATAGTGTTTGAGCCAAGCCAACTTTGGAGCCCCAAACCGCAATGCAGCTTCGATCTGATCATACGTTATACCCTTGACCTTTACAGGCAGAGGTATTCAGTTTGTCTTCCCTGGGAAAGCCTTTGCAAATTCAGAAATAACCGTCCACAGCATGATCAGATTCAGTCTGCCTGTGTCAGCAACCCTGGAAGGTAATGACCATAATCGTTTCGACGAAGATATTTCCAGATCCATCGAGGCAGGGACAAGAATAAGCCCTACGGATATAAAGCGAATAAACTGCCAACGAGGGCCAAAATGCTTCGTCTTTCCCATCGTTGTGGCCTGCGTGGAGGCATCCCCGGTGATTCTCTCTCTAAGCCCCTTATCGCTACTGTCTACCAAATTCATGTAGAACTGTCCAGCTCCAGAGAACTTTGTAAATGTAACAAGTTCGGTGGTTACAGGTATAGGAGGGATGTTGATGATGGGCTTTGCGTTCTTGAACGGGATATGGCTCACCATTGTTTGCCGTAGCATTAGTGTGCATAAAACCGCAAAAGCTCGCTTCCCAATACTTTCCTCGTAGTGGTGCCGTCTGATTAATATATCCAATGTTTGTGCGGCCTTACTTAATTTCCCCACTTCACCAATTATGGGGAACATATAAGCATCCCAAGCCATTGTTGTGCAGTGAACAAGTGATCCCAATTCTAGGCCTTTCTTGTACGGATCTGCAACTGGCGTGAACCATGCACCACGTTCAGTACCTAGCACATTACCCCCGTCCGCAACCCAATTGTCATCAATGTTGAGAGTATTGTCGAATGTATCTGGTGGCAGCTGTAGGGTCAACCAGGATGAACTCTCCAGAAAACACAGGATCCAACACAAGTCTTCAATGCGATTTACCAATGGCATTGCTGTTAACATCCATCTGTATTGTGGCTCCAGACTGAGTATACAGGATGCCATATGTATATTGTAATCGCGGGAGTCCATTTTGACCAACATGCCATTACCCTTCCTATACTTGCCGATTGGGGTCCCGCTCGTTCTCAACCTGTGGGCCTCATCCAAGATAACCTGATGAAATATTCCAGGGCCCCAAAATTTTGAACAGTCGGCTTTGTGAGGGTTGAACCGCCGGTAGAAAGTCTCAATGGTCGAGATCACGACAATTCTCCATGGGTTACCATGATCAGTGGCTCGATGGGATGCCCTCCTCCAGGAAGAAGTACCGTAATGGAGATGTGCAGTTAACTCAGTGAACTTAGTCACTGTAGCTTCCCATTCTGCTACCATCGGTTTAGGGCTATTTCAACCTTAGCTTGAAGTCACTATAGTGGTATGTATTCTGGTCATACAGTAGAATTAATGTTGGGAGGTGGACCTCCCACCGTGGCTTTCGTGGCTCCCTTCCGACCTTCTCGCCCTGTTCAACCTTCGCTTTGTAGTCATTCATGTTGATCTCCCATTTGTCTATTCCAGGAGGTGGATTCTTGATTTTTTGTTCATACACATTAACTTGGTGACATATTAAAGCTAGTGCTGTCAGAGTGTGATGATTGTTAGTGTGGTGAACAGTATATCTCAAGGGCACAGCAGGGTCTAACCTTGCCAGTACCGCAGTCATCAGCCAATACACAACCCTTCGCCAAGCTATTCTCGTTCTCTGCCATCCAATTCACTGCAATACCTTGATGTGGTTGTAACTGCGTGGGTTTGTGGAGCAGCTTCAAAGTTCTGATCTCCATGGTGATGCCTAATGCTGCCATTGACTCCTCCAAGTTTTCTCTCAGAAATTCCTGGTTACCCATCCGCTCCGCTCACCTGCAAGTAAAAATTAGCTTCATTCAACATTCTGACAGCCGCTCTGACAGCGGGCTGAGCTCTGACAACAGCTTTGACAACGGCTCTGACAGCGGCTGAGCTCTGACAACAGCTTTGACAATGGCTCTGACAGCGGCTGAGCTCTGACAACAGCTCAGACAGCAGCTCTGACAGTAGCTCTGACAGCAGCTTTGGCAGCGGCTGAGCTCTGACAGCAACTCTGACAGCAGCTCTGACAGTGGCTGAGCTCTGACAGTAGCTCTACGGCTCTGACAGCGACCACTCTGACAAGGACATCGACTCACCAGTCCACATCGACATTATCCGTCTGGTCCTCCTTCTGTGCATGCGTATCAGGGTCGTTGGCTCCCTCTAGTTCCGTTAGGTCAATGTTGTTGAAGTCAGCGTCTACCTGATCTAATTCTTCCTCATTTTGAATATCGAAATCTGGGTCCACTTGTTCGACAGTCCAGCCGGAGGAATGAGTCGGTGGTGTATTGTCAGTAATCGGCATGATCCCCGGATTGGAATCGTCCTGGCCCTCCGGCATCCCCAGTAGCTCTTGCATCCCTTCCCCTTCCTCCTCCTCCTCCGTATCATCTGATTTATCGCCACTGATTTCGTCTTCGGGACAGTCCAGTAAGTCAATAACTAAGGGCTCGCTATCTTCGTCCTCTTGTTTCACCCTAATGGTCGATGATCGTTTCTGGTTGAGGGGGTTGGTCTTGATATATATAATTTCATTGTCGGTGTCATCCACCATGACCGTCTTGTTGATGGTAACGAATGTCACCATCAGACAGCCTTCAATTTCAGCAAAGGTCAGACAGTCATCCCAGCTCGATTCGTCCAATGGACTGTCCTTCAGTGGAGATCTGGACAATAGACTATCACCCTGGGTGGACGTTGTGCTCGACAAACAGGAGTCAACATCCCGCAAGTAGGTTGCTAGATCATATTGCCGAGTAACCCAGGCAACAAGTTCGTCATGGCACTGGGGCGCATTAGGATTCTTTGTGAAGTCTCTCAGAACTTGTTAGGGGTTCTCCCTGTCAGTGACGATGGGTACTTGATCAGGGTCTAGGAAAGCACATACCATGCCGAGACACTCAAGTAACCAGCGGTATGCCTTTTAGCGGGGGCATATTAGTCATGAGGAGCAATAGCGCGGATCAGTCATGAGCAGCTGAGATCCCACAGAAGCTCTTTTCACTCTTGGATACTATGCGGGACTTGCTTGAAGAAAGCACGGCAGTTGATAGTCAATGCAAGTAAGCGGGCTCTAATCCTCCTTCTCCGTAACGGGTTGGATAAAGATGCGGCACACCCCGGCATTTAGAGAATTGTCTCTGCCTAAGCATGACTTAACTGAGGGATGTTACGGGGGTGTATTCCCTAAGTAACTTTATTATTGTATCCGATGATACTTTAACACTTAGGTCCACTGCCGTAGATCCTATTTCCGTTTCGAAAGATACTCGGTCAAAGTATCTATATCAATAGCCCCTAATCGATTTAGTTGTTTTTTACTTAATATCGATTGTTGCTTAATTCGGGTTTTGATTTGCCTAGCTTTTTCAAATTGTTTCTTAGTTTGTGGCAGGGGATTAATCCTTCCTTTCCGGGTTCTCCTTAAAGGATCGATAATATAATTTGCCGGAACAATGGCTTCTTGTGTATTCAAATCCACGCTAATATCCCTAGCTATATCTCGAGGTGTTGAAGATATTCCTCGATCGTCTCCTGCCCGTACGAGATTATCGATATGTATTGTTAAGCCGGTATCTAATCCTATAACACTGGCTATCCACCAGACGCAACTTGCCACAAAGAAGTACTGATTTTGTCTGGCGAAGGATATAATTTTTTCGAGCGCGTAGATGATAGCTTCTGAATCGTTCTTGAAGTTTAGTGTCATTCGGGTGGATACTTAACAAAGGTGCGGGGCTGCCGCTACAAAAAGCTAATGGATTTTATATAGATATAAAGGTATAGGTATCATAAAAACTCAATAATAAATAAAGGTCTTCTCCGCTGGTAGGTATCTGACTGTTCGCTGCTAGAGCTTTTTTTTTTTTCTTCTCCTTGTCGGGGAGACAATGCGAGTTCTTTATAGTCTTTAGCTGGCTCAAGTTTGGCCGCCATTCCTCTGACTATGACAACGGACTTGCTTGATAGCTTATCTCGGAATACTGTCCCAAGAGCCGCCACGAATTCCCTCAAGGTTATTGTGTGCATGCATGATTGGTTTCAAAGCTTTGCTATCCTCGTATGAGGCCATCCTCACGTCATGATATCAAACGCATCTTATGCCAACTCATAACTTCAACTTAAACATCTCGCTACTCGTTTGTTCAGTAGTTGGAACATCTGTCGTCTCATGGACTGATCAGTGCTTTGAGCAAGTAATAATAACACGAGGTTATTAATGCCTCACCATACCAATTTGGCTATTCGGCTTTGCTTCAGAGATTTATGTCGGCGACCAACCGATACTCTGCCAACGTAGATTATGACACCCTTCCAGGGGTTGCGATGCATACTAACTCATAAGCTGATGAGCAGGGTTGCTTCTGGCCTCATATCTGCAGCCAACGCCAATAATCCCTCACGCACTGCATGCTTAGGATCCGGACTTCCGTGATCCGGGGAGTGCGCGCACCGACCCTTATCTCTGAGAAATAAGGTGCGACGATTCCACGTACTCGCATATAGCATAACACGTGCTGCGCTCTAGTCCTTAGCTTTAGCTCAAGTTTGGCCATCGCCGTTCCACTGACTATTGCGATGTCCCGCTATCAAGGTGTAGCAGGTGTAATGTATAATCATGCGCACCGCTGATGATTTTTCACATCCCGGTAATGGCGGCATAATTGCATCATCTTGCGAATCCGCTTGATAAGTCTGCTCTTATCAAATCATTACATACGGCTCGGATGTAACCCCGCTAAGGGCCGTCCGACTGATTCCATGTTTCGTTCCGCAAGAAGGTGTTTTGCTTCAATGACCAATGGTATCCACTTCCGAATGGTAGTCAAGAGTACTTGCTGCGATCAACATGTATCATCACCGCTATTAGGAGAGAACCCCTAACAAGGGATTTATGACAATGGCTAAAAGCCGAGAGCAAGCACAATTCATTGATTTGAATTGACTTGGATTGCAATGGTGTCCCATATATTAAATGAGCATACCTGTCATAGTCTACGTGGCATAGAAAGGGACTGGTATCCCAGTAAAATCTATAACCTACTACCGAACAAACTCAATGTGTACGAGATGTCAAAGTTGAAGAAATGGTCTGATTGATGAGCGATATGATATCATGCATGAACACAATGACCAGTGGGATTCGTGGCCGCCTCTACCAGGCGCAATTGAAGATGTAAGACGCACAGATACGTGGCTATCATTGAGGGATTTAATCATAGTCTGAAAAGGCTATAAAAGATCATGTTGTTCTGAAGGATAAGGGGACATCGGTCTTGACGGAGAAGAAAGAACAATACCTACCAGCGGAGAAATACCCTTATTTATTATTGCGTTTGTATGATACCTATTCCTATTACATTTATACAAAAGAATCTATAAGCATTATGTATTGGAAGCCCCGCACCCTGACCTGCGACTATAAAAGTACAGAGCGATACGATCTTGTGGGGAATGACTTTATCCTTTGAAAGCGACAGAGATATCATAGTTTACACCTTGGAGAAAATAATCGCATTTGCCCAAAGCAATCAGAATATCTTCCTGGCCCAAATTGTGTGGTGGATATCATCAGTTATAGGATTGCAATCCAGCCTGGTTATATATATCAATAATCTACGAGCCAAGTCCGAATTAGTATCCGTACCAACAGACGTGGCAGTTACGACCCCAGGACATCAGAAGGGAAACGATCTGCGTTGACAGGATAAAATACTTAAGGAGTGTGAGGATTATCTCCAAGACTCTCGAAGATTATGGAAACTAGAAGCTCTGAAAGCTAAAGGAAAGACTAGGACTGGATGGATAAACCCATTAGCATCAACAAAGTCCACTCTTAAGGTTAAAAAGAGCAAGAACGGTCCAGATTATTCCAAGACAGAGGGAATTGAAGAAGCTGAGATTTTGAGAAGGAAAAGGGCAGGAGAGTGCCTGTGTTTTGCTTGGCCCTCGGGTTCGAAAGGAAGTCATAAGGTGAAGGATCGTATACGGAAAATTAATCTTGAGGCCGGAATAGCGCTACCATTCGAAGCTTTATGAATCGAGTCATCCGAACAGGAATCCTCCGATAGTCGAAGTGATATTTAGAATAAGGATTAGGATCTACAGCCGTGCCCCGAGTACATTCCTTAGTATCAGCAGATACTTAGTTGAGTTACTTAGGGTATTCACCCACGTAACAGAACTTGAGGCCTTTTCAACTTTTCCGCAATATCTACCGGGTGATCATCTTCCATCCATTTGATAAAAATATCAATATGGGCATCTCTGGCTTTTTCGTATCGATTTCCAGGTGAGGTGCCTCCCACAACTGAATGAGCTGGTTAGCTGGTTGCACCGCATTTAGGCCTCCTGCTGCTGAGATCTACGACTGACAGTGGCGAGGGATCGCATGCATCATTCCATCCGAAAAAGGGTCACTGGAGGGCACTGCCAGAGCTGTTTTGCTGAAATGGGTCGAATCTAGGCGACTGAGAATCCCCCGAAACTGCTGAAACCGTAGGAGATGGTATCGTAGACGATACCACTATTTGTGTAGTGCCTCTATGAGTGGTACTCCTACCCCGCGCTACCGAATCTCTCCTTGGTCACAATGAGGTTGTGCTTGAAATTGCAGATGGAGTAGACCCAACACGAACATCTGAAGTGTGTTTATTGATCGGTGTAGTAGGAGGGACCAGGATATGCTCTAATGAAGGAGCTGATGTGATCATTGGCGTGGGGCTTGATGTGGTTTTTGGCTTTGCGGCAGGGCTTGTTGTGGTCTTTGGCTTTCTGGCGGATCTTGGTGGGGCTTTCTTGGTTGTGGTGGTGGCCCCTTGGGTGACTCTTCTTTGTAAGCATGAGATGAGTCTTTGCATTGTACAGACATCATCATCATTGAGCTTCGCGTCTGGTGTAAGTCCTAGGAGATCTCGAGAGTAATCCGCAAGCATCTCGCAAATGTCGGTAAACTCCTATTTGTCAGGTCAATGTCAGTCGATGTCAGAGACTCAATGTCAGTCGATGTCAGACACTCAACGTCAGAGACTCAATGTCAGAGACCCAATGTCAGAGACTCAATGTCAGAGACCCAATATCAGAGACTCAATGTCAGAGACTGAATGTCAGAGACCCAATGTCAGAGACTCATTGTCAGAGACTCAATGTCAGAGTCGGATTTACTAACCTGGTCACGCGTCTTTGCGACACCTTGCACCTCGGTGTACAATTTGATATTCGTGTACGAAGGGATAGTGGATTTGTCGTGTTTAGTTTTCCATCCCTGGACTGCTGCAAGGCCTTCAGTGAATGCGGACCGGTTACTTACAGCATCTATGTCCTGGGTCGTCTTGTTTTGCACCGAGGCATAGATTGCTTTGGTCCAGTTCAAAACACTGGTAGGGCATCTCCGTGGAACTTGTGGTGGTGCGATAATGATTGTTGTTCGGTGGATATGAGGGTCACTGAGTGGATATGGGGGTCGCTGAGTGGATATGACGGTCTTCAAGTTACCGTTGAGTGATCTGAGTGAATAGGGGAGGATTGTATGTGTTATATACCAACTAGTACTAGATGCGCTCTGACCCACGCTTGGTGGGGTGACCACTCCAACTCACATTGTTACTGTGATGCAAATATGCAAGGCGATCCGGTTGAAAAAGCACCGCAGATTGAAGTGAGGAGAGTCTGAAGAGGCAAAATGCTAGTTAGTTGAGACAGGTCGGAAGAGGTAGATGCCAAAATGTTGTTCGTTTTTTGGAAGGCGGAACACAACGAGGTTCGGAAGGAAATGAGGGCTTGTAGTGTAGAAATGCTGATCAGTGTGTGGCCGAAACATCAACTCACACTGTTCCATTTAGGGAAGCCCAAAATGGTGCCTAGAAGTGGAACTTCCCAGCATTCTACACAAGGAAACAAAGGGGGCTAAAGATAGTATACTCCAAGCCTGAAGATAGTGTGTGGTACAACAATATCACGAGGCTAGGCTAGCATCCAAGTCCGTTTAGGGTAGGCTGAATACACAGCATTGGGACACGTAATAAGAGCCTCACTACAATCAATTTCCAGGGGGCACTCAATCACAAACTTTCCACCTTCCACAATGCAGTCTTTTATTTGCACTGTATGTGGCAGGGTCTTTTCCCGACAAAGTGGTCTCACTTGTTACCGCCTTTCAACACATACACATCTTCACCCAAATTCTAGCATTCTTTTCGTGTCAGATGGGCTAGACTACGAGCTAGCAGATGACATTCCCCAATTTGACGACGATACACTCAGCCAGCCACCTGCGACGGAGATATCCCCCAACGCAGGAGCCCCACTCGATGACACAGTACAAGTTCATTCCTTTGAGGATGATGACTGGAACCCCCTTGCTCCGTTTGCTACACCCCAACAATGGCAACTTTGTCGTTCTATTGTGGATACCAACCCAGGTAAAACGAAACTCAACAACACTCTCAAATGAAGACTTATTGTACCCAACGCCAATGCCAAAAACCCTGACCAGCTCTATCAACTCCTTGTCGACATGGAAGAAATGGATGGACTTGTATACCGATGGGAGGAGAGTTCTGTTGATATTGAAGGAAAAGCTACTCTGTTCTGGTATCGGAACCCTATTGCAGCGGAATGATATATCCTAGGACATCCCCCATTTAAGGACCATCTCTCGTACATGCCAGTCAAACAAATGGATTACAGTGGTGAACGTATATACGCTGAGATGTGGACCGCAGATTGGTGGTGGGAAACACAGGCAAGTTTCCTTGTATTGTCAGAGAGATTGTTTCTTGTCAGATTTTCGTTGTGTTTGGGTGAGTTAGAGTGTCAGAGAGAGCATGTCAGAGAGATCATGTCAGAGAGATCATGTCAGAGAGATCATGTCAGAGAGATCATGTCAGAGAGATCATGTCAGAGAGATCATGTCAGAGAGAGCATGTCAGAGAGATCATGTCAGAGAGATCATATCAGAGAGATTGTGTCAGAGAGATTGTGTCAGAGAGATCATGTCAGAGAGATCATATCAGAGAGATTGTGTCAGAGAGATTGTGTCAGAGAGATCATGTCAGAGAGATCATATCAGAGAGATTGTGTCAGAGAGATGGTGTCAGAGAGATTGTGTCAGAGAGATTGTGTCAGAGAGATGGTGTCAGAGAGATTGTGTCAGAGAGATTGTGTCAGAGGGATGGTGTCAGAGAGATTGTGTCAGAGAGATTGTGTCAGAGAGATTGTGTCAGAGAGATTGTGTCAGAGAGATTGTGTCACAGAGATTGTGTCAGAGAGATTGTGTCAGAGAGATTGTGTCACAGTGATTGTGTCAGAGCGGGTAGCGTGTGAAGAGTGTCAGCTCCAGTGTTGACCAGATTGGTCTAGATATTAGAATCTCATTACTCATTGCTAACACATCCTAGGAATCTTTGCCAGATGGATCAACAGTTGTCCCCGTTATACTTGGCAGTGACAAAACTATGCTTTCTACGCTAAGCGGCAACAAAACGGCTTGGCCAGTTTATCTCAGTATCGGCAACCTCTCTCAGGCGCAGAGACAATCAGTTAAGACGAACAGGTTAATTGTTAGGGGTTCTCTCCTAGCAGTGTTAATGGTTCAGTAAAACCCAAGGGGTTATCACCATGTGGCGTGATCCTTTAGCGGGGACATGTTAAGCACATCTCGATTGGATAAGTTGTTACGGCTTAGCAGAGTCATTGAAAGCGAAGTGCTGCGGCAGCTGATTTGACGATGCAGCAACAGCCAGGTACGTCCCGTCGTGCTTGTTGTTTCTGGCCAGATTCATTCATAGATACTATGCGGTTGTATGGAAATACACGGCAGTCGTGATTAAAAGGGTTCTGCAGTTTTCTTAATTGAATGTGCAGCACGCCCGGGTTAATGAACACCTACGCACAAAGGACTGAGGGAATATGGCGTTGGCAAGTAGCCTAGAGCGGACATCCGGCATCAGTTGAGGAGTTGGTTTCGCAATGGCTTATCCGGGGCTTCGGCCTCTAGATTAGCGCGCATAAGTTCCACGTTGGCATAGCAGTTATATTTGACGGCATAAGACTATGAACTACCGGAGATGATATCAAAGGGGAGATGTGGCAGGGGGCCACGTTCCAACTACCGACTACCACCTATCGGAGCAAGACGTCTAAGTTGAAGTTATGGTCTGATTAATGAAGGAACTGATATGTGTCTCCTACGGGGATGCGCGAGCACATCCGGCAGGCGCCCGCACATAAATCGCAAGGATATCTACCGGGCAGCGCCAATAAGACCCACGGATAAGTGGCTATCAGTTGAGGGATTTAATCATAGCTATGTGTCGAGGACTCGGGCCCAACGTAGTAGGGCACTGGCTATAAAGTGATTACATTGTTCCGGCAATGAAGAAGACAAGCTTGAATAGCGAGAGAAAAGACGATACCTACCAGCAGAGAAATATCCTTATTTATTATTGCGTTTTTATGATACCTATATCTATTATATCTATACCCAGAATCTATTAGCTTTGTGTAGCGGCAGCCCCGCACCCTAAGGAAGTCCTATCTTATTTATGACTATTACCTTCGAAAGCGATAATGACATTATAGTATACGCCCTTGAGAAGATTATAGCATACGCCAGAAGAACTCAACAAATCTTTGTGGCGCAGTGTGTCTGGTGGCTGGCTTCGATTATCGGGCTAGATAAAGGATTGATTGTCCATATTGACAACCTCCAAGAACGAAGCAATATCTTATCATGCGGATCGGAAGATAATCTTCCAAAAGATTCGGATAATCAGGACGATAATCAACCGGATCGTGACGAATGAGATATTAGGCAACCCCGAGAAGTTTCGGCGATTCCTCGAGATCTTCAGGAAGATTCAAGATCCAATATTACCTTAGGAAAGATCCATCCGGATAGAGTATCCCAGGTCTGCTTAGTTCCGTCCGACGATAGTGAATTTGAGCCGGGAAGCCCGAAGACCAATCGGCAGTTTCAGGTGGTGAAGGAAACTAAACAATTCCTAAACCAATCAAAGGCAGAAAGGAAAAAGTTTAATAAGCAGAAGTTGAAGGATCAACTATCCAGGATAAGATCAGGGAAGGTTATTGCAAAGCCAGCAAAGGCTTTAAATAATAAGCAGTGGAAGTATCTGCAGTCGATTCCTAAAGATACGATAGCGGAATACGTTGCAAATAGGAAATAGGATCTACGGCCGTACACACTAGGTACATATACAAGCCATGAAGTATATTGTCAGAAGTGTTGTTACCCCAGTAACATTAATACTAATCGGTCTTTTACCGAAATGCCCAAATGGACCAAAAACCCACACCAATAGGTTCGGCTATCATGAATTTATTGCAACAATATTGCGCGCACTAGAGGAGCCAGCGAAGAGCGGATTAGTGGTGCTGTGTGCAGATGGTCGCACTCGTCACTCATTTCCCCGAATTGTGTCATTCCTTGCAGACTACCCAGAGCAGTGCACCATAACTATGCTGAAAAATGGTTTGCGCCCTCGATGCGAGATATGCCCGGATGACATGCCTGGCTTCACCCGCAGGCCCAGGGGCCGACACCCCCAACAGTACCTTTATTTGTCAAAAACGGCTGCTGAGGAGGTAGGGCTGTGGAAGTTTGCCGACTGTCCAAATTTCGCCGATGTCCATGCAGGTTGTAATATATATAGTGGAATGAATGTTGACTGGTTGCACCAGATTCTGAAGGGCTTATTTCAAGATCACACCTGCGAATGCATTGTTAGTTTTCTGAAAAATATTTATGGCCAGGAAAAGGGTTTGGACCTGATAGTTGAATGATTTTCCATAATTCCTCGCTTCTCTAACATATGCCAGTTTGGAGACAAACTTACCCGTGTGAAACAATGGACTGGTGCCAAGTAAAAGGACATGGTGAAGGTCTGGCTTGCAGCGCTTGCCCCTCTTCTTAAAGGGTATCCCGACCACTTTAAATTTATCAAATCCGTCACTGGCTTCATGTTGATTGCCAGCTACCACTCCCACACCGCAACCACGCTCAAATACCTACAGGATGTGCTTAGTGGCATCCGCAGTAACATCCACCTCTTCCTACCATACCGCAAGAGCCACAGTATGAGCATGATACCCAAAATTCATTCCGTTCTCCACTATATCGAATGTATTAGGGAAATTGGCTCTGCTGATAACAGTGACACCGAAATATCTGAAGCCGCTCGCAAAAACCTCATCAAGCATGGCAACAGTTCTTCCAACAACGTTAACTATATTCCGCGGATGTTAGGATGGGAAACGCACCTATTAAATATCAAGTCAAGAGTCAGTATTTTGCTACATATCGTTAAATCGGATCCCCTCTTGCCAAAGGCAGATATATGTAGAAAGCTTCTTGTGGGGGATTCTCTAGCGTCAGACAAATTATGACATGGTTTGATACCTTGCATCAACAGAGTGATGAGCAAATGCAACACGATTGCAACTCTGACATTTCCAGAGGGTATCCGCATATCAGAGTTTATTGATGCTTTGAGATTCGATTTTTCGACATTTCAAGCGGATACGAGCGCCAGTCTAGACCTATGGACCTCTCGATCCCGTGCATCGTGGATTCTCCCTCAACAGATATACCGAGCGAACGGCATCACAGTCACTATACAGCAGCACAATAATCCAGATACAGTTGTAGTTCAAAAGGCAAGGTGTGTGGAGAAGTGGCGCGGACAAGGCAATCAATTCGACAATATTTTGATTCAAGGAAGTCGAGCACCACGAAACAAAAGTTGGGTATGTCAACAAGGATATTGCCCTGCCAAACTGTTATATGCTTTTCATTTTAGCGATAGAATCAATACAGGGGAAGCCAATGCAAATGAGAGTGTAATATGGTGGACAGTACATCACGACCTATTGTTTGTAGAGGATTTGGAGTATCTATCGTCTCCGATGCCAAACAGAACCCATGGAATGATAATGTGTCGAGATGCGCCACAAAGAGTACGACGCATTGTAGATGTTTCTTCAGTTCGTACACCCGTGCAACTTGTTCCAAACGGCGAAGATAACCAATACATACTCAACCAGTACTCATCTTTGGAATCATATAACATGATATACTACATCGATCGGATATATTGATCTCAACAGGGATGTGTAGTATTCCATGCTGCCTTTGGCAACTTGTCACACCCAATCAGGGCCAGAGTCCATGTTAGAGTCGCACTTGTCAGTCACATTTATCGCAGCCGGGACTGTCAGATCATGTCAGAGCGCACTTGTCAGAGCCATGTTTATCAGAGCCGGGATTGTCAGAGACCTTGTCAGACCATGTCAGAGCTGCACATGTCAGAGCCACACTTGTCAGGGCCAATTTACTTAGCCATATAATAGACTCTTTAATCCACAAAATGAAAGATTCATTAGATCTTATATTCAATCGTGGAGGCTCTGAACGAGAGGTAGGTTCAACTAAATCTCCTTCAGAGCCCAACAGAGCTGGAATTCATTTATCGCAGCCGGGATTGTCAGATCTTGTCGGAGCGCACTTGTCAGAGCCATGTTTATCAGAGCCAGGATTGTCAGAGACCATGTCAGGGACCATGTCAAAGCTTGGACTTGTCAGGGCCACACTTGTCAGCGCCACAATTATCAGAGCCGGAATTGTCAGAGACTATGTTAGAGTGCACTTTCATAGCTGGGATTATCAGCGACTATGTCAGAGCCACATTAATCAGACCACGATTGTCAGAGACCATATCAAAGCCGTACTTGTCACAGTAGAGCGGTGATAAATACCAGGTAGTTATTGCAGTACCAATCTCATGAGAAAGATATCGATCTTCTCAGGATGGTCGCATACTACTGATACACCAGTCAAACCAAGATATCTTCGATATGTGGTCATTGCCATTAGTTGATGAACATGTGTCGAGTGTCCGCTACTCTCGTGCCCAACGTGTTTTCCGATTTAAACAGTGACCTTCAACAGTGTTATAGAGTTGACTTCCGAGATCGCTTTGCTTGAGTGGCGAGGGCTATTGCGGAAATGGTAGAAGACTCGAGCTTTGTGTAGATATTTAGCTAAATGAATTCTACACCAAAAATGTAGCATCTATCTTGATTAATGACATGATTGCTCTGATATAACACATAATTGTGATGTATCGTTATTGTATGTGAACACCATCTTGTCGGTATCCGAATCAGTATTAAAAATTGTGTGCGTAAGTTGAGACTCTCACACATGAGATGCCATAATATCTTGCAAACAGTGAAAATGTAACCTAACGTACCATAAAATCCCGTAACTCACATTAATAAACCTGTAATGAGCCATGCCACGGCGGTAATCTCAATAACATATGGTAGTCCCACGCTAATGGCCATAACAAATCTCGGTTATGGTAACGCCAAAGCTGTTCCCAATGTGGGCATATAAATTAAGATTGAAAAACTGAGCATAGGAAAGTGGAGTATGTATAGACACATATCTGGGTGGAACACAGTCAATATCAGAACATTGAGTTCCCTCGCAGCCACCAGATAGCGTGGGTAGTGCATGTGGCATATCAGGTAGAGATGGCCTCGGTTCAGGTGGAGGTGCACCTGTGTCTTGGTCCCTCCACCATGTCTGCAGATTCTTTGCGATGCCATTTTTGCAAGGAAGGCAGCCATCAATTCGATTTTCAAGAATGATAGCGTGGTGTCTTTGTATTGCCGTCTTCACCATTCCATGCCCTGGAAACACAACTCCCCGCATCTTCTCTTGTTGGGCTTCAGTGCGAGGATTCTTGAAATCTGGTGTGCGAAAATCATCGTTTGGCCATAATACACACATGGCGCATGTTGGACTGTTCTAGCTGTACCCGACCTCCCTGCCTTGCCATAGTAGCAGACGTGTTGAAACGCTTCAAGAAATTAGTTGCTGCTTCCAAATATGACATTCAGGTATTACCTCAACCATATAAGCTTCTGTAGGCTCCTCTAAGGTATTTAAAGCATGTTTCATCCACTCGTGGGGATGCGGATGACGAAATTGGTCTGCAAAAATCCCTGAGCTGACAACTTTATGATGTTTGATATCACAGACAGTGCACTCAAATGCCTTGATCAACCATGGAGGTTTCACAATACAGGCAGCAATATATTGGTCACAAATCTCTCTATGTACTCCAGCTGTACATTTGACTGTCACTTGACGGGCATCTACCTCGATATGGATTCACTCACATCCTGAGGCATACTGGTCGATATTCTTGCGGCTTCCAGTGTTACGCACCATGTGTAAATGTGTGTCCTGAGTCATATTTTTGGTCGCTGCATTGGCAGCATCACGGTGGACCAGCTGGTGTCTGCATTGTAGCTGTGTCACAGTGGGTAGCGCATTGGATTGAGCACCTGTCAGTCGACTTGATTCGGATACACTCGTATCTTGCAGAGGGTATTGTGGATCCATTATTTGCTGCTTTGGAAAAGAAGAGGAAGATGATAATGAAAAGTGGTGGGATGTCCTGAGGAATATATAGTCAGCTTTAAGACAGAATTAACTGAGTAACAGCCAACTTGCATGATCTACTCAGAATGAATCATAGTCTGTATAACCGCAGGCTGCAGTGGTATTGAACTATCATGCAACTTGCAGTAAGTTGCTCCGATGCTGTCTGTTTGTTTACTGGGATACATTGAGGTGATTGACTGTAGAAATCTCATGTTTGATTGACAAATATAGGACATTCTTTGATGGAAAGGACATCTGGTGATATTTGTCCCAACACATTCCTGGAATCTTACATGACACAGCTACTAAGAATCAAGCCATGTTGTATGGTTAGCATTGCTATTTCTAATGAAGTTACGGTCAAAACGTTTGTTTTGCTTTTTTCAAGTTGATCAAGCATACCAACCTTGACATAAAAGATGCAGCATACCTCCATGTGGTCCATATCTTGCAACATTCAACATCTCGCCCACCAACAAAGTCATCACAAAATTCAGTAGTCAATGCTCCAAAAAAGAATGTTTTGCAACTTCAGGTGGGCAAGTACAGCAAGTTGATAAACCGATCCCCATGACGATGTTATCAAGCAAATGAAGGCAATAGTAGCTTGCAGATAGAACAGGTTCTAGCCTCAGGAGAACTGTGCAGCTTGCAATCCATAATGAAGCTTGTGGTAGAGAGAAGATGAGACACACACCTTCTAAGCAACTATGAGAAAGACAAATTGATCGAGGATTATGTCAATAGAGAAACCGCTGTGGTGATAAAATCAGTTGAAGACCCAGACACAGTGATTCAGCAAGAGCAGCAAGATGTGAGATCTACTGAAAAGGTGGGATTAACAGCCAGATAGCTTGAAAAAACATTGAAGGAAATACAGAAAGCCATCGGAGACAGTCTGAGCAACCTTGTAAGTTCCGATGATGAAGAGGATGGGGATGTTGTGGTTCATAATCGAGAAGATTCAGGGCTGGGCAAAGAGAGCGAAGATGAGGAACCTGGCTGGGTGATGGACACAATCTTCAAAACGGAACAGCAATGCATGGAAAGTTTTCGACAGAAGCAGATGAGACTTGAAGAATTGACACAACCAGGATGGGGGGATGCAGCTGACTACTTCCATGGGTGAGATATCAAGTATGGTGCAGCTGAATTGAGGGTTCTGGCAGTCGTTAAGCTGTGAACGAAAAAGGTTGTAGGCGCACCTTCAACGACACAATGTGGAGAGCTAATAGAAAGTCTTGATACCATCGGTGGAAATTCACAAATGCTGCAAGTGACTTCACGACCAGGATGTAGTCAGATCAGGCTAGGTCACTGGAAATGCCAGTCACACAGGAGCATAGCATCTCTCCCTCCCAACGTGGTGCCCGATTCGTCACCGATTAAGATAATGCATCCTCTAAAACCAGTAAGCATTTACCCCCAAATATAGTCTTCCTAACAAATTACCCTGTAGGAATTGGATATGGATGAAGAAATGCTGACAACTCCTGTGTCATAAGAAGAATAGATGTGTAAATTGCAATTTTCGATGACCTATCTCTTTGAAAAGCTTGACATGAATGTATTTGGCTACATGTCAGCTTGTTTTTAATTTCAGTGACGAAATGGTGAGAAATGAATATTCATCAGGGCATGTGCAAGAGTCATACAGGTCATGTGAAAGTTCTAGACTCCAAATCAAGCTGCTTGATGACCAATGAAGTTGATAATATCTTGCACACTACAGTTAAGTGAGATAGCAAAATTAAAATTAGCGACAAAATTTAATTACAAAATTTAAGTCCGTGATGTTGTACGAGGCATAGAAGGAGTAGACAATGTGCAATGCGAACCTGTATGAATGATGATCATAACACAGCATTCACCCATGTATCCAACTGCATAACTTGCTGCTCAGACCTGGTGCACATGGTTGAGATTGTGAAAATTGCCTATTGTTGGACACGGAAATTGGAGAGGAGTAGCTGGATGTGGACAGGTGAGAATGTCAGGCTATATTAATCAATAACTACGAAATGGATCTACATGCCGTGAAATGCCGGCTGAAAGCGATGGAATGTAACAGAGCTACATCATGCATTGCACAGATAGCTAGTGTACTGGTGGATGAGAAAATGAGTTGCAATAAAGCATTTGGATGCAAATGAGTATTCATCGAAATAATATATTGGCTGTCAATAATGACTTATGAACTTTGGCATACGATTATTAGACAGATAAGGACTGTTCGAATGTGTTTAAGGTGAGCATGAATGGAGTGTCTATGATTTGTAGTCTTACACTGTTAGCAATCAAAGGGTTGTATAGTTACAGCCTTCCAAAGTGACATTATTGGTCGTCTTTATAGGTAAAAAGGATTGGGATATGCTCGTAGCCGCATCCTGGAAATGAGTATCAATGGTGCGTCAATGATTTCTGGTCTTGCATCATGCATAATCCAAGGGTTGTGCAATGACTTTATCCCATAATCAATATATTGGCTAACATTCTCAGCAACAATGCTGGCGATGACATTGCTTCAATCTCCTAAAAATGTGAGTCAACGGAGCATCAACAATGTTTGGTCTTGCATCTTAGATCATTGAAGGGCTGTGCAACTGCATTAACATATCATCATAGTATTGGCTGGCTTTCTAGGCATAAATGCTAATGAAAATATCGTTACTATCTCCTAAAAATGAGTGTCAATGCAGCAGCAACGATTTTTGGTCTGGCATCTTAGCTCATCCAAGGGCTGCACAGCGGCATTAACACTTAGTTGCAGTATTGGCCACCCTTGTAGGCTAAAATGCATGTGACAATATCGTTACTGTCTTCTAAAAATGAGTGCCAATGGAGTGTCAATGATTTTTGGTCTTGCATCTTGCACTGTCCAAGTGCTGGGCAACGAAATTGACTCATAATCAAAGAATTAGCTAACTTGATGGGCAAAAATACTTGTTATGCTAATACTACCACCTAAAAATAAGCGTCAATGGAGAATCAATAATTTTTGGAGTTGCAACTTCGATAATCAATAGGCTGAGCAGCTGCATGAACACACGATTAATTTATTGGCAGTGTTCATTGGCAAAAATGGTAGTTATGGTATTGCTACCACCTCTTAAAATTGAGCATCAATGGAGTGTCACCAATTTGTGGTTTTGCGACCTTGATGATCAACAGGGTGTGGAACTGTGATAACTCATAATCACAGTACTCGCCACCTTTATAGGCAAAAATGGAAATGATGATATCGCTACTGCCTTCTAAAAATGAGTTTCAATGCAGTATCAACTGTTTTTGGCAGGGCTCAGTAAGCTACAAAGCAATAATCTTCGTTGTATTGTTCCTAAATTGACTTTTCAACGGTCAGTCTTTTCAGTATGTCCTTGTATAGAACTTCACAAATATGCATGCAATGTCTCACAGGTCTGACTTATGTCAACAATGCTAGTTTCAACATTGCTACCACCTCCTAAAATGAGCATCAACAGAGGGTCAACAATTTTTGGGCTTGAGACTGGGAGAATCAACAGATTGTTCAACTGTGTTAACCCATAATCAATATATCGGCTACCTTTATGGGCAAACACTCTACGGATGATATCGCTACCACGTTGTAAAAATGAGCACAAACGGAGCATGAACAGTTTGTGTGGGGGCTCAGTATGCTATACTGCAACCAACTGCTCTGCATCATTCGTAAATGTAGTTTGTAATAGTCAGTCTTTTCAATGTCTTCTTGTATACAACTTTAGATATGTACGTGGAATGTCTCAGAGGTCTGCCTTTTGTCATGCTTGTAGCTCTAGAGTTAACATTTAAGAAACCTCATTGTACTTTATAGTAACAGATCTTTTGACAGTCTCTCAAGTCAAATTATGCAGTTTCTGAATTTCTACAGCTATGTTGGATACAAAATCTTCAAATACCTGGTTGCTAGAGGTTCTGATATCTTCCAAACATGAACGTGTCTTGATTTGAATGATCTTACTGTACAAATGACAATTCAAATTTTGTGGGCTTCCGTGAATGTGGGCTCGAAGCATCCTATTGATTGGAATGATTCTAGCCATGTGCCTTCGTGGTGATTATATTTGCATTGCAGAATTGAGGAGACTGGTATTGCCGCCATCATATACATTGTCTGAGATCAAGTTCTTTGCTATCCATCAGAACATGGAACCCGTTCAATGGGATAACACTTACTGTCAAAATGTACATTATATAGTTAAATAAATTAACCGAGTCAGAAGTTACTGAATTGACTACTTCAACTGTTGATGAAACATCATTGGCCATACTGAAAAGACAAAGAAGGTGAGGACTTACAATGGTAAGTTCGCTAAGAAAATTCATGTTTGACATGTAAATCCCATCTACATTGACCAAATTGATGGACAAAACATTACAAACTGGCATCTAAGGACTTTGTAACTGCTGAATGACACCAAGACACCTGGAATCGATATGTCATATCAGGATTTGTTTCGGCTCATATTCCACGGAATGCTTAATCTAACCTAGTGCTACAGTGGCCATGTAATATATTATGTTGCAAGCTGGTGCAATCATCCACCAGCATCCTTAGTAACATGAGCAGGAGGGAATACTCACTGACAGTGGATGCAATTAAGAAGCAGTTGCCATCAAGAAATAAAGTTTGTTCAGCTTTTGTCAGGTGGACATCAACAAACTAATTAGCCACAACAGCAGTCATTGCTTACAATGTTGAACGAGACTGGGCATTACAAGAAGTACAACTTGTGTTTAATGAGGTTGATGGCCTATGCAGTGCCTAATTTGAAAGCTAATTAAGGATAATAGATCAAAGGTCAAAACACTGTAGCAAGGCTAGCCATACATAGGAAGGAAGTTCTTGATTATTTTGAGCTTACTGACGGTCATTTACTTGGAATTACAACAGAACAAATCGGCAAATGAAAATCGGTTTGGAAACAACACGTAATCCCCCCAGATACTCCAGGGGACCTTACCAGTGCTTCTAAGTACTTCTAGATGCTCACAGACCTCCCTGGAGCTGAGCAGTGTGCTCTCAGACTCTGCAAAAGCATTTTCAGGTGCTTCTGAAAGCACCTGCAGTGTTGGAGGTGCATTCAAGATGCTACGAGATTTGACTTATAAGATAGTCAAACTTTGGAGGTTCTGGGACCTCCACGCAGATCTGCAGGAGACTTCATGAGCAGCTGAGACCACTGCACAGCTCTGCGGAAGACTTCAAGAGCAGCCGAGACTGCTGCACAGCACTGCGGCAGACTTGGTGCCGTATTCTCACAATAGTGGTACTTATAGAACCACAAGGCATTTCGTCTTATCATATTCAAGTTTGCTACAGTGGTAAGATTTGCTACTTCACAATACGGCATACGTTATGTAAGTCTCCATCAGGAAAATGTCAATTGGTTTGGAAGTAAAATCTGAACAACTCTGCAACTCTGAACAGCCACACTGATCCTTCCAGACGCTTCCACATGCTCACAGATAGGCCAAATGCAATGCAATGTTCTCTGAGGTGCTCCAAGACCACTTCCCCGGTACTCTTCAATGCTCTGGAAGTTGTGGAACAGAATACAAGAATATCCTGCAGAGTGTATAGTGGTGTTCAAAATGCTACAAAATCAAACTATTAGAATGTGCAAATTGTGGAACTGTTGGGAGTATTAGGAGTATTGGCAAGGTCTCAAAGACTATTCCGGTGCACCATGAATCTGTAGGCATGCTCTCTGGGAGTGATTTTTATAATGTTTATGTCAAATGGTATAATTCAAGTAACAATCTTCCTCCTGCACACCTGGTTTCAAACATTGCAACTGAATATTCAGTCCCATAGGTATCTAGATCCCCATGATCATATACAACCCATACACTGTCGATTGTATCTGATGCAGCATTCTCTCACACGCAATGTGCTGGTCCAACAATTGCTCCGACAGGTACAATATGCATGTTATCACTCTGTTTGACAATCCAGATGAACCAGTCAAAAACATCAGCCCAACCATGTGGATCGTTGTACTTTGTTGGAATCACCACCACATATCCTTGAGCTTCAGGATGTAATATGCATTGTGGAGTCTTCTTGCGCATCCTGGAAAAGGTCAATATTGTTCTTCCAGTGGGCAGGTGCTCCTGAAATTGGAGGATCTGATTCGGTAGTGTGCAGCTGAGGTATAGTACAGGAAATGACGGAACACCGCCTTCGAAGATGTTATTGAGTTCAGTTTCCCTTTATTGAACCCATATGTTATGAGATTCAGGCATGATCCCTTGGTTGGCATTGGTGTATTCTATCTTGCAATCAAGTCCCAGACACTCAACAGCTAAAGGGCAGTGAAATGGTTTACGGTATTACAACAGCCCATTCTGAAGTTTAATAAATATACTGACTAGGAGTACATTCTCATCATATCCAAGCACCAGTCCACAAATCTCGTGTCCCCAGTCCTCTTCAATTGGTGCCTGGAATAGCTGTCCAAATTTGGGAATTCCAAAATCTTCGGATTGATCGCTCAGAGAGGTTAATTTGATTCTTTGGCACACACTGTGGATGTGGGTATCTCTCAAATGATGTGCCTGTTGTAATACAGGGTGGAAAAATGTCTCTTCCTGACAAGGCTGGACATGTAAAAGATGGGATCTGCAAGGATTCCACTGTTTATCAGTAGCGGAAAGTAGGTTGAAACCATTTACAGATTCAATATTGTATCAGCCTTGAAAGGCAAAATGAGACAGTGTCTCCTCCATATCGTCAAGACCGGTAAACCAGTCATTGTGCTTGACCATCTGTTGAATGTAATTGCCTTTGGTTGTGGATTGATATGCCTCTTTCACATTGCCGATAGGTAGCTGCTAAGAAATCTCAGAGGGGAAACCATCGCCAGATCCTGTTCACCGAATTGATTCTGAGATATGGCTCCCAAGATACATATTTGTATAACCGAAAGGGATTAGATGCTGTTTGATGGGTTTCCGAAGCTCCTGAATATCAGTTCGCTTCCACCAAGCTTCAACTTCAATCAAGCGGATGGACAATTCCCTCTTGAACCGCATCCGCTCATTCGAAATAATACAATTCATCTCTCTCTCCGGCAGATTCCCAACGCAGTCCGTATCGGTGAGACTCTAGATGGTAACTTCAGTCTGACCATCAGATAGATGGACCTAAAATTCACACATGCTTGTCGGCAGGCGTGTTAGCTGCTCTATATCCCTCATCTTTTGCAGTAGTTTTCATTTGAGTAAGGTTTGTGGTAAATGTGTGTCTGGGACCTGTATCTTTAGTCCCAACTTCCTGCAATAGTTGTCTCTGATGATGTTCGAATAATTTATCGAAAAGCTTGTCTTTACAATGTGTCACTTGATGGATTACGAGCTCGAATCGCTCTTTTGCACTCGGCCAAGCAGCGTCTGACCATTACGTTGATGATTGTCGTGCATTATTTAGGCTTACCTGAAATTGCCTTCATTTGATTGTTGTAACCTTTTCAGCCACGTACACCTGAAACTACATTGCAGCACAGATTATATGAATCTTTTGTGCTTGTACCTGATAGGGTTCAGTTGCTGACTGTTCATCCACTTGGGCCATCGCAGATTTCGACATTTTCTGTTCTCGAAAGCACCCTTCTGCTTGTAAAATCGCCTTAGCACATTATCTAGTGCTGTGAGGGATAGAGCAGAGTGATTTTGTTGGCAACCAAGTAGAGAGAATTTACATAATGCCTGCACTGCGCCCATTATCATTTCATCAGAGGCTGTTTCCACTCCAGTTTTCCCGTCAACATTGGAGCCGACAAGATTTGGAGTGCAATTCACTGGCAGTGTTCAGATCATGCCCTGGATATCATTTCCCGGCCAGAAGCTGCTTTTCATCGAATCTAATGGTTTAGAGAAGGGTGGAAGGCCTAGATATCGTGGTACTGATGTAAATCGATTATCAAATTGATGCTTCACATTTCTAGCATTCAGGTATTTGAGTAGCCAGTGCAATCAGTCTTTAACTAAATCCAGGAGCAGCTGATACAATCCATCAGGCTGCCAAAGCCAATAGACATTCTAGAGAGGGTATTGCCAGAACTGATTGTGGATTCGATGTACGCCGAGTGTTTGCAGAACATCAATATTAGTTTTGTCCAGATGCTCAGAGTAAACATCCTGATCTCTTCGGTTATTGAGTGGTCGAAAAGTGGAATGCAACATTGGTGAACCTTTAGGTATTTCACTCATCAGGCATGAGCCATATGAGACTTGACCAACCATGACTCGTTCCAAAAAATGCCTGACCCAGGCCGCCAAAATAGCATAACAGTGTCGCTGGCATCCATCAGCACAATTCCATTTCAAGCCGGAACCAGTTGTGTCAAGATTCCAGAGTGGGGACCGCACTGTTCCAACTGTGGAATGCCAAGCATTGTCAGTATTTTTGGCACCTTTCGGGGGACAGGGAATCAGCCCAACCAGAATGCAGGTGTGGTTTCTGGGTGTACAGTGGATATCATTTCGATTATTACCAATCATCAGATACAGCGGCCAGACTTGCTGATTGCCCGAAAAATTGGTCAAGTGAGGCTTGTTGGATGCACAGGTGACTGGCACAACCGTCGCGCCACAAGGAAGATGACCTTGCGCATCCCACCACCCATCAGCCATGTTCTTTTCACTGTATATTCGGCGATTTCCGGATGCTGTAAGGCGCACCGGTATACAATTGGGGTGCACCTGGAATGGGAGATGTGCCAAAAGAAACTGTATTTATTTGAAAATATCTGTGCAGTATAATGTTCCAAAGATATGTGAATCATCTTCAATCCAACTCTCATTGCCAACCTTGAACTTGTGTTTAGAGAGGAGTGTTAGGGGTTCACCTTTAGCAGCGGTAATCATACATGTTTGAACGAAGCCGGTACATGTGACAAATCATTGGGATGATCATATGCAAAACACCTACCTGCAATTATGTCAACATGGAGGTCAGTCAAGTGGATCTTGGTGGATTTACACTTCAGCCATGTGGTGATCAATTAGTGACGACTACAGTTGCACTAGATGATTCAGATATGATGAAGCGCTTATGTCGCCACAACTGGAAAGTGAAAAACCTTCAGCAGCGTGCATATGTATTGACCACACCTATTAAACCCTGGCTAGCAAGACAACACAGAGTTAAGTTACTATTACGCAGAATTACATGTGCAGCAGACATTATTGCAATATGCGAGTAAGTGGGATCTGCAGACTCATGGGCTAAGGGGTGAGAACATTCTGCGGCACTCCCCGGTGTACGGAAGGTCGAGACCTCAGCATGCAGTATCTGATCGATTCCTGACATTGGCTGAAGACAAGAGGCCAGAAGGAAACCGGCTTATTTGTTTAAGATCTTATACATTGCAACATCATACCCAATATGAATACCAGTGTGAGGTGTAATTATCTACGTTGGCGGAGTATTGGTTGGTCGCCGATTAAATCTCTGATGCAATGCCGAATAGCCAAATTAATTGCAAGACATTTAATAGTGAAGAGATATGAAAAACTCATTGCGATAAGCACTCATTAGACTATTGTTTTCAGATGTTCCAGCTACTCAATGAATGGGAAGCAAGATGTCGAACATGAAGTTATAAGCTGTCATTTCATTCGCGCTTGTTATCATGATCAAGAGGATGGCCCTACAGGGACGTAACGTTTGAAACCATTCATGGGTGAACATAATAACCAGAGGGAATTGGTGCCACTAACAACAGAGCACATCAGTCGACTCCCGAGATAAGCTATCAAATAAGAATGGTGTCATGACGAAAAACAGATGACAAGCTTGACCTGAGAAACGAATTGTAACAAGCTCACATTGTCCCCGACGATGAGAACAACCATGCTCTAGCAGCAATCCACAGTCAGACATTACCAGCGACAAACACTTTAAAATATTATTAAGAATTCTATCTAACTATTCAAAAATTACTTCCCTACTTCACCTACGTGAATACGCATTGTATGAGTTTGTGGAAACGAACACCTTCTCAATACACACACCAGAGGGCCGTCGTAACTGTCGGAGATCTAATCTCATAGTACAACAAGCGTGGTTTATCCCACATCTCCCGAGATCTTTCATACTCGACCATTATTGACTGGGTTGGATAGGAGGTGAACCCGTACATCACTTCCGGTCTGTTGTCTTACAAAGAGTGGCCCGAAGATCAACCTTGGACGGACGAGGCAGAGTGGTAAGCTCTTATTCTTGAAGAAATAAGAAATTGAGTCTGGGAAGATGAAGAGATATGGACAAGAGAATAGGTGGCTGTATTTAGTCTAATAATTGTTGTATTGATTATTGGGACTTAAAATACCCCCGTAACAAGGAGCTTTCAAAGGGTATCTGCTGACTCAATTGATTCAATTATGAAGTTGTCCAGTCCACAAGACAGATGTTGATCTATCCACCATCAACAAAATGTATTTTAGTAACTGGGAGCCTCCAGGAGGGTCTGAGAGGGTGTGGAGTGTAAACTTGGATGCGTCAATTTCAGGAGAGTATCAGACACTAAGAGGGCATTTCGGTCGGCCTTTGGTGTACCTGGGCGCACTGAGGACATGCGTTGGAGCATATGGGACTGCCGACAACAATCCAGAGAGCGCCGATGACAAACCTGGGAGCAACATAAATTACTGTAGAGGAGTCTGGGGACAACAACACCTTCTTTGGGAATGCTGCTGGTGTGCCTGGAAATCATAGCTACTACTTATTGTTCAACGATTATTAAAACTCAAGTATTCAGTTGGTATTCACATCCATGTATCTATATAGCTACCCATCTGCAGACGGAATATCTGAACTGGGTGCAGGCCGGGCATCCGAGCAGTTTGTAGTGTACCTGAAAATAATGATAAAGTGAACTCAAACATAGATTCCGAGGGGGTGATCGAGCAAGTTTGGAGATGCACTCCAAGGCCATGATTGGGAGAACTGGAAGTCCGTAACAGAACGACATTGGAGATATACTGGAAGACCATGATCGAGCGAGGTTGGAGCTATGCAAACTGCAGGCGATGATCTTGCTAACTGGAAGGCGATAATTGAATGAGTCTGCAGATGCACTTGGATGCCGTAATTGAACGAGTTTGGAGATTCATTTCGATGCTATGATCATGCAGACTTCCAGGCCATTATCCAGGGATTTGGAAGATGCACTTGGAGGCCGTAATCGAACGAGATTGGACGAGTACTTGGCAGATGTCGATGGACGGGGTGCCATATACTGCTGCTGTATTCATCAGTTAGGTAACTCGCAACCGTGGGAATAAGACAAGGTGACTTTACCTTCGAGCTCTCATCGAGAGCTCGCTGATAGTTGTTGATTGTATTGTAAGGCACGGTGGAAGCTGAAGCTACATTCAGGGGTGAACTAGTAATCATGAGAATGAAGGGAAGACAAACAATCTTGGGTGAGTGCTGTACTTGGTGTATGCTATACTGCATGAATGCTGTACTTGGTGTATGCTATACTCCGTGTATGCTGTACTCAGTGTATGCTATACTCCATGTATGCTCCACTCGGTGTATGCTGTACTCGGTGTATGCTGTACTCGGTGTATGCTGTACTTGGTGTATGCTGTACTCGGTGTATGCTGTATGGGGTGTATGCTGAATTCGGTGTATGCTGCACTCGGTGTATGCTGCACTCGGTGTATGCTGCACTCGGTGTATGCTGCACTCGGTGTATGCTGCACTCGGTGTATGCTGCACTCGGTGTATGCTGCACTCAGTGTCAACTCATGATGATGGTATGGAGAGATAGAGAGGGATAGTTCAACTTTCATCAGCAAAATGTAAATCGGTCCGGCAGCCACATGCAAACCTCCCAGACACTCCCATAGACCACACCGGTACTCCCAAGTAATTTTAGATGCTCCCAGGCCCCCTGAAGCTAAGCACAGTTGTCTCAGACTGTGCAAGAGCATTCTCATGTGCTCATGAAAGCACCTGCCGTTCTGGAGGTGCATTCAGGATGCTACAAGATTTGACTTATAGGATAGTCAAATTGTGGAACAGCTGAGACCTCTGCACAGGTCTGCGGAGACTTCGAGATCAGCTTGAGACCTCTGCACAGCTCTGCGGGAGACCTAGTACCATATTCTCACAGCAATGGTTCAGAGGGTTACATAACCACAAGGCATTTCGTGTATCAGATTCGTCTTTGTCACAGTCGGAAGATTTGCTACATCACAATATGGCATGTATTATATATCTAAGTCACTGTATATATATACTTACTGCCGATCTGGCTGCAGCTGGTAGTGGAGCGTAATCGCAGGGGCACCTGGAGACGCTGATTGAGAGAACTTAGAGATGCACTTGGAGGCCGTAATCATGTGAACAGGGAGAGTTACTCGGACTCCGCGATCGAGCCAGTTTGGAGACGCACTGGCAGGCCGAGATCAAGTTAAACTCATATATGCAATTGGAGGCCGAGATCGAGCGGGTTTGGAGATGCATTTGGAGGCCAAGATCGAGTTGAACTCTGAAATGCACATGGAGGCCATGATCAAGCGGGTTTGGAGATGCATGTGGAGATGCATTTGGAGGCCGAGACCAAATAACTCAGAGATCCATTTGGAGGCCGTGATTGAGCGAGTTTGGAGATGCATTTGGAGGCCAAGATCGAGTAACTCAGAGATGCACTTGGAGGCCGAGATCAAGTTGAACCTAGAGATGCACTTGGAGGCCGTCATCTAGCTAGTTTGGAGATGCATTTGGAGACAGAGATCATGTACCTCAGAGATGCACTTGGAGGCCATGATCGAGCAATTTGGTGATGCACTTGAAGGCCATGATCGATTGAGATTGGAGGAGTACTTGGAGGTTGTCAATCTGGAGGTGGGAGATTTGGAGGGAGGTGCGACGGCAGCTGAGACTCTATTCATTGGTTAACTGGTAATCATGGGAATGTAGAGAGTTGAGTACAATCAGGTCCGCTGAGAGATGAGAGACTGGCTTGGAGTGGGAGACAGTCGATCTTGGGATGATGCAGTACTCGGTGTATGCAGTGCTCAGTGTATACTGTACTCCGTGTTAACTCATCATCATTGCATGGAGAAATAGATAGGGATGACTTAACTTCGTGTTCTTATGTCATCGTAGAGAAAGAGAGAGATGAGAGGAGATGGGGGAAATCATCGTGAGAGACTGGGACTGAAGAGAATTTCATGTGCAAGTCGATTTACCATTCCTGATACGGCAGGTACTTCTCCCGACGCAGCCGGTAAAAACATTGATATGAGGTCTTCTAAACCCAATCAGGCAAGTGGTACCACTAGCTTTTCATATCCACGCATATCCTCCATATCGTTCCCATCTTCATCCCCCATCTCGCTTTCTCTACCATCATCCCAGAACACAAAGTCAAGTCAGCCCTCTCTGTCTCTACATGCCATGATCATGAGAAAACACTGAGTACAGCATACACCGAGTACAGCATACACCGAGTACACCATACACCGAGTACAGCATACACCGTGTACAGCACACAGCCAAGATTGTCTGTCTTCCCTTAATTCTGATGATTGCGAGTTGACCCCTGAATGTAGCTTCAGCTTCCGGCGTGCCTCCCTACAAGATCAATCGCCACCAGCCAGCGCTGCAAGAGAGCTCAAAGGTAAAGTCACCTCATCATTTTCCCACGGTTTCGAGTTAACTAAATGATTGATAGAGTCTCAGCACCCAGCACACCATCTATCGACCGCCTCCAAGTACTGCTTCTATCTTGCTTGATTATGGCCTCCCAGTGCATCTCAAAACTCGCTTGATCATGGTCTCCAAGTGCATCTCTGAGTTACACCATCCCAGCCTCCAAATGCATCTCCAAACTCGCTCAATGATGGTCTCCAAGTTCATCTCTGAGTTCAACTTGATTTCGGCCTCCAAGTACATCTCCAAACTCCCTCGATCACAGCCTCCAAGTGCATCTCTGAGTTACACGATTGCGGCCTCCAAAGGCATCTCCAAACTCGCTCGATCATGGCCTCCAAGTACATCTCCAAACTCCCTCGATCACAGCCTCCAAGTGCATCTCTGAGTTACACGATTGCGGCCTCCAAACGCATCTCCAAACTCGCTCGATCATGGCCTCCCAGTGCATCTCTGGGTTCAACTTGATCTGGGCCTCCAGGTGCATCTCTGGGTCACTCAATCTCGCCCTCCAAATGCATCTCCAAACTCGCTCAATCACAGCCTCCAACTGCATATCTGGGTTCAACTTGATCTTGGCCTCCAAGTGCATCTCCAAACTCGCTCGATTACAGCATCCAAGTGCATCTCCAAACTCGACCGATCACAGCCTCCATGCTCACATGATCATGGCCTCCAAGTGCATCTTCAAACTCGCTCGATTACGACCTCCAAGTGCACCTCTGAGTTCACTTGAATACAGCCTCCCAGTGCATCTCCAAACTCGCTCAATCACAGCCTCCAAGTGCATCTCTAAGATCATATAATAACTGTCTCCATGTGTATCTCTGAGTTCCCTCAATCGTCATCTTCAGGCGCACCTCGAATTGTCCTCATGCACCGCCTGCAGCCAGTCCAGATATACGGTGTGTAGATGGGTAGCTATATAGATACATCGATACATTGATGAAAATACAAACTGAATACATGAGTTTTAAAAATTGTTCAAAGATCAGTAGTAGTTATGATTTCCAGACGCACCCACAGTGTTCGCAAAGCAGATGTTGTTTCTCCCAGACTGCTCTAAAGTAATTCGAGGTGCTCCCAGGCTTGTCGCCGGCGCTCCCAGGCTGGTCATCGGCGCTCCCAGGTGCTCCCAGGGTTATCGTCGGCTCTCCCAGTCTTGTCAACTGCGCTCCCAGGTCCTCCCAGGTGCACCTGAAGGCCACTGCGTCGGTCCAGTAAATTCTGGGATTAGACCATCCTGGGATTCTGGTCCGACAACTCTTAGTGATTCCCAGAGGCTCCCAGTGACATAATTACATTTTGCTGATGTTGTGTTTTGCGATGATAGTTGAGTTGTGGACAAAAATGAGTGAGTTGGAAGATGAAGATGAGACGGCTGTGTAGGATACGAGCAGACACGAGAAATCAGGGTTGCCACTTGCCGGATTGGGTTGGGAAGACCGTGTATCGGTGTCCTGGCAAACCGGATCGGAACTTATACCTGCAATATCAAGGATGGTGAATTGAGTTGTGAACAAAATTCTCTGAAGTCCCAGTTTCTGATGATGATTTTCCCCATCTCCACTCATCTCGCTCTTTTTCGTCTGCAACTCTACCACCACCTAAGTACATGAAGTTAAGTCATCCCTCTCTATCTCTTCATGCCATGATTAAGAGGTAACACCGAGTACAGCATACACCGAGCACACCATACACCGAGTACAGCATACACCGAGTACAGCATACACCGAGTACAGCATACACCGAGTACAGCCTACACCGAGTACAGCATACACCGAGTACCACATACACCGAGTACAGTATACACCAAGTACAGCATACACCAAGTACAGCATACACCAAGTACAGCATACACTGAGTACGGCATAGACCATGTACTGCATCACCCTAATCTCAAAAAGTCTTCCCACTCCCAGCCAGTCTTCTCATCACTCGGCAGATCATGTTGTACTCAATTTAGTACATTCCGACAACTTTGAGTTAACCAATCAATTGAGTCTCAGCTCCCAGCATGCCTCCCTCCTGATCTGCCACCTCCAAATTGACCACCACCAAGTACTCCTCCATTCTCACTTAATCATCGCCTCCAAGTGCATTTTCAAACTTGGTCTATCACAGCCTCATGTGTATCTCCAATCTTCCTCGATTGCAGCTTCCCAGTCCGCACGACTACAGCCTCCCAGGTCATCTACATGGTCGCACAAATACGGTATCCAATTTTGCACGATCATGGCCTCCAAGTGCATCCCCACACTTGCTCGATTGTGGCCTCGAAGTTTGCATGATGACGGTGTCCAAGTGCATCTTCACACTGGTTCAAATATGGCCTCCAAGTTAGCATGATCATGGCCTCTACAGTGCATATCTCCAAACTCACTCAATCTGGTCTCCAAGTGCATGTCCAAACTCGCTCGATCCGGCCTTGAAGTTTGCACGATCGCGTCCTCCATTGTCACTGGATAACAGCATCAGAGTGCATCTCTAAGGTCACTGGATCCCGGTGTAGTGGAACGGTGGAGCTAGAAGGTAGACAGCCCATCATCAACACTCTGCTGCACGTCACATGGCATCTGAAGGGAATTCTTTAGAAAGATCTGCTCTGGGTTTTGGAGCGTAGGAAGATGGAGAGAGGATCTGATGGGATACCTGGCCATGATGCACCATACAAACTGCGTGGATCCATGAACCCTTGGCAACACTGCGTGTGACTAAGAGCTGGGAAACATAGAGTGTGTATTTGGTACCATGTGATGATGTCTCTGTACCCCGGGGTCTTCCAAATCCATACTGCCTGTTGTTGAGTCCACCTCCATTATCCCTGTATCTTGGTATATATATATATTGAGCAACCTAGATAATACATGCCCTATGATGATGTAGCGAATCTTGTGACTAACAATGACAAATATGATAAACAAAATGCCTTGTTGTTGTGGCACCCTAAGAACCTCTACTGAGAGAACATTGCACCAAGGCTCCGGCCAACCTTGTGCAGTGGTCTCAGCTGCTCTACAAGTCTCCCGCAGACCTACCCAGTGGTTTCAGCTGCCTCAAAATTTGACTATCCTAATAGTTCAATCTTGTAGCATCCTGAATGTGCCTCAATATCTGGAGCTGCTTTCAGGAGCATCCGAGAATGCTCTTGCAGATTCTGAGAGTACCTTCCAAAGCTCCAGGGGGGCCTGGGAGCATTTGACAGTACTTAGAAGCACTGGTAAGGGCTACAGGAGTGTTGGGTAGATTTGTGTATGGTGTCCGAACCAATTTACATTTTGCTGATAATGTTTTCGTCTGCTTGCTAACTTATTGAGCTTGCTGAAAGTCGTTTGCTGACAGAAATGGATACCATGGATTCCATTGTTGTGAATATTTGCGATGCTTGTTGTGCCATCCAGTTGCTTTGCCATATTCTTTCCCCCCCGCATTTTCCACTCCAACTACCTGGCTATGAGCCTTCGTCTTTGTTGGATCAGGGGTACATGTCAGATCAGGCTTCTGGGGGTCTATTTTTTCTTAGTTGCGAGTATCTTCGGGTAGTGGCGCACCAGGTACATTGTCTCTGGATAGATTGTTAGTTGACTAGCTCATCGACGGCCATTCTGCTGCTCTGACTGATGTCGAACTATGATGGCTCCGGTCAAACCCAGCCTGCAGGAGGTGAAATCCCATTAGGCAATAACCTTTAATTCATCGATATTCTGTGACATTGATGATAGTGAGCCTGAATTCGGTTCTTGTCGAATATTTCTTTCTGCAGATACAACACTGTTCATGCTACCAGCGAGTGTTGCCTATAGTCGGGGAAAAGTCAGTGAACAAGTATTTGGATGAATCGCGATAATGCTTAAGGGGGTGATTTACAGCATCAGGCGTATTGGTTTGAAAGCGAGCTAACTCAAGTTAGCGTATTACAGCCGCATTGCACCCCACCAAATGCCGGGCAGGGGCAAAATAATGTCAACTTATGATTAGCTATCTTCATAAACCAGGATATATACATTATATTCCATACAATAGTCATGCATATCGTTTGATAAAAGTCTTTGGTAGAGAAGAGAAGTTTCTTTTGTCATCACTGCAATCACTACCATGGGCATTTTACTACGTTATTGCAGCATTGTGAGTTTATAACTACACTCGAGCCTCTGAGCAGTTGATAATGAAGGTAGAATGTCTTAAATCAATGATTTGGTGAGTTTCCTAGCTAGCTGTATACCTGCGCAATGATCATCCAGAACTGAGAAGGCTGGTGAGATGGTTGCTTCAGTAAAGATCCTGACCAGAAGGTAGATCCTGAGGTGAACAGTATGTTTCGACAAGGAGCTGAATAGGAAGGAATCACTGTTACTGCTCGACTCACTAGCCTCCTATTGAACAAAGGTGGATGGTCCTACACACACAACTTAAGTCTAACATCCCTAGTTGTGCTAACCTACATACTAGATATAGTTCTTGTCGGGTTCCTGGAGATATCATATTATATCCCTTCTATGAAATTTACAGTGATGGAAGCTTATGCAGGTGAGCATCTATCCTATATCCTAGCATATGAATTCGAGAATATTCCAAAGAACGGCAGGATCTGTGAGTAAGGGTTCTTTTTCTCAACCTCATTAGATTCATGGATCATAGGTGCAGTGAAAAACAACAGTTTATGACAACCAAATAGGATATATGAACCCCATCAATTGGCCGACAGTCACTGTTACCTGTAATATTCTCAACCAGACTCCGATTTATTCTATCTCACATCTAGCATCTATAGTAGTTAACGAGTATCTTTCTTCACAGAGCATGTTGACAAGCAGAGATCAAACAGAGACAGCGAATATGGCTTCAACGGGTGGTCTATTTGGCACTGAAAAACACCCTGAACACATTTCAGAATTATTGGATAATATTGTACGAACTGCCACCGCAAATGACAGTAGATTTGGGAAATGAACCAATCAATATCATCCACTGCATGGGTGTTGTTACCTGGTGTCACAGCAGCCATTTCCAGGCACTCTGCAGTTTTATCAGCATTCTGCATTCAACATGACACTCAGTTCACAACCAACCACCAGCGCAAGCCAAGTATATCCACGATATGGGCCACAGTGGGAAGGATATGACCTCCGCCAAGGTGCTTATGATGGGTCTCAAATGTTCCCTCCTCTGAATATTGCAGGACAAGGGCCGTGATCTCCAGGTGTACCGAAAGTGTCTCCAGAACTGCAAGAAACCTATCCAGTCAATCAATGAACATCTTCTGGCTCGTATCCACAACCTGAACCTCATTCCGGATCACCTGGGAGACCTCCGATAAATTTCCCAATGAACAGATTCTAGCAGTCTGTGGAAGGGCGGAAAACAGATGTTCCTGGGATTGCGGATGTGCCTGCATTGCCAGATATTGTCTGGAACAATTATGAAGCAGATGATGAGAGTAACGATTCATTAGACTCGGGCGGTGCAGAAGGCAAGCTCCCTGTCAGCCTGAAGCAAACGGAATTCTCCTTGAAACAATTTGCCAAAAGAATACAGCTGGCTAACTATAGTCCGTTCAACAAGAGGAAGAAAGTATGGGTGGCTAGGTTTCTGGAGGAGAAGAATCGGTCCATTATCCTGGGGCAGAATTGGTTGAAACAGCTTCGATATGGACCCAGGCACTGGCAGACAGCGGTTGCAGATTTCTTGGAGACATTTGAAAGCTGGCACCTGTTGGATAATTTCAATAATTCTGAATGGATTTGCCGGCAGTGGGTTTAATATTCATTCAATTACTGTCAAATCACACAATATTTTACGCGAAATTGGCGGGTTTTCGATTGGAACTCAATGAATATTGGTCCGATCGCAAATTTGACAGCGGGAGGTGAATTAGCGGCTTAAACTGCAGAATCTAGATACTGATCATGTCATGATACGATGAGGACTCAAATACTGAATTGGAGCCAAAATGGTGAACTTGGAATGCCGGGTTTTTCGTGTGGTGAGACCTGTTGCGACGGTCCGGTTTCAGGTGGAACCGGACCCGGAACCGACCCGGGAATTTGGACCCGTTGCTAACACTACCCATACTGTGCTGTGTCAACATTCATCAGCACGGTGGATTCCGCAGAGGAATATTTTAGAGTGGTTGCATGAGAGCAGTCGCATTGTGTGGCCCAACGTAGGGGTTTGTGCACAACCCTACAGTCAGGAAGATTGGCAGATTACTGAAACGTAACAAAGTGGTATAATATTAATTCTAACTTATGGAACCTATAACTGACTCTCAACATGCAATACTACAGTATACCTTTGATGCAGACATGGAGAAACACAATGTATATGGTATAACTTCGACTCTGACACTTACTTTAACTGTGACAAATTTCTTAACTCTGCCAAGTACCCTACTATGATATGGGAAGCAACTCCATCTATAATTCAGCATTACTTCAACTTTCAGTTCGAACACCCAACATGTATGGTATAACTTTGACTCTGAGAATTACCTTAACTCTGACAATTTCCTTAACTCTGACAAGCACCCTACTCTGATATGGGAAGCAACCCCACCTATAATACAGTATTACTTCAGCTCTAACTTAGAACACCCAATGTATACAGTATAACTGTGACTCTGACAATCACCCTAACTCTGACAATCACCTAACTCTGACAATCACTCTAACTGTAACCACTACCATACTCTAATACCAGAAGCAACCTCCCATAAATGGTAATTACTTTAACTGTGACATGGAACACTCATTGTATACGATATAATCTCAACTCAGACAGCAAACTTGATTCTGCGACGTTTCCAGCATAACTTCTACTATCACATGCACCATAACTCTGACATGGGGACCAATATTGTTGGTTTTATATTCAACTCTGAGAAGAATGTTTTTAGGTGACGGGAGATAGAAATGCACTGAATAATAAAGGGTGACAAGCTGTGAATTCCATGTATACACAAAGCATATATACCAAAGGTGAACCTGCACAACATACAACACACACAATGGCAAATGGAACCAGATCTAGCGGTAGCACCCGCAAAGTTCTAGAAATTCCGGAGGCAGTAGTGGCTGCAATAATCAAAACTCCAGTGGCCGGTCGCAGGGAGGCAGCAACAGCAGCCACAATGATATACACTTCGGTGTCAGTAGCCATCGGACTCTCTCCAATGGAATGCCCGACCTTGGCCCCAATCTGGGCACGACAATGACGGTAACGAGAGCTTGGAAGGCTAGAAGATGACTGACTGTAATGACAATGACAATGACAATGGCCTGTGATCTCCAGGTCAAAGATCCCACATAGTACATGGCGGTTGTTGTTCTGCCTGTTTGAACAAGCAAGGAGGGGTAGTGATGCATCCAGCTTGACATGTGTGTCTGACTTTGACAATTCATAGGTGCAAACACAAAGTCCTTCTTTCAGCAACCAACCAGGGGTTAGTAGGAGCAGAAATGTCAACCCTCATGTTGCTGACTACCAATATCTAGCTGCGATCAACGATTCTTTCTCCCTGCAACCAGGGGGGGGGGGAGGGGGGTAATAACCACACCCGCATTCAACATTACACCCTCTAGCTGACAATATATAGCCATTGCAATCACCCCATAACACTCCTGCAGGGAAACTGGTGCACAATGGATAGCAGGTAAGAGCAACATTCAATTATTCACATTCACTTTATGCAATATCTCTGAATTACGCAACACCTAGATACTAAAGTGGAATATGTCCCCGATTGATACTGGCTGCCGGCAAAAGCGTAGAGTGTGTGAAATTACAGTACCGAAAGATTGGTGGGACATTGCCCGAGATCAATTCTTTTGCAACATTCTTATCAAGGACCTCTACCCAGTTAATGTTGACAAACTGTCCAAGGAACACTACAAGGAAGCACATCAAATTCTGAATCCATCAATCAAGAATTGTGACATCTTAGAAGCAACTATCCACACGGTAAGCATTCCAATGTCTCAAGCCCTGCTCAGTACCACCGACAACAAAACATGGTGATTGCCAATTGGCTTCCTGAGTACTCTTTGCTGAACATGTTTGTGCAGTGGCACCTGATCAAAATGGTATTAGCTTTGGGACCCTTTCCAATAATAACAGTCAAAAGCTAGTAACAAGGATAATCTATTCTTGCAACTGCTCGTATCATCATTCAGACTGCAAGTGCAAATTCCAACCGTGCCTGTGCATGCCATCAATCTCCTGACAATCATTATTGAGACCAAAAATGTTGTTTCTGCATAGTTTGCAATGGAGCATAATCACAAAAACCTTCATTGAGAACTCAAAGCATAATTTCACGCAATAGACATATAGGTCCCACTTTGCCAATGAGGTGACACCACAGTGTTTGTTACTTGCTGCAACTGCAGTAAAGCATGTTAGGGGGGTAGTTAGGTAACAAGTATAGATACTAGTACAGCCCTAGATCCTAGTATTTTCTTATTGCTTCCTTCGTTGGGCTGTCGCTAACTTCTTCCGAGATCATTTCAATTGCCTTTTAGTGCGAGGTGTTGACTTTCTATTATCGCTTGTCATATTCGACTCTGGGCCAACAGATCTAGCGATATCCTGCGGAGTTGTTGAAATAGCTGGAATATAATTGGTTTGACATAGAACTACAGTATCCATATAGATCGTTAATTCTTAGTCCAGTCCGACAATTCCTGCTATCCACCAAATGCAATTTGCCACGAAAAGATACTGAGTTTCTCTGCTGAATGACATGCTGCTTTCGAGGGCATATACTATAACCTCTTTTTCGGTTTCAAAGTAATAGTCATGCATCAGTTATAACGTAGCTTCGTAGGAATACTTAAAAGGTGCGGGGCTGCCGCTACAAAAAAGCTAATAGATTTATAATTGATATAGGTATCATAAAAACTTATTAATAAATAAAGGTCTTCTTTCGCTGGTAGGTTTCTAACTGTTTGCTGCTAGAGCTTGTTCTCCTCATTGTCAGGGACAATGTGATCTCTTTTATAGTCATGTTCGAGGGTCACTGTCTCAGCATGCCCATACATCCATGCCATGATTCCGTTGCTCGTAATTGCTCTATTGCGCTCACAACTTACATTCTTCTGAATGCGTCCGGTAATAGATTGTCACACTTCCCTCAGGTCATCGTGTTCATATAATGTGGTTTTGAAGCATTGCGCTCCTGATTAGAATCAGGCCATCCATGATATTAAGTTACATCAGACACGTATCAGATCATAACTTCAACTTTGACATCTTGCTTCCGATTTGTTCACTAGTCGGAACATTCACGACTATCATGTATTTCTGCATAATCGCAACTTTGACTATGATTCGTCTTCTGAATGCTTTATCGCAATATGTTTTAATAGCTCTTCACTATGAAATGCCTCACCATTAATTTGGCTATTCGGTATTGCCTCAGAGATTTAATCAGCGACCAACTGATACTCTGGCAACGTACATTATGACACGTCTTGTATTTTGACGTTGCAATGCATACGGTTTCAACTCAATAACCTGGTTTGCTTCTGACCTCTTATCTTCCGCCAATGTCATTAATCCCTTAGACACTGCATGCTAAGGTCTCAACCTTCCGTTGACTGTGGAGTGCCACAGGTGGTCTCCCCACTTAGCGGATGAGCTGCAGATCCCTCGTACTCGGATATTGCAATATCGTCTGCTGCACCTGTTATTCTGCGTAATCGCAACTTAACTATGTGTTGTCCCGCTAGTTTGGAAAGATAAATGTGGCCAATAATTATGTACACTGCTGAAGGGTTTTCACTTCCCAGTAAAGGCAACATAATTGCATCATCATATTTGAATCTGCTGGTACAAATGTATCGTTTCCAATTGATCGACTAGTGTTTCAAGAGTAAACCCGCTAAAGTTCTCTTGACTGACAAACATGATATCGTAATCGCAAGTAGGTGTTTTGTAAGCCATGTGACTAGACCTAGAGTAACTCCGTGACTTATACTTGCTTCGATCCATCATGTATCATTAACACTTGCTAGATTGAACCCTTAACAAAGCATTCCTGGGACAACTGGGCTGGTGGCAGATTCCTCTGTGTTACTTTTAAAGTGGATACATACAAGATTATGCAGAACACCATTTTGGACACAGGTATCTAACATTGAGTAGGTTCATATAGTGATCTATTCCAACAATGGGAATGTATCCCACCAGTGATGCAAAAAAGGTTCTAGCTGTACATACAAACAGCATTGATGTAATTCATAGTCGAGATCAGAAGGCACCTGCTGCCACACAGGCAGATCCACAGACGGTGATAGACAATGATGACATATAGCTGTTGGTGTATATAGTATATATTTAATTTGACAGATAATTATTAAAATACAATGGATGTAAAACTAACTCAATTTTGTTACGGTTTCTCCCATAACAGTGTCTCTGGTTCTCGAAAAACTCAATGGGTACATGTCAGTGAAATAATCTTCGGGCCACCTGACATGCATAACACCTACCCATGGGAGTGTCTTGAAACTAACCAGTTATGATTACCTTTAGTGGGGTATAAGTGGGACCCATCTCAATTCAATAAGCTGAGGCCTAGCGGATTCATTGAAAGCATACATGGCAGTAGCTGATTTGATGATGCAATAACACTGCTAGATTGAAAGGTCTACAATCCTGCCGTGCGCGGTGTTTTTAAGCAGATTTATTACATGATACTATTCGTCGGTTCACCTAGTTATTGGACACGTACTAACCCGAACCCCACGCTGGTACTCGCTCTTGTAAGCGCTCGGCGTGGGTGAGGGTTTGTCTCGTGTCCAATGACTTGCCGAACCGATGAGTAGAGGGGATTATGTCTGATCAGACTGAGGAATACCTCGACTCGCAGACTAAGGCAGTCATTAGCCAATATGCAAGTACATGGGAGTCCAAGCCAATCTTATGTTAGAGTGGAACAACTCAGGCACGCCCTGGCCAAAGGGAATAGTTCCGGCCTAAGCATGGTGTGACTGAGAAATTATGACGTTGGCTGTTGATATGAGGCCTGGAGCATCCCTGCACATTGATTTGTGACGGAATGGCAACTGCAATAATATGACTTGCCGTAGCATGCATGCATACATGTCATTTAATCTACATTCGTATAGTATTGGTTGGTCGCCGATTAAATCTATGACTCAATCATCCTATAGAATTGATTAGCGAAAAAGTGAGTACCGACCAAGTGCGGAAAAGTGTTCCAATTACCAAACCATACAAGCGTAAGATGTCCAAGTTGAAGTTATGATGTGATATATGATATAGTGCAGGTGTGGCCTGATTCTTATCAGGAGCGTAACACTTTAATACCGCACTGGCATGAGCAAAATAACCTTTTGGATTCATGGCAATCTCTACCATGCTTATTCAAAGTGCGGCTTGCCATAGCATGCATGCATACGTGAAAGAATGTAACTCACAAAGCACATTGCTATCAAAATCATGGAAACAAAATATGGGTGCGCAGGTGTAACATCCAGAGAAGTTTTTATAAAGAGGTCACATTGTTCCGGCAATGAGAAGAAGAAGCTCTAGCGGCAAAACAGTCAAAATACCTACCAGCGAAAGAAGACCTTTATTTATTATTGTGTTTTCATGATACCTATATCTATTATTATAAAATCAATTAGGATTCTGTAGCGGCAGCCCTGCACATTCGATAAGTATTCTTCGAATGACCATTACCTTGGCGAATTATAACGACACCATCATTTATGCTTTCAAGAAGATTTTATCCTTTGCCAGGAATAATTATTATATCTTCCTTGCTCGGTTTGTTTGGTGGATACCAATAACTATTGGGTTATTCCAAGGATTGACAATCTACATCGAGAATCTACAAATACAGTCCAATATTATTACGAACGATAACTTCGAAGATTCATCCAACCCAGAAGCTCCATCAGCTAATTCTGAGGATACTCGACAAAATCAGATACTCAGGAATTGTGAGCACTATCTGTTAACGATCCGAGGTGAAGCGGAAGGACCTTATTCAGAGTCCTCGAAGGCATTAACGTCAAGAACGAAACAGCCAGTCAAAAGCTCAACTTAAAATAGCCTAGGATAAACAGAAGGCTAAGAAAACCTGGAAGCGACAAACAGAGGGAATAGACGAATCTGAGTTATGCAGTAGAAAGGCAGCAGGATAGTGCCTGCGTTGTGCCTGGCCGAAAGATAGGAAACGATGTCACAAAGCGACTGACTGCTTCTGTTGGAAACGTGTAGAGAAAGGAACTGCACCTTTCCCTTAAAAACGATCGAAGTATCTAGGGCTGTGCATGTGTATCTATACATACCTTTAAGCACCCCCCTAACAAATTTCATTCCACATGTAGATGGTTCCTATAACATAATTAGAATGGCAATCGGTGAAATACATGTATAGACTCTAATAATCCACTGTGAGATCTGACATGGTCAAGACAACAGCATGAGGAGCCTCTGACATGATCATGGCAACTATATGTACAGACTCAGACAGCTGACAGTGTACTCTGGCATGACCAGGACAATAGAGTGAGAATCCTGTGACAAAATCAGGGCAACTATATGTGCAGACTCTGACAGTTGACAGCGTGCTCCGGCAAGACCAGGACAATAGCACGACAACGTTCTCACAAGATCTTGTGAACTATACGTGCAGACTCTGATGGCTGACGTTAGGTAGTGACATGACTAGCGCAATAGCATGAGAAGCCTCTGATATGATCAGGGCGGCTATATGTGTGGATTCTGACAGCTGACAGTGGGCTCTGACAAGACCAGGATGACAGCATGTGGATGATGTAACGAGATCATGGCAACTATTCTGACAACTGACCATGAGTTCCCAGAAGACAGTGCGATTGCACCAGTAGCCTCTGTCAAACAATCCAGAGTACAGATCTAGCATACTTGATTATACCACGTCAGGCACAAACACTCTCGCTGTTAGCCCAAGAGCAATTAGTCTGTACACGAAAGAAAACGGGTAAGGTAGAAATACTACCATAACCTTACCAGATGTTACGCATTTGTAATATGCATTACGTTTAATGGATCCGGGCGGAGTTCATTTTCCCCCCATTTTGGCTGTTATGGGAGACTGCCAGTGGTTATATAACTTACGGTAAATTACATGTGGCAAAATGACTTGTTCCCGTGGTGCTGCACCACAGGGTGTAGCAATGATGCATTGTCTGTTCGGATAGCATGTCTCAAACTCTTCAGCCTCGAATACATCATCTTTGCCGCTTGGTTTCCATTTATTGTATCGTTCTCTGGATCTTCAGATTCACCTTACAATAGCCATATTGTCTGATAACATCAGTCAGAAAGTGAATGGAATCCTGGCATAGCTGTTACTTGAAGACTGAATTGCATTTTCATGTTCAATATTGCATGAATACCAGCATGATCACACAGCATGTTGACAAACAGATTTCCGCCACAGAGAGTCAGTATTGCTCCACAGGGTGGCCAATATGTCTTCCAACAATGGCCTGATAACAATTTGTAATCATCGGATAGTATCTTGCGATCTGGGGCTAGCAAAGACAGTTCGCTGGAGAAACTTACCGATCAGTTTCATCTGCTACATGAGTATCGTTACCCTCTTTTACAGCAACTATTTTGAGGCACTTCTCAGTTATACCAGCATTTTCCACTGAATATGACATCTGGTTCGCAACCAAGAACCTGTGCAGGCCAAGAATTTCCACATTCTGGGCCACAGTGGCCAGGATTTGAACTCTTTCAAGGCAGCTGTAGTGGGTCTCAAATATTCCCCCGGTACAGTTTTCCAGATCAAGGCCATCCTCTCAAGATACTCTGAAAGTGCTCCCCGTACTGCTGGGAAACAATCCAGTCATTTAGCCAGCAGCTTTCAGCTCTTCTCCACCAGAACCTCATTCTGGTGCACATAGAACACCCTCCATTTGGTGCCAAATGACAAGATTCTAGCCACCACTAGACCATCAGAAAGCGGAAATTGCAAAGATTGCAGACTTGCCACATTTGCCGGTGCTCTCCTACAAGGAATTCGATGTGGATGATGCAAGTGATAATTAGTTGGGGTTGGGATGTGCCAAAGGCAACACAATAATCAGCCTGAAGCAACTGGAATATTTCTTGAAGCAATTTGCCTACAGGATAGGGCTGTCCAACTACAGTGTGGTCAACAAGTGGAAGAAAGTATGGGTGGCTGGGTGTCTAGGGAAAAAGTATTGTGGCATGATTTGGGGGCAGAACAGTGTGAAACAGCTTTATGATAGACTCCTGCACTGGGCGATAGTGGTTGTCAATATGTCAGTGGCATATGAGGTCAGGCTGCAATTGGAACAGGTTGATAAGGCTGAATGGATTTGGCGACATTGCATCCAGATGATTGTGAAGAATTGCACAAGCAATATTGCGAAGTAAGGAAAACAGAGCAGGTGAGGCAATGAGTGATTGGTGACAGCTTAGGGCAAGTGCACAGCCAAAAAGGTGAGATGTAACGTCACAGGGTTGTGAAGTACATCTTTGATGGTTGTGATTCTCTGGGTATTGAATGGCAAGGATAACCTGATCTCCCCCAAACAACTCCGAGCCTTGTCCACAGATGTGAGGCACTGGGAGGAGCCAATTGATTTCATTGCACAAAATGGAAGCCTGGAAGAAATATTCATTCCACCATCACTGTTTAAGCGAACCTTGAAGCAGCATGAATTGTACTAAGAGTATATTCGATTATCTTCAGGCGGGGAAGTAATAAATGGCAACAAACATGCGAAGATTTTGTTCAACTGTTCCATGTCAAATGAATTAATGTTGCTAATGGAACACAATATGAACATACTTTTGGTAGAAATGAGGATCGCCACAGGGGAGGAGAGCGCAGACCACATGATGAAGCTGACAACCGTAATTCTCGCTAGTCGTATTATAGCTAAATATACCCAACTGGTGATTGTTACATTTAGTATTTGGTAACGTCTGAGGAGAAGGACATACAGGAGGGTGAGGAGGATGATGGGATAGAATAGGGTAGTAGTTTTGATGTATGTTCGGATTGAAAGAATAGAATTGATTATATTATACACATATATATTCATTATAATGCTTACTTGACTGCGAATGGATTATCTAACAGTGTGATGAATTGCAGGAATGCCAGAGTATAGGAGCATCTGCGCAGATTATATCAGAACAACTGAAAGAGGTCATTCTGATGAAATGAATATTGTTACTGGTGGAAGGGTTATTCGGAAGCATGTGGAGGATTGTGAGGTGGTCCTCAATCCAGATGGTAGCAGTTCAGTACTGAGCACTATTAGGAATGCAATCAATAATGAATTTTAAAATCAGTGTCTTGGTTGGGCATCCAGGCTGCTGAATGCCAGTTTGGTTCAGCAATTTATTCCCAAATGTGTTACTCACCTCATGTATGCAATTGCAGACCTGCCTTGAACCAAGTTTCGGGTGGACCAGGTTTGGGCAATATGATTCATTTTGTGGAGATGGGCTTCTGATTTGGTTATGGCAGAAGTACTGGCAGCAGATATAATGGATGATGGTAAGACTGTTACCTCAGTGGCAGCGGTTATGAGATGCAAATTGCTGACTGATAAGGGTGTTCTGAGGTTGCCGCTTTCACTATTGTGGGGGAATATAGTTGACGAATGGGTGAATATGCCTAGAAAGCACTATCCCGGAGTTATAGGTGAAGAATGGGGACTATATCTGTTGCAGGCATTTATTGCCCCACCACTTTTCCGAGATCGATTGAACACCACATGAGGTGCATAGAGTGCTTTCTTCAGCCATCGACATAATTGTAGTGGTTATAATGCACAGAGTGGTTGAAACATTCAAGAGCGTCATTAAAGACATGAGATGTGGGACCACTTTCAAGCTGGTGAACCTGTTGGATTCGGAAAATGGGAATATCATCAGTCAGCATGTGACCAGCAGTAGTGAGAAGCTGGAAAACTGAAGGAATATCCACCTTGGGTTGTATAATTTCTAAACATCCAGAGTGAAACCATCAAGGAATGGCCAACTCTCATACGGTTTGTTAGGGGTTTTCCTTTAGCTGGGATAATGCTACGTGCGATTGCCTCATGAATACATGTCACGGAGTAATGCTTGGTCTAGTCACGTCAGATGCACAACACTGATTCATAGCTTCACAAGGCAGCCAGTCCTATGTCCTGTAGCAGAGATAGATAGGAATCGCGTCTCGATTGAATAAGCAAGGCTCATTGTGCAGTGGATTCATTTAAAATAATCCAGCAACAATGCCAGATCGAAAAAAGATTGCTTCTGCCGAGCGTGGTGTTTCCAACCAGATTCATTATTCTGATGCTAGTGGGACATGTCTAATTGAACTGGAGGTTACTCCAACACACAGACACAGCAGTCGATAGTGAATATGCATGTACGCAGAACTTCTGGCTTATTGCGTCAGGCGATAACAACCACTAGAGTACTCCCCGGCCAAAGCAAATGGTCTCAGCCTAAGCATGACGTGACTGAGGGAATTATGATGTTGGCTTAAGATATGAGGCCTGAAGCAAACCTGCTCATTGATTTGAGTTAGTATGCATTGCAACGCCAGACTCGTAGTCAATAAGAACTAATGCGTCAAGTTCTACATTGGCATAGTATCGGTTGGTCACCGATTAAATTTATGACACAAGCCAAATAGCCATGCGGGTTAGACATCAATTTGTAATAAGCAATGCCGACCAAGATTGGCTGATGTTGCAACTACTGGGCAAACGGATTGTGATATGTCTACGTTCAAGTTTCATCATGCACATTGTCTGACATGATATCATGTGACAGATGGCCTGATTCTTATCAGGAGCATAACAATTTAATACCTCATCCGAATGAACACGATAATCTGCCAGGATGCGGGGCAAGTTATTCCTGGGCGCATGCGGTAATGGCATGATGTGACCGCGATAACGCTATCATGAGCATTGTAGTCATAGCGTTGAAGTATGTGCGTACAAAACCTTTAAGACGACTATACAGAGATAGCATTGCTCCGGCAATAAGCAGAACAAGCTCAAGCAGCAATCTGCAGTCAACAATCAGCACACCAAAGACAATTATAAAATATTATTAAGAAATCAATCTCTCAATACGCACTCAAGAAGAACATTGAACTCTCTGGCGATTTAATTTGTCAATTGGAAAAGCAGCATTTAATCCACATATCAATTGTGGTATACAGTTTCATGAATTCAATCGGTATCGGCTACCAGGTACATCGGTACTTGGCTATCAGATTGTTACCATTCGAAGAGTATTCTACCAGGTGGTGTGATTACCACAAGGAGTAATTCTCGGTTGAGAAGCTGGAAGCACACTTTGGGAATGTGCAGATATTGAGAGCTGTTGAAGCAAGGTCAAGAGGTTGAGTTTTAGAATATGACGAGGAATGAAAGAGCAATTTAGATAGGTGGTTGTACTTAATTCAGTAAATGGTGTATTGATTATTGGGATTAAGCACCCCCATAACACTATTGATGGAGTTTGGTAATTTTTCATAAGCCTCATCAGTACAAGATGAAAAACTGTGTCGGCTGGCAAATTGCAATGAAGCAAAAAGTGAGGTCGCATCCATGGGAGGAAGTTTGAGTATATTGCAAGTAGCATTAACCTTCAGAAGAATGATTGCCACTTATATCCTCTGATGTTGTGATAATCGGGGGTGTTTCACAATACCATTTATCCATGACACGCAGCTGACAGATAGTAACCTTAATCACACCCAACATGCTTTTGTTTATGATAAACTTAAATTAAGTTAATAGAATCTTCAATCGATCCTTACCTTAGTATAGTTAGATAACTGTAAATGTGATCGAAGCGACATGGTATAATATCTCCGGAAGCTCAAGAAGAACTATATGAAGATTAAAGAAGAACATGATTAGGGATATTACATATGAATGGTGTGTGTACAACTCTCAACTTCATTCAATGGAAGGTCTCGGGGTCTGGCAGCACCAGTGACGAAATCCTTTGGAGCTTCTTGTTTTAACTTGTTTGCTCTGTGCAGCATTCACCCAGGAGTAAAAGATCATTATTAAAGGAAATATACTACCACCGTATCTGCTCTGGATAATTATTGACTGGGCATACAGCTAGCTACCAGACTTACTAATTCATTCTATTATAATGATCTGGCTGCATTATCCACTGCTAGATGGCTCAAGCATAGGTATAGTTTTTCTCACAATACCCTTTTGATGATGTATAAGGCCAATTCAGTGACTGCAGCAGCACTTGATCAACCGTAACTTAAGTAGATTGCACAGATGCTAAACCAATCCTTCTTTTCCCTGCTATGATGATCAGCCGATGATGGGCACAATGATTGTGCGTGGGATGATATATATATACTCCGCTTTATAGAAATAACTGAAAGCAAGGGGACTTTGATTTCGCCTCCCCTGTATTGAGCGGAGTGGAATATAGCTGTGAAAGTGATATGCAAACTTATGTTAGCTCACATTCAAGCCAATATCCCTGACTCTCTAAACCACCCCCTGAAGCATCATCCAGAATTCTGAACAGTGATGATTTCATCAACTATGGTCAACACACGGCAGAAACATTTTAAGTGTGGTTTCTGGAGAATTATGGCATTCAACAAGCACTGACTCAAGAATCACTATCAACAATATCACCTAATCTCAATGAAGAATGTGCTAGTACCCAGCAGAATTTTACTATCTTTAGGCCTTGATTGACCAGAGCAATTATGCTTTGACTTCAATAGGTGCACCTGAATGGTCATCAATAAGCTAGTCAACTAATGATCTATCCATGTACAATGTATCTGGTAAACCACTGCCTGAAGATACTCAAGATTAAGAAACCATCGAACCCAAGAAGACTGATCTGACATGTACCCCTAATCCAACACAGACAAATGCTGATAGGGAGGTTGTTGGTAAGGGAAATGTGGAGGGGAAAGGGTTCGGCAAAGCAACTGGATTATACTACCAGCATTGTACAAACTCATAATGATCAAACACAAGTCATCCATGTCGGTCAGCAGATACTACCCAGCAGATTCAATCATCGAACTGGCAAATAACAATGTGAATTGATCACAATCTGAGGCCTGGACTGGACAACCTCAAAATCAAATCATTCCAATTGGCAGAGGCTCTGTAAAAGCTCCTCTCTGAACTCGATTTTGGGTGCAGTGGTGAGAGATAATTTGACGACAACTAACATATCTTCAGAACATTATACTGTGGTGACATCCTCAGATGTCTCTAGTACCTCATAGCAAAACTACCATTTCAGGCACAATTTGATTATTAACCGGTACACATTGCTGACTTGCAATGCTGCCAGAAATGCAGCAAGACAATCACTGCATCAGCAAAAACTAAATTTTCTTCATTACATTTATTTAGATTATTATACCCACAAACTCAAAAAAATATAATTGTGGGTTCCCTGACATATGGCATTACTTTAAGATTCCTGAGGGTTCTTTGAGTTGTTGCAATACTGTTTCCAAGCTTCACAACCACTGTTCCCAGATTTGCGAATATGACAATGAGTACTTGACAATCGGTTCACACATCCTTTGGCAATATCACATATCATCTCTTGTCATGCTACTACATCACCAAAGTCGATTTGTCCTCGCAATGATGATAGTACACACTGTATATGTTTAGTGAAGCATATAGGTCATGTTTTGAAAGATCCCTCAAGGCTCAATTTGACCAATGATAGTTACAATGTACAAGTTGTTCATGAAATTTAATTGATTCATTCAAGACCGTGTGGTACATTGCAGTTGTTCAACCATCATTGGAGGGTTCTGCATCATTGCGATGAAAGTATTCCGTGTTTAGATTCAGACTTCCATAAACCATGAGTTCTATTACATTTACTACTATTATGATATGTTGATAAAACCTAGAAAAAAAATAGCACATAAAGGAAATCCTAAATCTGATCACTGACAACATTTCGAACCTCCCTGGGACATCATACCCTCCACAATCATACTATGATCAACCAATCTCGTATTCTCAAAGCTTATGCAGTTGGTGATGGTGGAGATGTCATTGCTGTTATTGTCACAGCAGGGGACAGATTGGCTACTGCTGGTGATGGCAGACCCGCCCATAGGCAGAATAGCTGAGAATTGCGTACTACCATCGGTAGAAGCAACAAAGCCGCTGGGATGAGTAAAAGAATTGTCAGGATACACTAACAGCTCCTCCGGAATGTAATCAAGGAAGTATTTATAACAGCTGCCCTTATGGTTGTAAGGTATTGCCATCGTGAAGTCATATTCCGGATAACTGGATCCTTCAGCAAACTGTACTGTGGATACTCTCTGTCAAGTGTTGCCTATAACCGCTAGTGAGGAAGAACAAAAATCAGATTCGAGACAGCAACCTAAATATCTGCCTGCATTATTCACTGGAGAAGTAATGGTTTGTGTATCGCACTTATGTTGACGTCCACTGCCCCAACCAATGTCTGGTGGGACCCTAAACTTATCTGGGTTCCAGGCCGACAGACAATGGTGGATGGCTGTTATAGTGAGGGCATTGATTGTTTGGTTGAGTTGCTCAAGCAATGATCTATCTCTCATTCCCATTTGTCATATGCCATAGAACAATGTCCAGTAAATAAGATCCACAATTTCAGTCACTGGAAATAGAAACTTGCACTCCTGAATTGATTGTCAAGACAATGATTAAACAACCAGGGAACTTTGAACTTACCTGACAAACATATGTGGGGCAAGTAAACCTGTTCTTGGCCAATAGCCAGGCTAATATTGTCCAGATTTCCATAGGCAACTTTGTTTGAAATTCGTAAATGGAGTCGGTCGATATCTTGCAGTGCTATACCATTACTGCATGGGAGTAGGTACTCTTTGCAGAAGCCTGCTGCACAATGTCAGCAATGAAAACAATCATTGAGATAATTCATTTACCATGGAAATGTAGGCACTTGGAGGGTCTGAGATTCTCTGGGCTGGATGAATCCTACCAGTTTCATCACACCACCAAGGATGAATTAGAGTGGTCTTCACTGCATTGGTGGCAAAGGGATTTACAGAAATCACATAATTGATTGGGATAAGCTTCACTTGTGCCATGACTATTGCCGGGAAGCTTGAAAGATATGTCTGGGCATTGTGTCCTGCTCCAACGCAGAGACCTGCTATGATGTCAACCATTGGGTCTTATCATCACAGATTCCCAGCTTTCCATGCAACCAATTGCTCACTGGCCATATTTCAATCATTCCTCCAGTGAATGTATACAGTGGTGGGGAAATTGAATGATTTAAATGCTTAATCAAATACCTTCCTGGATGCTAGCCGCACAGGCTCTCATATCAGCGAAATGTATTTTAGTCTCTGGAAGACTCCAGGAGTGTCTGAGAGGATGTGGAGTGTAAACTTACAAGCGTCAAATTCAGGAGAGTATCAGACCATAGAAGGGCATTCCGGCTGGCCTTCCGAGTAACTGGGATCTCAAACGACAGGTACAGGTGTAACTGGGATCGCTGGTGACTGGTACTGAAGTACGATGGGAGGAATTGTGATACCTTTGGGAGCACATCGGAGCGCCAGAGAGAACATTAGGTGCACCTGGGAGTGTCGCCAAACCAACGCAGGAATTACAAACAAACTCTGAGAGATGCCTGCGTTCTTATGGATATTCATTCGGAGGACTGCAGGCATTATCTGGAACTCTTCAGATGTAAATGAGCAATCGACTTCCCTCAACAGCGAATATCAAGCATGGATTATTGTTGATTATCACTTCTGAACCATAGAAGCCGTCATCTTCTTCAACATTGTATTTTGTGCCTCGCTACATTAAGGAAAGGAAAGAAAAAGGCGTGAGATTCAAACATAAATGCAGGTACACCAAAACAATAACCCAACCAAGCGATTGAAATATATCAATCAAACATGGTGTCGATGTCATCCACAACTTCTCCCATCTCATCAGAGCCAACAAAAGCAGGAACACACAATTCATCAAAGGTGCAAAGAAGCTGGAGGCGCTCCTTGTATTTGCGGATTATTTGTTCCTGGCAAGTGAAGGAAACAGAATTCCAATGTCGTTTGGCTCGATTTGTGATATCTAACGCAGTTGTACTGAGCTGTTAGCTAGCTGCGAATCTAAATAGGGGTATGAGAGGCAATATGATACATTCAGATGAAAAATGGGAACAACTACCAGGGGAAAAGAGGAGCACCAGATGGGGAGTGTTTGTGGAAAGGAGGAGTACCACAAACGGTGTTGGAGAAGTGCAGAATCAAAAGGAAGAGTGTCAAGTCTAAGCTGAGGAGTGCCGAAGGAGGAAGGGTTAAGGTGTGCAGAATGAAATTGAGGAGTGCTGAAAGAGGGGGTCAAGCAGTGTGGATTGAAATAGAGGGGAGCAGATGCAGGCAGAGGAGCACTGATGGAATTGAGGAGTGCTTATCTCCGCGGAGAAGCACCAAAAATGGGTGGGTAAGGAGTGTGGAATGCATTATAGGAGTGCCGGAGGGAATTGAAGAGCTCCCATCCCTGCCTAAGAAGTGTGGAAATGGGGGTAAAGATTGCAGAATGGGATAGAGTAGCTCCCATCCTGGGCTGAGGAGCACAGAAAGGGGGGTATAGAGTGCAGAATAGAATAGAGGAGTGCTGAGAGAGGAGGAATTGACTGCAGAATGAAACAGAAGAGGCTCAATCTAGGCTGAGGAGCTCCAACGAGAATTGAGCAGCGCCTATTCTGGTGGAGTTGTGCGGCAGGGGGGATGAGGGGGGCGGGGGTATCAAGTGGCCACCGATGTGTGATTGATTGAGTTGTGACTGCTAGAGTAAAATTGATCATAGGTGATGGGCTAAATGTACCTCGATATTCATCTTGCGAAAACATAACCATGGCCTTCTTTCCACTGGTGTATTCAGACAGCGCACAATGAAAAGCTGTGGTTGCCAGCACTAAAGTCTGCGGAGTAAGAGGTTGGAAATACTGTGATGTTGTTGGCTGGCACCCCAAGCTATTAGTGGTGAAGAAAAATTGGTGAAAAATGAAATCAAGCACTTCCATTTGGGTGAACCATGACTTCTTGTCATTGACAACCTTGGAGAGGTAAGCATCATCAAACAGGGACTCCTCAACCTTGATCCGAAGTTCAGTCTCAAAGCTCACATCCAACCTGTGAATATGGACAACAGTTCGAGCTGCTCCATCTACCAACCGTCCTCGAATCGTAGTAATGTTCAGTTTCAACCATGGTTTTTTTTTCGCAGGTAGTCAATATCTGTAAATCTGAAAGAGGAGTATAAACAGAATTCGAGACTTACAGCTTCTCGGGTTCGCAGATCTATTTTGAGAGATGGACTACCGGGCACTTGACACACAGATGGTGTACCTACAGGTGCACCTGCTATTGCCCGCTGATGATCCTGGGCTTCAATCACTAGTTTTCAAGCTTCTTCAACCATCCAGTACTTGGCATCAGAGAATATTGGCCAAGGAGTCTTCATGAATACGGTTGCCTCCATGAACCATTTCACTACCTCAATAGTAGCCTTTTGGTGTTGGGGAACATTCTGATTACTACAGGCCTTGGATTGTGGAACATTCTACTTTCTACTAGACTTGTTGGGAAGCACAAGTGTCTGGGCGGATGGTGCATGGTCAGACTCAGATAATTGGTTGAGGAGGGATGACTGTTGGCATTTGAGCAGTGGTGGTGCCATTGCCGCTGGTAGATTTCCGAAATTTGGAAGCGGGTAGTGTGCAATGACAGTATCGGCACGGCTCCATTGCTGTTGCAGTGGAACCCTTGTAGTGCATAATGACTTGTCCCGGCGCGACTGACCTAGATGAAGGACCTCCTGTTGATGATCCAATCATCTTCTTCGATGTCGGATGATAAGGTAGACTCTCCAGTATCTTCACTCTCATTTTCACCGATTACCTGATCGGTCTTGCCATCCTGATTCATTAATGAAATCGGGGATATTAGTCATCTGCATTGCAAGGCACGAAGGCAGATAATTGGAAGGCCAACATTTGATGGACAATGAAAATTGGCTGCTTTCTTGAAAGCAAGAGCTCTCTCTAGGTGTGCTTCTTGATTCCTCTGGGCATAGTGATTCCTCACCTGGCTGGGCGTAGGTTGCATTTGCTGTAACAACGATCTAAAGTTGGAGAATGTGGGAGAGAGTGTATAATCAGGAAATGTAAGATTAAGTGCAATACAATAATGGGATCACTGGTGCAAGAATGTGCACCTAGTTGAGGAGGATGCATTTCGAGGCACGCCTTCAAAGGGTTCTGGAGAAATGACTACAAAGGTTTATTTATATATTGAGGACAGCAGTACGTGTTGCAATTATGGACATTGTCAGGTGCACTGGAATAAATGGATTCCTTGTCTGGTGTGCTGGAATAGATGGATTCCTAATGCCAAATGTTATCAACTCCTATGAACAACACTCTGTATGGATGCAAGTATTGCAGGTTGGCTAAGCCAACGCACATAGAGAATAGAACCTGATGCACCAGAAGATAACTCACGACATCAACTAACCCTTGGTGCTGGCCACAAATTGAGCACTGAGAACATGTGTGAAAACATGAGCCCCTGCATATTACTCCTCTAAACTTAGTCATTATGCTTGAAAATTGGAGCATTTGCAGTGACTGCATACCATAGAAATTAGCGCAGCATTGAGAATCTGCAGAACTCAATAGATTTGGTTGGGACCCTGTGAGTGACGGCTGAGTTAGAAGGGTTCATACTGGAGTTTGTTATCGTGCGAAGAGAAATATGAATCTTCATATGTGGTATATCTGCTGGAAGGACACATGTATTTTCATGATATTCCATTGTATTAGGATGCTGCAGCCAAGTTAGCGGTCAATAAGACAATATTGTAAGCATAAGTTCTCAGTCATGTATTCATCTGGCCCATGTCTGCAGAATCCTGTTCACAACAATATTGCAGTAGTTAACGGAAGAGGGAGAGAATTTGGTACACAAAGGAGAGATACAGGCATAGAGAAAGAATGGCAATGTACGACGGATGAATTAGGGGTAATCTTATTGATTCAAGCACTCATCAATGCCAAGATTGCTAACAAATGGGTCATACATTCTCACTCACACTCTGATTTTGCACCTAATATCTAGTAAATCGCACAATGTTAAATCACACATTCATTATGAATCTCACAACTACAATGTTGACTTAAAATTAATGTTGCGGCTGAAAGCTATATTCTCAAATGGTATGAATGTATAGTGAGACGTTATGTCATGGTGGGGAGAGGAATGATGATTACATGCATGCAGTTCTGGAGAATTGAGATGCACCGAAGTTGAAAAGGTTATGCTTAGATTCAAAGGCGGAGGATTGCAGGATTGTCTTACTCTGAAAGTTAGTTTCACTCTTCGTAGCTGTCTTCTCATAACTCGAGCTTTCAAGATTCTCTCACTCAGCACTTCTCTGGATGTAATTTGGTCCACATAATCTATTTTCAGATATGAGTTTTGGCGGCCGAAACATATATTTAGTCACAATACAGTTAGGTCTTAATTCAAAGATGTGAGAACTTAGGCCTCTTTGAGTAAGTGCATTGAATGGGTGAGCAGGAGTTGCCGGCCAACTTGCAGAGTCGCAGAGCAGAATTCAGCGTTTTGAGATTCTCGCTCTTAAACTTTCACAGCTCTTTTGACAGAGCCGGAACTTTCAGAAGCTATTTTAGGATTTGAAAGCATTGGTCCAAACAGACTACTTAGTCAATATCAAGTCAAGTGTGGTTAATAATTGGCCAGGTTGGTGCATTTATGGTTTAGTTGCGCAGTGGCAACCTTCCACCAACAAACAGTTGACATGGAGCTGACAGTGCAAGGCATGATAGCGGTGGCCTTTGACATACTGAACAAGCATAGATTCATATCTTAGCAAGCACAGAGTGGGAAGAGCCGCCTGCACCTAAAGGTGAACTTTCTTGATAGATCTGTGTGCACTGTGTCCACTAATTCAAAGTGGAAGAAAACATGATGAGAATGAAGCAAACTAAAATATACAAAGTGCACTACGTACTGCAAGTACATGCACTTCGGTTGCTTATTTGTCGCTCCTAAGGCATGCCTGGGCTGGAATGATACATCCATAATGACTCGTAGCTTGTCAAAGTTGGCTTCATTCATATTCAAAAAGCTCATTCTGGACAGGATTGAAGATCTCAGTTGTGCATGATCTTGCAACATAAGCGAGGAAAACCCCAGCAGCAAACACTGCATTTGAGCCAAGAGTACCTGAGCAGTGTCTCAGCTTCCGACTCTCTGGAATGTGAATCTGAGGTGTGCCAGAACTTCAATGATATGCCAGCAAAAGCTGTGGCTTTGCCATGAATAAGTGAGCCCATATCTCATATTCTTACACAAGCACTGAATATTGGCTACATTGCCAAATGGGATTGGCGAATATGCAGTGCTGGATCTGTCACTAAGATATGCCCAGGATTCTCTGGTGCACCGAAACTTCAACCATAGGCCAGCAATTGCTGTGGCTATGCCAGAAATATCCTGACACAGGTACTCAATCTCGCCTAGTCTGTTTTATTTGACAAATAACATTTGCGAATATGCAGTGCTTGATCAGTCATGAAGATATGCCCTGGATTCTCCAGTCCACTAGTGTCTCCTGGGCACATATCGTTATGGCTGATCGATCACGGCATATTTGCCTAGCCAATTTGGCATAAAGACAGTCTAAGCGATATTGAGTACCTGTATCAGGATACTTGTGGCGTCGCGGCAGCATTTGCTGGCCTATGGTTGAAGTTCCAGTGCTCCTGAACTTCAATCATACTATGTGTGCAAAAGCTCCCATTTTGCCACAAATAAGTGAGTGGTGTCTCATACTCAGACATAAGTACTTGAATATCATCTAGACTGTCTGATTACTAAATGTGATTGGCAGATATGAAGTGCTCGATCTGTCATAGCAAATCTCATGACATTGGCCGAAGAGACTCTAGGGCACCTGAATGTGGATGAATTTTGATTTTTCATTCGAAATACGTACGTGGCTTCAGGCATCCGGTGGACCTCAAATTCGCAACTGACGATTGATTGAAGCCCTTTGTTGTGTTATTCTGACAATTCGACTCATGCCATTTATCATGCAATCGCTCTGCTGAAGGAAGTTCTAATGTCGCGTATCAATTCACTTCTTCTCATGTGGTCATTAAGAATAAACAAGAACGCCAACGAAATCCCACTCTAGCCATTTTTACTTGAAGATACCATAATTCCAACATCAGAACTTTGATTCACTTCAACATTGAAGAGAGAAAGGATTTATCTATCCAGTATCGTGTACCTTACAAATGACCTTTTTGACTATTTGTATCAGTTAAGAAGATTAAGTTGCTTCAATGTCTAAAGAGGCATACCGTGATGAAGCGTCTAACACTCTAGGATTAATGGTTCATCAGACTGCAACATATCTCCATTCAATGTCAGCTTCTTCATATGATTCTCACGATCCACTAGAATCTGATATATCATTGACGTCAAGATGTTCAGTCGACTCATCAAGCCATGCAGGACTCTCATTTGCGCCGCTCCAGAGTGTTGGTGGAGAGCACTCACGTGGTTATCATAGCCACCAGAACCTGTATTCAGTAACCATGTGTGTGGTACTCGGTTTTGCCCTAGCCGGACAACTCGTGCAAATGCCTGCCACTGCACATTTAATACCCAAAATTTCTGAGTTATTACTGCATGATTTGCATCTGTAAGATTTAGGTCTGTCCCGCCCACATGGGAGTGGTTATGAATACAGAGGGATTTCGTGAATCCTGGAATTTGAGCTGCATTTCTGTGTGACCATCATTGCCCATTTTGGCATACATGTGGAATTTATCCATGTGATTCGCCAAAAACTTCATTAGCCACCCCTTCGAATAACGATGTTGACCAGGAAGAGGACACAATAGCACTGCCTATTGTGGACGAGGTGCACTTGGCAGTGCATTGTCATTTCTCCCTTCTGGAAGGAGTGTCTGTCTTGATGCGTCAACTTGGTCAGGTTCGGGATACACTGCAGGTTCCTTGACAAACATTGGCAAAAATGTTTCTCTCAAAGATCGGAAAATCGCAGATTCCACCCAAGTATCAAGTGGCCATTCATCCTGCCATTGTCTAGAAACATCATTGCCATCCTCGGTGTGTTCCAGCACTAACAAGAAACATAATAGCCCCCATCTCTGAACCCTCCATGCTTCGGAAGCACCCCGCGAAGTGTACCTCTCGACCAGGGTCTTCAGATGTATTTGCTCTTCCTCTGTCCACTCGAGATCATTGAGGTGTACATTCTCCTGTGCTATCTGGAGCAGTGATTTTCCATTGGCTACTATCGATTCTGACCACCATGTTATTGTCCATGACTTTGGAATCTGAAATATCTGGTGGGCCGCATCCTGTTGAGCTTCTTTGTCTTTAGTCTGGATAGCATGTATCAAACTCTTCACAGCTGGATACAATGCCTCGGCACCATGCTTTTCCATCGCAGTATAATCCTCTGGATCTGCAGGCGCACCTGAAAACAGCGATATCATCTGAAAACACCCGTCATAGAGTCAATCGAACTATGGGGTAGCAGTGACTGGAAGTTTGAATCCAATTCTGGCATTCATCGCAATATCCCAGCCCACACTGTTTTTAGTCTTATACCGATGGCACTTATCAAGAATCCCAAAACTCCATGAACAGTAGGAGAGTTGGCCGTTACTTGATGGTATTGCTCTAGATGTTAAGGTATCATATGAAACAAGGTAGATATTCCATTGGTTTTCCGGCTTGTCAATACTAGTTTTCAGATTCTTGTACGTGAGATTCGCATTTTCAGTGTGCAATAAGTCGACGTTTGAAATTGGTTCCATGTGTCAGCTCATCGATGACACTTTTGAAGGTGTCAGCCACTCCGGGCATTGTTACCACCAGAATTGGTTCAAGGGCTGAGAGCAGTGCTGGATGCCTGTGGGGTGGTGTTGACTGGATCCCCAACAGGCGGCGGGGCACAGAATTCAATCTCTGGAGTGAATACCACTCTCGTTCTTCACCGACAATGCAGGGAAAGTCATTGTGTGCCAAACTCACCCACTCTTCAAGGGTATTCCCCCATAAAATGGACAGTGGCAACCCCAGTACCACTTTCTCAGTGACCAATTTGCAAAGCATTGCCCCTGCAACTGAGGTGAAAATCTTTCCAAGACCCATTCCATCTGCCACTAGTGCTCCTGGCATATCAGCATCCCAAACGCATCTCCTCACGATGAACCATAAGGCCCAAACATGGTGCGCCAGAAACCTATTTCCGGGCAGGCCTGGAATTGAACACTTACGGCCTGGAACACGGTCATCTGTTGATTGGCGAATAGGATGGGCATTCAGCAGCCTGACTGCTTCATCAAGACACTCGTGTTGAAATTTGTTGTTGGTTGTATTGAGAATCGTATTCAGTACTGAGCTTGTATTTTCTGGGTCAAGGGCATCCCCACCATCCTCTACTTGCTCCTGAACCTCCCTTGCACTTTTGTCGGTGTTCTTTTCATCCTGAATGATCTCGTTCACTTGCAGAGACATAAGGTGGGCAGATAAGCTCATATTCCAGCGCTCCTGAAATTCATCTCAATGTTAGGTATTCAACAGAGAAGCAACCATTTGAACAAATACACGTGGATGGAATATAATCAATTCTATTCTTTCAATCAGAACTTACATTAATACAACTATCATTCTCTTGCCCACCATCCTCCTCTCCCTCCTCTTCTCCCTCTCTTCCACTCTCTTCAGAACCTTCCAAAGTCTATGTAGAATGAATATCAGTTGCTCACTTCTAGCCTTAACACAGCTAACGGGGATTACCTTTGTTGGTGTAATTAAGTACTCGGCAATCTCCTTCTCTGTCGCTCTCATCATTTCTACCAACAATGTCTTCACAGTATGTGCAAGTTTCAACTTGAAAGTATTTGAAAGGCCACAGTTATACGAAATCTGGCCATATACTGTACCGGGCTTTGTGCTTCGTACCGGGCTTCATGTTTACAGGAAATTTGAGTTCGTACCATCAAGGCTTACACACTTTTGAATTCATACTGGCAGGGTTACAATTATTATGTGGTTAGGTCTCTGGAATATTGTCAAAATATCGATATTGTTTGGAGGCTTGAGTACAGAGCCATCGAGTATTATCTAGAATGTTCCATTGACAAAACATTGAACCGAAAGTAGTAGAAGATTCTAGTAGTGTTGGCATGTAATCCGGTGGTGGCAAAGGGTGGCAAAGGCCATGCAACTATCACCACACTCTTGTACTATTTAATTCAACTCTTTCTTCTTCTCTCATGCCTGTATACCATAGAATATATTCATACAGTTCACTTCTTAATATTGGCAATATATTTCCCCTCCCTCTATATACTCGATATGGCACCTTTGCACTCACAGCCTAGTGTGGCCACGTTCTTCAAAAAAATCTCGGCAGAACAGTTCGCTATCCAAGTTGCAAATCAAGCAGTCCACGAAACTGCTGGTCAAAGTGTGACACCGACTATTGATCCAATAGAGAAACGCCGAAAAGCAGAAAAGCTTGCAGTACGGCGGAATAGAGAGCGAAAAAAGTTGAAGGAAGTTGTAGTTGGATTGAGAGATATGAATACTGGAAAGCGAATAAAGCAGGCTACTCTCAATGCAACTCGAGATATCAGTAACCTGCATATGCCAGCAATAAGTCACATCGCCAAGCGACAAAAGCGGTTCAGCAATGATGATGGTATTCGAAGAAAGACAAACTGCTTACATCCTATCCTTTGGCCCTTGATTAATGCTGCAGCCATACGACACAATTTTATGGCAGCCAGTATTGTCAAGGATCTTCAACTAAGATTTTAGCAAGAGGGACACTTCAACAGATTACGGAAAAGTACTGTTCACTCTTGGATTGAAACTGATAAATCACCACGTACTTGAAAACCAGAAGTCCTTAAACGAGTTGAAACTGGTACAACTTGGAAACCTGGTACCGGAAGAATCAGAATTCTGGATCCCCATCCAGAGGTTATTGAGGCAGCCAAAAAGTCTCTTCTTGCAACGCGACAAGCATCTTTACCTGTGAATGCATCAATTGCAACACATATTCTCCTTGGAATAATTCAGTCAAAATGTCCCCAGATTCTATTTCAACCTCGTAATCCAAAACATAGCCAGGATACTCCGGTTCTATCTATCTGGAAAGTACGTGACTTTTTGAGGCGTGAGTTGAATTGGACTGTACGATGGAGTACAAAAGCTGGTCAAAAGCTGCCAGTTAGCTGGGAGGAACTCTGTGAAAAGACCTTTTTCCAATTTGTTACTACAATTCTCAAAGAAGATATTCACCAATCACTTTTAATCAATCTCGATCAAACAGGAATCATTCTTATCCCTGGAGGAACTCAACGCACATATGATGAGAAGGGTATCCACCAGGTAGCTCTGCATGGAAAAGAGGAAAAACGGGCATTTACAGTTGTACTCATCACCAGTGCAAATGGATCAGTGTTGTCAGTACAGGCAGTATGGAAAGGGAAATCTGAAAGATCTTTACCTTCCCTTGCAGTAGATAAGAGTCGACGTACAGAAGCAGAGAGTGCTGGGTTTCGATTTGTTCTAAATGCAAAAAATCACTGGAGTAACCTGGACACAATGCAACAGCTTATTACTAATATTATTTTGCCTTACCGCCAGCGAATGATAACGAAATATCATCTGTCATCTATGGCAAAGGTTATTCTCTATTGGGATTGCTGGAAAGTTCACTGGAGTGAGGCTATGAGAAATTGGGTCAAGGAAAACTACTCGTCCTGGTTAATTTTAATTTTTGTTCCCGCTGGCTGTACTGGAGTTTTTCAACCCTGTGATGTTGGACTTCAACGAGTATTCAAACACCATATCCAACTTGCAGCTGGGGAGTTCTTTGTAGAGGAGGTGAAGAAACAACTAGACCGAGGGAACACTCCAGAGGAAATACGAATTTGTGATAAAATAGGTCCTTTACGCAATCAAACTCCAGGATGGCTTCTTGATTCAGTAAACTATTTAAATCACCCTGATCGTGAGCAGCTACATCTCAAAGCTTGGAAGAACTGCAAAGTTAAGAATTGGAATCTGTCCTGGGAGTCACTTACTACAGGAGAGGCTGGCCGGTCATTTTGGAGATTATTGAGTGAAATACGCAGTGCAATCACTGGTGATAATGCAGTTGGAGGAAATGATCTTGAAAGTGAACAAGAGTCTGAGAATATCATCGATGGTGATGATGTTCCTCTTGATGTACTGGAAGAGGCTGTACATCACGGACCACATAGAGAGCCCGTTGTATTTCCTACTGGATACCGATGAAGTTCCAGACTTGTTAGTGGCAGACTTCCAGCAATCGTCTATGAGGAACTGGATACCTCAGATGATGATGTAGAAGAAAGCATGGATGAAGATATAGCAACCATTGAGGAGGATGATTCTCCAAGTATGGGAACTGCCAGTGGTGATAACAGCGAGGAATATTTACAGGAGGAGATGTTGAAGGAACTGCGGTTGCTGCCAGAGAATACGACACATACCCCCGGTGATGAAATTGACGAAAATGAAATATGGAAACTCCAAGAGCGTGAGGAAGAAATGCTGGCGAAGGAAAGATTTGCGGAAATTGAGAGCAGTGACAGCGAATCTGAAGAGAGTAGTAATTCAGACCTGACTGATGTGGAGGAATTGGAGAATAGATTGAATAACCAAAGGTATCCAAGCAGAAGACATGCTTGAACTTGCTGTTATTTGTTGCTGTATATAGAGAACAATTTATATTACTAATGCCATGAAATAGTAGTCCTCTACATGCTTGCTTCAGTACTCAGTGGAGTGGTTGTGGAAATGAAATCACAAACGATTACTCAGTCGAGCAATTGATTACAAGGTAAGTACATTCGGACCAACCCTTGATTACGATTACAAAATGAGAATTTCTTCCAACTGTACCAGTCCGGATTACTGATTACGTACGAAGCACAAAGCCCGGTACAGTATGGGGTTATTGATCATTTGCCCATGTCTATATAATCCCATATTCTCTGCTTCCAATTCGTCCTTCTCCAATGTGCACTTGAACAGCGATGTGAGAATGTATGGCTATTTCAGGCTGCTGTTTTTGTCGATGAAATCAACCAACTCCTCCCAGTGACTCACATCTGTATACGTGGCTGGGCGCTGAGTGGGGGCTAGAATGAAAGCCTTGCCATTTGACCCCAAGCGAATCATAACTGTGAACGTTGTATTTGGCAACTCTGGGAGGTTACTTTATGCCTTGTTGCACCCGTGCTCTCCCAAATTCGTCGCCAGTCGCTTGTTGCCTCCCTTTCCCTTTTTCTTCGCCTCTCGACTTTCGCTTCTGCATTTCCTCAACAACATCTCAACCCACTGCTGGGGAATCCATTCAGCATTGTTGAAATGAACCGATGGCAGCCAGTTCTCAAATGTCACCAAAAAATCTGTGACCGCCATCTCCCAGTGCAGGGGTCCATCTCCAACCAGTTTCAAACTGTTCTCCCCCCCAGATAATGGACTGATGCTTCTTCTCGAGAAACCCTGCCACTCATACCTTCTTGCACTTGTTGAATGCATTGTAGTTGGCCTGGCCCATCCATTTGGCATATTGCTTCAATGAGAATTCGGTTTTCTTCAGGCTGATTGGGGGTTTGCCCTCTACACCGCCCAAGTCCAACAAAGCGTCGCTCTCATCAGCTGCATTATATTGGTCGTAGGACATCTCTAGCAATGGGGGCAACCCGGCAATCCCTGTGACATCTGTTGTCTGTGGTTTCGCTGGCGACTGGAATATTTTCGTTTGAGGTCTTATGGGGTGTCTCCCAGGTGGACCAGAAGAAGATTGAGGTAGAGGAGTCGAGCTGGAAGATGTTGGCTGATTGAGTGGATAATTTCCTGGCTGTCCTGGAGGCACTCTCGGTGCACCAGGAGATGACGGCCCTTGAGGTGGGAACTGCGTAGGGGCTAACATTTGAGACCCGCCATAACCACCTTGGTGCAGGTCATATTCTTGCCACAGTGGTGCATAACTTCGAAATCCTTGGCTTGCGCTGCTGATAGGTTGCGAACTGCGTGTGATGATGAATGAAGACTGGTGACAAAACTGCGGAGCGCCTGGAAATGGCTGCTGTGAAGGAGGGTAATCATACCCTTGCGGCGGATGATATTGATTGGCGTGTTTCCCAAATTAACTGTCTTTGTGAGTGGCAAGTCGTGAACTATAATCTGGTGATTCTGAATTGTCGTCACTGGATTGTAGTGAGCCAAATCGGCCACCAGGTGGAGCCATTTTGATTGTCTTCGGGGGAGATTCTTTCGTCGACATGCTCTGTTAAACACAGATAGTACTAAACTACTATAGATGCGAGATGAGATACAGAATAAATTGGAGTATAGTTGAGTATATTACAGGTAGCAGTGACCTTCGGCAGGATAAAGGGCTTCTTCAATCCCATTTTGTTGTCATGAACTGAGGTGTGTCACTACACCTTTGATCCATGAAACCAACCCCAGGCCTTGAGAAAATAAAATCTTAATCACCCACATCCCGTGTTTCTTTGTTATATACTCAAATTCACATACTAGGATATGAGATAGGTGCTCATCTTCGTATGCTTCCATGACTTTACAGGTCATACAAGGGATATGACATGATATCTCCAGGAACCCAACAAGAACTAAATCCAGGATGAAGGTTAGCACAACTAGGGATGTTACATACCAGTTGTGCATATATGACCTTGCAACCTGATTCATTAGAAGGCCTGTGAGTCTAGCAGCAACAGTGATTGCTTCCTATTGAGCTCCTTGCCTATACATCTTAGTTCACCTCATGATCCACGCTTCTGTGAAGAATCATTACGAAAGCAAACATCCTACCATCCTTATCAGTTCTCGATGATCAATGGCCGGACATCCAACTAGCTAGGAAACTCACTTATTCATTGTATTATGATGATCTACATTCATTCTCAGGTGCTTCGAGGGTCGAGTGTAGATATAACTCACAATGCCGCATTGGCATAGTATAAGGCCCCATTATGGTGATTGCAGTGATGACAAAAGAATCATCCCCCATATTTGGTGGGGTGCGATGTGGCTATCACTGTGTTACGCTAAACTGAGTTAGCTCACTTTCAGACCAATATCGTTGAGGCTCTATATCACCCCCTGAAGCATCACCGATACGCATCCGAATACATGTTCAGTGACCATTTCTCAAATATGGTCAACACTCGCCGGAAACATGTCAAGTGCTTTATCTGCAAAAGGAAATTATTTGATGAGAAACGACTCGAGGTTCACTATCAACAATATCACCCAATATCAATGAATAAAGGGCTATTATATGATGGGATTTTACCACCTGCAGGTTGGAATCGAGCCGAGCCATCATGTTTCGACTTCAGTCGCTGCACCTCGATGGCCATCGTTGAGCTTAGTCAACTAATTCACCGACCAATATACCATGTACCTGGTGCACCATCACATGCAGATACTCCTGACAAAGAAACTATACCCCCCCAGAAGCCTGATCTGACTTGTACCCCTCATCCAACAAAGATGAGGCCTTATAGGCTGGTAGTTGGAGTGGACAATGTGGGGTGGAAAGCATATGGCAAAGCAACTGGATTGTACAACAAGCATCGCAAGTACTAAGAACAATGAAATCCATGGCCTCCATTTCAGTCAGCACACGACTTTCAATAGGCTCATTCATTTAGCTAGCAAACGAAAATGTGAATAGATCAACATCAGTGGCGTGGACTGGACCACCTCAACATCGAATCATTTCAATCCACAAATACTCCATGAAAGCTGCTCTCTAGACTCAATTTCGGGCTCGGCGATGATAGTTGGATTGAAGATCATTCTCACATCTTCGGAGCATTATACTATAGGGATATTTTCAAATGTACACTGTTCCATTTGGCACATCTCCCAATTCAGATGCACCTCAATTTTGAACCAGTGCATGTTGCGGACTCGGAAAGTTGCCGAATATACAGCAAGATAAACACACACGATTGGTGGTGGGATATGCTAGATCAGCTTCCTGCTGCAGCGATGATTGTACCAGTCATTGGTGCATCCGACAAGACTCACTTGACAAATATTTCGGGTGTCCAGCATGCCTCGCTGCTGTGTCTCACGATCACTCATATTAGAAAAGATATCCACCACACACCTATAAACCGCACCAGGTATCTTCCTCGGATGATCCCCTGTTTCCAAAAGGTGCTAACAATACTAAGGAGGCATGACATTCCGTAGTTGGAATAGTGCTATCCCCACTCTGGAATCTTGACATCACTGGCCCTGGCTTGAAATGGGATTGTGCTGATGGATTCCAGAGACAATGTGATCCTCTTTTGGCTGCCTGGGTTGGGGATTATCCCGAACAAGTCATAGTTGCTGAAGTCTCTTATGGCTCATGCCCGTTGTGTCAAATTCCTGAAGTTGCGTGGATGGTGCATTCAACTTTTCGACCGCTTGACAACCCACGCGATCAGCATGTTTACTCAGAGCTGCTGGATGAAACTAATAATCATGTTCTGCACACTGTTGGAGTTCATCCAATCTGCAATCAGTTCTGGCAATTCCCTCTCTGTAATGTCTATCGCCTTTGGCAGCCTGATGAATTGCATCAGCTACCTCTGGGTTTAGTTAAAGACTTATTGCACTGGCTGCTCAAATACCTGAAAGCTAGAAATGTCAAGGATCAATTTGACAATCAATTTACATCAGTACCACGATATCCAGGCCTCTAGTGCATCTCTAAACCATTCGATTCGATGAAATGCGGCTCCTGGCAGGGAAAAGCAATCCGGGGCATGAACAGAACACTGGTGGTGAATTGGGCTCCATTTCTTGACTACTCCCAGGATGCCGGGAAAACCATGGCGGAAACAGCCTCTAATGAAATGGTAATGGGAGCAGTACGGGCAGTATGTGAATTCTCACTACTTATCAGTCAACAAAATCACTCTGATCTATCCCTCACAGCACAAGAAAATGCACTGAAGCGATTTTACAAGAAGAATGGTGTGTTTCGAGAATGGAAAATGTCGAAGTCTGCGAACGCCAAAGTTGATGAACTATTGGCAAGAGAATCCCATCCATTATGAGAAAAAATGATTCATAATATCTGTGCTGCAATGGAGGTTCAGGCATGCGGCGCTGAAAATGATACTACATCCAAATGAAGGCAATTTCAGGTACGGCTGAAAAGAGCCCGACAAGTGGCAACGATATTGTCAGTTGCTGATCGGTAGAGGGCAATCGAGCCATTGAAGCACAAAATTCATCAGGTGAGACCTGCTAACTAGAAGTTTTTCGATAAATTATTCAAACATCATAAGCGACAACTGCTGCAGGAAGTCGGGACTAAGGCAACCAGTCCCAGAAGCATATTCGCCAAAAAACTTGGTCAAATAGAGACTGCTGCAGAAGAACAGGCTTATGGGGCAGTAAACATGACCACCGTCAAGCATGTGCAATCTCAGGTCTGTCTGTCCGATGCTGAGATTGAAGCCACCACCTGGACCCTCACTGATATGGACCGCATTGCGAATCAGTTCGAGAGAGAGATTCATGGTATCTCTTTGAAGGATCAGATGCGGTTCACGAAGGTATTCTCCATCCACTTGGTCAGGTTTCAAGCTTGGTGGCAGGCAATCGGGGATCAAGAGCTCCAGGAAACCATTAAGCAACGTGTAATCCATTTCGGATATCCAAAGTCGCGACATGTGAGCCATATATCAGAGTCAATTCAGCAAATGGGTTCTGGCGACAATTTCACCACCGATATTTCTAAACGGCTACAGATCGGCAATGTGAAAGAGGCATACTGATCTACCAACAAAGCCAATTACATTCAACAGATGCTCAAGCACAATGACCGGTGTACCGGTCTTGAATAGATGAAGGAGACACTATCATATCTTGGTCTTCAAGGCTGGTACAATATTGACTTGGTGGAAGTTTTCAACCTACTGTCACCTGCCAATAAACGGTGAAATACACGTAGAGCCCATCTATGACGCCTCCACCATTGTCAGGAAGAGCCATTTTTCTACACCATATCACAACCGGTACATCATTTGCGAGAAACTCCTGTCCGCAGAGTGTGCCGAAGTATCAAATTAACCTCACTCAGTGATGTATCAGTAGATTTCGGAATTCACAACTTTGGACAGCTATTCCATACACAAATTGAAGACGACTGGGGACATGAAGTTAGTGGACTTGTGCTCGGATATGATCAGAATGTACTCATTGACAGTATATCTATTAAACTTCAGAATGGGCTGTTGTACTACCGTCAACCATTTCACTGCCCAACATCTGTTTAGCATGTGGGAGTTGATTGCAAAGTAGAATATACCAACGCCAACCAAGGGATCATGCCTGAATCTCATAACATCTGGGTCCAATATATGGACAGTGACTTCGATAACACCGTCCAAGGCTGAGTTCCTTCTTGTCCTGTATTATACTTCAGCTGGACTCCACCAAATCAGATCCTCCAATACCAGGACTGCGTACCCACCGGAAAAACGATATTGACCTTCTCTAAGAGGTGCAAGAAGACACAGCAAAGGATATTACATCCTCAACCTCAAGAATATGCGGTGGTGATTAAAAGAAAGTACAAAGATCTGCATTATTGGTCTGATTGTGTTGACAGGTTCATCCGGGTTATCAAACAGACTGATAAGATGCATATCACATCTGTCGAAGCAATTGTTGGACCTGCACATTTGGTGCAAGAGAATAATGCTGCATCAGATAGAATCGACAGCGTATGGCTTGTAAATAATCATTTGGATTTAGAAACCTACTGGACTGTGTAATAAAGTTACAACATCAGCAAAATGTAATTTAGTCGCTGGGAGCCTCCAGGAGTGTGTGAGAGGAGGCGGAGTGTAAACTTAGAAGCATCAATTTCAGGACAGAATCAGACCCTAGGAGGGCATTCCGGCCAGCCTTCGGAGTAACTGGGATCTCTGATGACAGGTACTGGAGTACCATGGGAGCGATTGTGAAAAGTTTGGGAGCACCTGGGACTGTCGCCCAACCAATGCGGGAATCCCGAACTAACTCTGAGAGATGCCTGGGTCCTGATGGATATTCATTGGAAGGACTGCAGTCGGTATCTGAGATTATCCAGATGTACCCCGAGCAATAAGAATACCCTCCACATATGATGTATAGATTATTGTTCATTATCAACTTCTAAATCATGCTATAGTACCCAGCATCTCATGCAACATTCTATTGTTTGCATCATGACATTAAGGAGAACAAAAGAAAATGGCGAGTGATTCAAAAATGAAAGCAGGTAAAACCGAAACAATAACCCAACTAAGCGATCGGAATGATATCAATCGAACATAGTCTCAATGTCATCCACCAAATCTCCGATCTCATCAGGGCCGACAAACGCAGGAACACACAAGTCATCAACGGCGCAAAGAAGCTGGAGGCGCTCCTTGTATTTCCAAATAATTCCAGCCTGGCAAGTGGGTCAAATTGAATTCCAATGTCGTTTGGCTCGATTTGTGATATCTAAATGGTTGGAATTGAGATGTTAGCTCGCAGTGAATCAAATAGGAGTTTGAAATGCAATATGATGAATTAAGAGGAAAAAGAGGTGCGACACGAGCAAATGAGGAGTACCTGATGTGTAGTGCAGAGTGGGCAAGGGGAGTGTTGATGTTGATGGAGGAGCGCGGAATATAATTGAGGGGAGTAAAGCCAGGTTAAGCAGGGCCGACGGGGGTTCAGGAGTGCCTACCCAGCGGAGCAGCCATCCATGCTGAGCATCGCCAAATGGGGAGGGATGTTCAGAGTCTGGAATGAAATAGAGTTGCTCCAAATTGAGGAAAGTAAAGCCGGGTTAAGGAGGGCTGCCGGGGGTTGAGAATCGCCTATCCAGAGGAGCAGCCATCCATGCTGAGCATCACCAAATGGGGAGGGATTTTCAGAGTCTGGAATATAATAGAGATGCTCCAAATTGAGGTTGGAGAGGGGAATGAGGAGAGCAGAATGAAATATTGCAGTGCCAATCCAGATTGAGGAGCGCCTATTCTAGCGTAGAAGCACCATTGGGGAGGTGGGGTGTGAAGCGGCCCACCATGTGTAATTGATGAGTAGTGCAGTGGCTTCTGCAGTAATACAATCTATCACTGTGGAAGGGCAAAATTTACCTCGATATTCATCTTGAGAAAACAGAACCGTAACTTTCATTCCAGTGGCATACTCAGACAGCGCACAATGAATAGCTGCCGCAACAAGTGCTAATGTCTGTGGTGTGAGTGGTTGAAACAACTGCGATGTGGTGGGTTGTCGCCCCAAGCTGTTGGCGGTGAAGAAAAACTGATGATAGATTAAGTCAAGCACTTCCACCCGCGTGTACCACGATGTCTTATCATATATGACCTTTCAGAGATAAGCATCGTCAAACAGGAGCTCCCTAACTTGAATTCGAAGCTCAGTCTCTGATCCTAAATTCAACCAGTAACTACGGAAGATAGTTCAACGTGCTCCATCAGCCAAGTGCCCTCGAATGGTACTAATCTTTACTTTTAACTGTGTATATTTGTGGGGTTTAGTGTCATCATATCTCCAATCGAGGAGTAGAAACCAGAATATACACTTACAGCTTCTCGGGTTTGCGGATCGATTTTAAGAGATGGACCACAGGGCAACTGACACACAGACGGAGTACCAACACGAGCACCTGCTAATGCGTGCTGATGATCCTGGGCTTCAATCGCGAGTCTCCAAGCTTCGTCAACCATCGAGTACTTCTCATCAGAAACGATTGGCCAGGGAGTCTTTGTGAATACGATTTCCTTCATGAATCGTTTCGCTACCTCAAAAGTCGCCTTTTGGTGTTGAGGAACCTTGTGATCTCCACCAGGCTTTGGTTGAGGAACATTCTGGTCTCCACCAGTCTTGGGAAGTGGGAGCGCCTGGGCGGGTACAACATCAGAATCGCGTGATATGTTGATGGTTGACTTTCGCGCTTGAGCAATTGTGGTGCGATGGCCCTGGCCGGATGTCGCAGATTTGGAAGTGAAGTGCGTGCAATAACAGTTTCTGCACGGCTCCGTTTCTTTGGAAGTGGAACCCTTGTAGTTTGTATTGTCTTACCACAGCGCTCCTGGTCTAGATGTTGGACCTCCAGCTGGTTGTCCAAATCGTCTTCTTCGATGTCGGATGACAAGGTGGACTCTCCAGGGTTTTCACATTTGTTCTCGCTGATCTCCCGATCGGTATCGTTATCAAACTGCTTTATATGCATAATACCGTGGACATTAGCAATCTCCAACACAATACTCGAAGACTGGGTTGGAAGTTCAAAGATTTGATCTGCAATGAAGATTGGCTGTCTTCTTCAATGCACGTGCAAGTGCTCTCTCAAGGTGGGCCTCTTGATTCCTCGGTGAATAGTGATTCCTCACCTGGCTGGCCGTAGGTTCCATGTTGATGATGATGAAGTGAAGTTGGAGAATGTAGACCGAAGTATATAAGGGTAAGTATAGTATGAAGTTTAGTAGAATAAGGGGAAAATAGGGCAACAAAGGAACACTCGGTAGAAGAGGATGGAACTCGAGGCATGCCTGGAACAAGTGATGCTCGGCGCAGGAGGATGCAATCTTGAGACGTGTCTGGAAAGAGTCCGGAAGACATGTCGGCGGTTCATATTAATATTGTCAATCCTAGTTCTTTGTTGTGATTTAGGAAGCGTCAGGTGCACCAGATTAGATGCATTGTTCGTGCCTCCAATTCCCGAATGTTAGCACTCGTATCCATGTACGCAATTCATGCAAGAAATGGAGGTTGGTGTAAGCCAACATACCTAGAATTGAACCAGACGCACCTGAAGAGCTTGACACACCTGAAGAACTCGAGACATTAACTGAGAAATGGGTTGATCGTGATCGCCCCTGCATATGACTCCGGCAAAGGTAGTTCATTGTGACTCTAGTTCGACCATATGAGCGGTGACGGCGTGGCACAGAATTGTCAGTGTGTTGAAGAATCTTGCAGAACTTGGACAGAGGATAGAGCTGGGACCTTGCTTAGTGGCAACACTTGAAGTTACATGGGTTCAAACTGAGTTTGTTGCTGATTGTGGATGAAGATGAATCTCCGAATGAGGTATACCAGTCGGAATGACACCCTATTTTGATGATATTCTGTTGTTCTAGGATTCTGCAGCAAAGTTAGCGGTTGATTATGTATTATTGTGTGTAGAACTTCACTATCAGCGGTCAGAGTCTGCTGAAGTTACAACATGTATGTAGTCAGTGTAAGAGAGGATGGAGAATTTGGGGTTACAAAGGAGAGATTCAACGTAGAGAAAGAATGTTCAAGGTACGATGAAGACTCAGGGGTAATCTAATCGATTCCAGTTGTCGTCAATGCCAAGATTGCTAGCGAATGGGTCATTAATTGTCACTCAGATTAAGATGTTGCACATAATATATTGTAAACACCGCATCATTTAATCACATACTCATTATGAGTCTCAATGCTACAATGTTGACTTAACATGAAGATTGGGGTCCAAAGCAGTGCATAAAAACGATATGGAATACATCACGAGGCTTCATCGGGCAGCGGAAAGACGAATAACAGTATGCAGTTCTGGCCAATTGAGGTGCAGCGAGTATTGAATAGGCATGCAGGATTCAATCTAATGCAATGGCTGGGATTGCAGGCTCACCTTACTTTGACAGTTACTTGTACTCTCAGAAATTGCGTTGTCCTAACTCAAGCTTTCATCACGATTTGATCTTTATGCACTCTCGGGATTGGACGTTGGAGGAAATCAGATATTGTCTGTTTATGATTTGTCACAAACTTCAGGCGGGAGCGTGCCAGTTACCGATTAAGCCGCGGAGCAGAGACTGGCATTCAGTTTATCTATCTCTTCGAACTCTCTTGATGGAAATCAGTTCATAATCTATTTTAAGATACGGGTTTTTGGCGGCCCAAACATACAGGTTAGTCAAAATGTAGTTAAGTCTGCATTAGAAGCGTTCTGAATTTAAGCCTCTTCGAGGAAGTGTGCTATACCAGTGAGCGGGAGTTGCCGGTCATCTGCAGAGGCGCGGAGCAGAACCTGTCTTTTGGGGTTCACTCTCTCACGCTGCAGCTCGATTATGGAGCTAGAACAACAGAATCTATTTTAGGATCTTGGAAATGTATAGGTCCGAAAATACCTCTTAGTCAAAATTCAGTTGCATGTGGTTAATTATTGCCCAGGGCTGTGTATCTACAGTAAGTGTGTGGTGGACACCTTCCTCCAATGGATGGGTTGACATGGAGTATGACAGTTATTGCAGTTTAGAAGTTGCCTTGACATCCCGATCAAGCATAGCTTCAGATATTTGGTGGGGCCGAGCGGGATGAGCCACGTCTGAACCTAAAAGTTCAGTGTCTATAAGATGGACACTCTTTGTGCTGGCAGCCACAGATTCAACGCATTCAGAAAGGAAAAAATATGCTTGGAATGGATCAAAATGAACCATTCAAGGGTAATGCGAAGTGGGTATGCACAGTTCAGAGGCTTGCCTGGAGTGGGATCATATGTTAATAATGAGTCGCGGCTTGTCCAAATTGGAGGTTGAATAGAAGATGAATGTGGTGTCAAATCTGAGACCATCAACCTCGACAGGAGAGTGGATCTGAGGTGAACTTGAATTTCATTGCTGAGCGAGGAAATACTCAGCTGTATTCTTCAGGTAAGCCTGAAATACGCGAGGCATGTCTCATGATATGATACTTCAACTCGATATGGCATTGTCAGTCTTTCAATCCCTAGATGATTAGAGATGTACTGTGCTGGATCAGCTTCAGGAAACTCAAGAAATTGATATCGATTCTCGTTTGCAATTGATTGTAAAATATTCAATAATGTTGATTCTGGGAATATCCCGAATTCTTTTGCAATTCTAGTGTCCGGTGCGCCTGAAATCAACAACTAACATATAATTTGTATTACACCTGGAGGCTCAGGCACGCCTGAAAACTCGAATCCCGTTCACTGATGTAGGTACCACAATTCCACTTGGACAATACACGATTAGCAGAGACTGCAGTTTCGAAAGCTTCTCAGAAAGAGAAATATATGGCACCGCGCAATTTGACTTAGTTGACCATTCAACCAGCGCACGTGCTTTTCATCGCATATTGGATCCTTCAAAGCAGGCACTAGTTCAGTTTACCAGATATCTGTTAATCATTGACTTCATCTCATATTGAGTACAATAATCATCTAACACGAAATGCAATCGAACTCTAACCAATACTCCTCAACTCCTCCCCAGCGCCTTATTCTCCATACCATTTGATTATTTTGCATCAGTTGATGAGATTGTATTGGTTGAATATTTAAAGAGGTATACCTTGCTTACACTGCCCTAGAAATTATCATTCATCCTGGCCATCATCTGACGGCACCACGTCTCCATACTCCATAAGGTGCTTCGTATGGTCTTCCCAACTCTCCGGAATGCGGTATATCATCGAAGTCTGGACGTTTGGTCGGCTCATATGGCCATCCAGGACTCTCATTTGTGCCACTCTAGAGAGCAGTTGGAGATGACTCACTCTGTTATCATAACCACCGGGTCCAGTGTTCAATAGCCATGTGTGTGGGACTCTGTTTTGCCCCAGTCAGACAACTGGTGCAATGGTCTGGTGCTGCTCATTCAATACCCCGAACTTCTGACTTATTACTGCATGGTTTGCTGCTATGAGATTGAGGCCTGTCCCACCCACTTTGGGTGAAGTTACAAACACTGAGGGATTTGGCGAATCTTGGAATTTGAGCTGAATTTCTGAATGCTCATTGTTGCCCATTTCCGCATACATGTAGAAAATATCCAAATGATCCGCAAAAGCTTTGTCAGCCACCACTTCAAATGACGAACTTGGCCTGGCAGAGGACAAAATAGTACAGCCTTTTGAGGAGGAGGTGGACGAGGCAAGGCACGTGAATTACTTTCAGGTTCGCCCAGGAGCGCCTCACTTGATGCTTCGTCGTCGTCAGGTTGGGATACTCCGCAGCTGCATTGACCAGTATTGACAGAAATGTGTCTCTCAGCCATTGGAAAATCAGAGAATCCACCTAAGTATTGAGTGGCCATGCATTGTTCCATTGTCCTTAGATGTCATTCCAATCATCAGTGTCTCCCAATACCAATGAGCAAGAGGCCAGCCGCCATCTATGAACCCTCCACACTCCTGAAGCACCTTGTGAAGTGTATCTTTCCACAAGGGTCATCAGTTTAGCTTGCTCTTCCTCAGTCCATTCAAGATCAACAAGGTGTGCATTCTCCTTCGATATCCGAACAAGTGGTTTCCCATTCGGGAGTTTCGATTCTGACCACCTCTTTTTTGTCCAGGGCTTTGCAATTTGGATCATCTGGTGTGCCGCATCCTGTTGAGCGTTCTGGTCTTCAGTCCAGATTGCAAGTATCAAACTCTTCACAGCGGAATACAGTGCCTCAGCGCCGTGTTTTTCCATCAAAGTCTCATTCTCTGGATCTTCAGGCGCAACTGAAAACAGCCTCATCATCTGAAAACACCAGTCATAGAGTGAAGGGAATTCTAGTGTTGTTGTGACTTCAAGTTTGAATCCAATGCTCGCATTCATCGCAATTCGCCAGCTTACACTGTTTATCGTCTTGTACCAATGAGACTCATCAAAAATCTCAAAACTCCATAAACAGTATGAGGGTTGGCCATTGCTTGATGGTTTCGCTCTCAATGTTAAGGTATGATACGACACATGCTGGATATTCCATCGGTTTTCCGCCTCTTCAATACTGGTGTTCAGATCCTTGTGGGTGAGATTCGCATTTTCCATGTGCAACAAGTTAATGAGTTTGAAATCACATTCATATGTCATCTCGTCGATGACACTATTGAACGTCTCTGCAACTCCAGGCATTGTTGCCACCAAGATTGATTCAAAAGTTGATGTAAGCGCTGGATGCCCCTGCAGCAGAGTTGACTGGATCTCTATTAGACGGCGGGGTACTGAATTCTGTCTCCGCAACGGATACCACTCCCGTTCGTCACCGATAATCCCAGGAAAGTTGTTCTCTGCCAGATTAACCCACTCTTCAAACGTATTCCTGCATAAAATGGACAGTGGCAACACCATTACAACATTCTCAGTAACCAAGTTGCAAAACATTGCTGCTGCAACCGAGGTGAAAGTCTTTCCAAGTCCTATTTCATCCGTCACCAGTGCTCCTGGCATATCAGTATACCAAACCCACCTCCTCACGATAAACCATATGGCTCAAACCTGGTGCGCCAGGAACTCAGTTCCAGGCAGGCCTGGAATTGAGTACTTGTGGCCTGGAACACGGTCATCTGTTGATTGGCAAATAGGATGGACATTCAGCAGGCTGACCGCCTCATCTAGACACTTGTGTTCAAATTCATTGTTGATTGTGTTGAGAACAGTATTCAATACTGAACTGGTAGTATCTGGATTGAGGTCCTCCTCGCCATCCACTTGCACCTGAACCTCTCTTGCACCTTTGTTGGTCTTTTTTTCATCCTAAATGATCTCTTTCATTTGCTCCAAGGTAAGTTGGGCAGATGGGCTCATATTCCAGCACTCCTGAAATTCATTGTGATGTTAGGTATTTCACTGACAAGTATTTGGACCCAACGAATATGTGGAATATAATCAATTCTATTCACTCAATCAGAACTTACATTAATACTACTGACAGTCCCTTTCCCATCAGCTGCCTCCTCATCCACCAGACTTTCATTTTCATCAGATACCTCCGAAGTCTATATATACTGATTAGCAGTGGGGCATAACTAACTGTAACCACTCTTGCGGGTATTACCTTGGCCGATCTAATTATGTGCTCTGCAATATCCTTCCTTGTAGCTGCCTTCATTTCTATCAAAAATAGTTGCCCATTTTGTCCCAGTTTCAACTTGAAGGCATTAGAAAGGGAACTGTTGTATGAAAGCTGACCATATAGAGGGTTATTCAGTATTTGCCCCGGTGTGTATAATCCCATATACTCTTTGTCCAATTCTTCCCAAGTCAAGTTGCATGTGTATAACACAGTCAGACAGTATGGTTCTATTGGGCAACATTTTTTTTCGATGAAATCAATCAGCTCCTCTCAGTGCCTTACATCTGGGTACGAAGCTTGGAGTTGCATGATGGATGTCTGGTCATTGTTGCCATTTGACACTCAACGAATCACAACCATGAAAGCTGTATTTGGCAACTCTGGGATATTACGTCTCGCTTTTCTGCCTGTGCGCTATCCCAAATCTGTCGCTGGTCACTTATTGCCTCGCCTTCCCTTCTTCCTCCCCTCCTGAACCTTGCCTGCACATTTCTTCAAAAACATCTCAACCCACTGTTGCCGAATCTATTCCGCATGATTGAAATTTTCCAAAGGCAGCCAGGTCTCGAATGTCTCCAAAAAATCTGCAACAGCTGTCTACCAGTGCATGGGCACATCTTGAACCTCTTTGAACCGGTTCTGTCCCCGGGTTATCGACCGATGCTCCTTCTTGAGAATCCCTGCCACCCATACTTTCTTCCACTTGTTGAACGCACTAACTTCAGGCTGCCCCATCCTTGTGGCAAATTGCTTCAAGGAGAATTCTGTTTGCTTCAAGCTGATTGAGGCTTTGCCTTCTGCCCCGCCCAAGTCCGGCGAATCGTCACTCTCATAATCTGCATCGTATTGGTAATAGGAAATATCTGCTAATGGAGGCAAATCTGCAATCCCTGCAACATCAGTCCTCCCAGGTTCCGCAGCCGGCAGAAATCGTTTCGTTAGAAGGCTAATAGAGGGCCTCCAGGTGTTCCGGGAAGTTGTCCTGGTGCAGTAGAGGAGGAAGACTTCTGCTGAATGACGGGATTGTTTTGAGGCGGTGCTGAAGGCACTTACGGTGCGCCTGGAGATGACGGCCCATGTCAGGTGAATTGCTGAGGGGGTAACATTTGAGGTCCACCATAACCTCCTTAGGGGAAATCATATGCTTGCCACGATGGTCCATAACTCTGATATCCTTGGGTTGCACCAGTGCTTTGTCGTGAGCTTGATGTCATGTTGAATGGGGCATGGTGGTAGAGCTGGGGAGAGCCTGGTAATGGTGGCTGCGCGGGCAGGTAACTATACCCCGGTGGAGGATAAATTTGATTTGTGGGCTGCCCGAATTGAGTGTCTTTGCTCAGTGTATTTCCAGTATTATTATCTGATGCTCCCACATTGTCATCTGGGTGTTGTTGTGAGACAAACAGCCCACCCTGTGCAGCCATATTGGTTGTCTTCAGTGGAGATCCGTTTGTCGACATCATATGTGAACACAATGATCATAGTAATGAAATAATCAATTCAATTGGTGATTTCGAATGAAGCAGAGTATAGTTGAGAATATTGAATGTAGCAGTGACCTTCAGCGGAATGAAGGCCTCTTATATCCATCTTCTTTGTCACGAACTGTTGTGTTTCACTGCACCTTTGATCCATGAAACCCAGCTGAGAAACAGAAATCATAGTCACACACATCCCGCCTGTCTTTGTTATTTGCTCGAATTCGTATGGTAGGATCTTGGATTGAAGCTAACCTTTGTTCGGTTTATGAAAGTGAAGGTCATAGAAGGGATCTGACATGATATCTCCAGAAACCTAACAAGAACTATATCTGGTTGGAAGGTTAGCACGACTAGGCATTGTACACTCAAAATATGTGTGTATGACCTGCACATCATTCAATATGAGGCCTTGTTAGTGGAGCAGCAACAGTGATTGCTTCCTTTTGAGCTCCTTGTGTAAACTTCGTTGTCTCCGCAGGATCCACCCACTGGTCAACGATCATTAATGAAGATAACATCCTATGAGCCTATCAGTTCTCGATGATCATTGAGCAGGCATACAGCCAGCTAGGAAACTTACCTATTTCATTGCATTAAGCTGATGTTATCCACTGCTTGAGGCTCAAGCGTAGACATAATTTGCACAATGCCGCAATGACCTAGTATCTGATAAGGCCGATCGTAGTAGTAGCACCTGACGAAGAGTATTAAAAGTTGATTGCAGTGATGACAGTGATGACAAAAGAAACTTTCTCTGCTGACAATTTTCAGTAGATAATGTGGAGCATTATTGAGCGGGATTTAATAGATATTATCCTAATTTGTGAAGAAAACTGATCGTATGGTGACTTTGTTTTACCCCTCCTCTACGTTTGGTGGGGTGTGATGCGGCTTTGAAAGTGATACGCTAACCTGAGATAGCTCGCCTTCAAACAACTATTCTTGAGGCTCAAATCCAGCAACGAAGCATACCCCCTAAAGCATCACCATGATTCGTCAGAACACTGAGCATTTCTCAAAGATGGTCAACACTCGCCAGAAACATGTTAATTCCTATATCTGTAAACGAAATTATGCAACGAGAACCGACTGGAAGCTCACTATGAACAATATCACACAATTTTAATGAATGAAGGACTATTACCCAATGGGATTCTACCACCTGCCGGCTTCCCTCACCCTGAGCCATCATGGTTTGACTGCAGTAGGTGCACCTGGATGGCCATCGACAAGCTATCAATTAATGATCTACTCATAGACAACGTACCGGGTGCACCACCACCTGAAGATACGCCCAATGAAGAACCCATAGACCCTCAACAGCCTGATCTCACCTGTACCCCTGATCCAACCAAGATGAAGGCTCATAGGCAGGTAGTTGGAGTGGAAAATGCGGGGGGGATAGCATATGGCAAAGCAACTAGATTGTACAACAAGCATCGCAAGTACTCAGAACAATGGAATCCATGGCATCCATTTTGGTCCACAGGCGACTTTCAGCAGGCTCAGTCGGTTAGCCAGCAAACAAAAACAGGGATAGATCAACATCTTAGGTGGGGACTGGACAACTACAAAATCGAATCATTTCACACAGCAGATGCCTTGCCAAAACTCCTCTCTGAACTCGATTTCAGGCTCGGTAATGATAGTTGGATTGAAGATGACTCACATATCTTCAGAACGTTATACTACAGGGTTATTTTCAAATGTATTCAGTTCCTCATGGCATATCTCCCATTTCAGGCAGACCTCGATTTTGAACCAGTGTGCCATGCTGACCCTGAGGGTCATCCAATCTACAGCGAGCTGAACTCAGGTGACTGGTGGTGGGATACACAGAATCAACTTCCTGCCGAAGCAACGATTGTGCCAGTGATATGTGCATCTGACAAGACTCACTTGACCAACGGTTCAGGTGATCAGCACGCCTGGCCGCTGTATCTCACGATTGGTAATATTTGAAAAGATATCCACCGGACACCTAAAAAGCGCGCCTGCATTCTCTTCGAACTGATTCCATGTCCCCCGAAAGGTGCCAAAAACATTGATGAAGCATGGCCTAACGCAGTAGGAACTGTGCTGTCTCATCTTAGGCATCTTGACATCACTGGCCCTGGCTTGAAATGGGATTGTGCAGATGGATTCCAGCGACAATGTTACCCTCGGTTGGCTGCCTGGGTCGGGGATCATCCTGAACAAGTCATGGTTGCTGAAGTCTCATATGGCTCATGCCCGATGTGTGAAATTCCTAAAGGTACGCCGATGGGACATTCAACTTTTTGACCACTCGATAACTCAAGAGACCAGCATATGTACTCAGAGCTGCTGGAGGACAATAATATTATCGCTGTGCACACTCAAGGTGTCCGCCCAATCCACAACCAGTTCTGGCCATTCCCTCTCTGCAATGTCTATCGGCTTTGGCAGCCTGATGAATTGCATCAGCTGCTCTTGGGTTGAGTTAAAGACTTATTGCACTGGCAGCTCAAATACCTGTAAGCTAGAAATGTGAAGGATCAAGTTGACAATCGATTCACATGGGTGCCTCGATATCCCGGCCTGCAGCAATTCTCTAAACCATTCAATTCATTGAAAAGCGGCACCTGGCTAGGTACAGAGATCCGTGGAATGATCAGAACACTCATAGTGAATTGTGTGCCGATTCATGTCTACTCCTAGGAAGACGGGAAAACTGCGGGGGAAACAGCCTCCGATGAAATGGTGATGGAAGCAGTCCAGGCATTATGTGAATTCTCTCTACTTGTTATCCAACAAAATCACTCGGATCTATCCCTCAACGCAATAGACGATGCACTCAAACGATTTTACTGGAAGAAGGGCATTTTCGAGAACAGAAAATGTCCAAACCTGCGAAGGCCAAAGTGAATGACCTGTTGGCAAGGGAATCCCATCTGTTACGCGAACAAAAGATTTATAAGAATTGTGCTGCAACGGAGGCCCTTGTGTATGGGGCTGAAATGGTTGCCACCACAAAACGCAGGCAATTTCAGGTGCACCTGAATAGAGCCCGACAAGCGGCAACCACCTGGTCAGATGCTGATTGTCAGGAGGCAATAGAGCGATTGGAGTGCGAAATCCATCAAGTGACACCTGGTAAACACAAGCTTTTCGATACATTATTCCAAAATCATGAACAACAACTATTGCAGGAAGTCGGGACTAAGGAAACCTGTCCCAGAAGCATATTCGCCAAGGAACTTGCCTTAAGGAAAGCTGCGGTCAAAGACGAGGCTTACGGGGCGGCAAACATGAATGCCGACAAGCGACTGCATTGTCAGAACCTACTATGCGATGCTGCGACAGAAGTCATGTCCTGGAGCTTGGATGATGCGAAACGCGTGACTAACCAGCTTGAGACAGAGATTTATGACATTACCTCGAATGAGCAGATGCGGTTCAAGAAGGAATTTTCCCACCGCTTGATCGAGTTTGAAGCTTGGTGTGAGACAATCAGAATTCAGGCGCTCCGGAAAACCATTGAACAACGTGTAATTCATTTCGGATATCCAAACATGCATCTTGTAAGCCATATATCAGAGTCAATTCGGCGAATGGGTTCCGGTGACAATTTCACCACTGATATTTCTGAACGGTTACATATCGCCAACTTGAAAGAGGCATATCAATCTAGCAACAAAGTCAATTACATTCAACAGATGCTTAGACATAATGACAGGTGTACCGGTCTTGACTACATGGCGGAGACACTGTCATATCTTGCACTCCAAGGCTGGTACGTTATTGACTCAGCAAAAGTTTTCAACCTACTGTCTGTTACCAATCATCGGCGAAGTACACACAGAGCCTATCTGTTACGTCTCCAAACAATTCAGGACGAGCCCATTATCCTCACTGAATCACAGCTGGTAAATTATTTGAAAGAAACGCATGTCCGTGGAGTGTGCAGAAGTATCAAATTAACCTCACTCAGAGATGTATCAGAAGATTTCGGAATTCCCCACTTTGAACAGCTATTCCGCATGCAAATTGAAGAGGACTGGGGATATGAAGTTAGTGGACTCGTACTTGGATATGATCAGAATATACTCTTAGACAGTATACTTATTAAACTCCAGAATGGGCTGTTGTATTACTGTCAACCATTTCACTGCCCTAAATCTGTTGAGCATTTGGGACTTGATTGCAAGGTAGAATATATCAATGCCAACCAAGGGATCATGCCTGAAGCTCATAACATCCGGGTCCAGTATACACAAAGTGAAGAGAATGACCTCGATAACACCTTCCAAGGACGAATTCCTTCTTTTCCTGTATGATACTTCAGCTGGACTCCACCGAATCAGATCCTCCAATTTCAGGAGCACTTGCCAGCCGGGAAAGCATTATCGACCTTTTCTAAAAGGTGCCAGAAGACGCAACAATGGGTATTACGTCCTCAAGCTCAAGAATACACAGTGGTGATTCCAACAAAGTACAAAGATCTTCATGGTTGGGCTGATTGTGTTGACAGGTTCATCCAGGTTGTCAAACAAACGAACAAGATGTATATTGTACCCGTTGTAGCAGTTGTTGGACCCACGTATTTGGTGCAGGAGAATGCTGCCTCGGGCGGCATCGATAGCGAATGGCTTGTAAATAATCATGTTGATTTAGATACCTACTGGACTGTATATTAATCAGATTAGAATGCCTGATTCAGGTGTATAGCTGTAAGATAGTTTGTCGAACTGTATTATTCAATATAGACATTATATATTAGCAATTCCGGAGAGTTTGGCTGCAGGTGCACCGGAATCGTCTTGGAGACGAGTGTTGTAGTCCAAGCAGCTCCGAAATTTTACCAACTTACAGGTATGATTCTATAGCATTCTGAAGACAACTTCATACTGTTTAGATTATTCTTGTATTCTGTTCTGCTACTTCAGAAGCATTCAGGAGCACCTGAAATTACTCTCAGAGCATCTGAGAAGCACATCATTATGCATTCAGCCTGTTTGGGAGCTTCTGGGAGCTTCTGGAAGCATCGGTGTGGCTGTTCAGACTAGCTGAGGCATTGAGTTATGACTTCCGAACCATTCTACATTTTGCTGATAAATGCCTGAATCAGGGTGTGCAGAAGATAGTTGATTGAATTGTACTATTTGATATAAACGGTATAATAATCACTCCCAGAGAGTATGGCTCCAGGTTCCAGGTGCACCAGAATACTCTCGGAGACACGGCCAATACTCCCAATACCTCTGAAATTTGCTCCTCCCAATAGTTGATTTGGAAGCATTTTGAAGACAACTATACACTCATCAGGATATTCTTGGATTCTATTCCACAACTTCTGGAGGATTGAGGGGCACCAGTTAACTAGGCTCAGAGCACCAGAGAGCACATCGCCTTGCATTCAGCATATCTGGTAGCATCTGGGGGCATCTGGAAGTAGCAGTGTGGCTGTTCAGAGTTGCTGAGTTGTTCAGTTATGACTTCAAAACCATGTTATATTTTGCTGATGTAACTATGTGTTCTGCAATGATGATAGAGCTGTGGACGAGAATTGAGAGAGATGGTGGAAGATGATGAGAACAATGTGGAGGATACGAGAGCACATGAGAAATCAGGGGTACAACTTGCCTGATTGGGTTGGGAAGACCTTGTATGGGAGAAATTACGTACTAGATCGGGACTCGTACCTGCCGTATTGGGGATGGTAACTTGACTCACACACAAAATTCTGTAAGTCCCAGTTTCTGATGATGATTTGCCCCATCTCTGCACATCTCTCTCTTTCTCATCTTCACCTCTACCGTCACCTAAGAACACAAAGTTAAGTCATCCCTTTCTATTTCTCCAAGCCATGATCAACAGGTGACACTGATTAGAGCATACACCAAGTACAGCATACACCAAGTACTGCATACACAGTGTACTGTATAATCCTATGATCGACTGTCTCCTGCTCCCACCCAGTCTCTCAGCTCTCAGTGGACCATGTTTTACTCAATTGTCACAATTGCGAGTTAACCAATGAAGAGAGTCTCAGCTTTAATCGCACATGCCTTCCGATCTACTGCCTCCAGATTCACAGCCTCCAGATTCACTACCTCCAGATTCACTACCTCCAGATTGACCGCCTCCAGATTGACCGCCTTCGGATCCATCGCCTCCAGATCAACCCCCTCCGAGGACTCCTCCAATCTTGATCGATCATGGCCTCCAAGTGTATTTCCCAACAGGCTCAATTATGGTGTTACGGGGGTGTTTAGATCCCAATAACTAATACAATATTTATTGAATCTAAGTACAGCCGCCTATCTAATCTCTTTCTTTCCTCGTCTTGTTCAAAGACTCAACCTCTTGCCCGTCTCACAAGAGCAATCTGCTCGTTTAGCTCTAACTCTAGAGTCGCGTCCTCAATCCTGACTAAATCGAAACTGTGCCAATTACCGTCTCCAATATAGACGTAAATCAGATTTCCCCGTCATGCAACCACTCCTCGGAAGATTCCTCGAAGGGTAAAGCGCCCGTGTTGAGATACCTCAACACCAGGTAGTCGATACTCTTGAGTTCGCAGAAACCAAAAACCACAGCATAGGTGTGGGTTAAATGGCGCTCGGCCAACGCAAAAAGCAAATTGCCGAAACTCTCGACTATCCATTGTAGTGCGTATTCGGCTGGTGTGTAATGATGTCCAGGCATATAGGACCCAGTGTCGTGTGTGAATAAGGGAGGTAATTTTGAATAGATAGAATTCTTAATAATATTTTAAGATCGTCTTCAGTGTTCTCTGAAAGCTAATCTGTTCGCTGCCATCCTTCAATTCCTTCGACCGACGCTGGCTCTTTATAGCCCTCAATCTTCTCATAGGTGTGACAGCGTTATCTCGGCTGCGTTCTACTAGCGCCCCGGTGATAACCTATCCCAACACCCTCAGGCAATTGTGCCGCATGCAATGTGGTTTGAAAGCGTTACGCTCCTGATAACAATCAGGCCATCCATTGCGTCATATCAGCTTATCCTTTCTTAGCTCAGACATCTTCTGCAATCGTACGAGTCGGTAGTTGGAACATCCACCAAACATAATGGTGATGCTTATCGCCTCGTAAATCCCTCATGCAGTTGAGTTTTTTACTTGCGTCATAGAATTAATCGACGACCAATCGATACAATGCCAACGTAGATTACTGACGCGTAAGCTCGTATCCGATACGAGGTTACATTGCGTTCCAGACCACTCGAGCCAACGAGTGGTGCTCGCTCTAGGCCAAACGCGTACGTCATTAATCCCTCAGTTACGTCATGCTAAGGTCGAGACTTTTCTCTAGACCGGAAGGTGCCGCTCCTAATCCTATCCCGTTACGGGTAGGGGAGAAGAGTCCTCTTGATCGCGTTTGACTATCAACTGCCGTGCGTGTTTTTACTACGCATGTCCTGCAGAGTATCCAGGTGTGAACGAAGCTCCCACGCTTCGCGCGACCAACAAGAACTCCTGCTAAAGAGCTTGCTGCTGACCACTTGAATAGTACATGCATAGGTGTTTTGCATATCCCAGATATGTATGCATCTTGTAACTTTAAAATCAAGTATCATTATCGCTGCTAAGAGACAACCCCTAACATCACCCCCTTCTCTAAGCCCGGTGACCTCAACGGTGCTCTGTCCTTTCCTTCCCATAACAATCAATAACAAAATCAATCCTAGCTTCACCTATGATCTCATATCTAAGTTCTTTTCCGAATCTTTTTCCTGCCAATTGGCTTGCTAAACCTTCTGTCTTTTTCCACCGTAGGATTACACCTATAGTAATCTTCTAATAGTTCCTTGTCGTGCTCATTCACGTTCTCGTATATCTCCCACGTATTTTCTTCTTGGGTATAATCCTTCCACTTAACCAAAAACACATGTTGCTTGGGGTTGTTATCCGATGGACCGCTAGCTATTATAGATTCCATGACCCAGTCATCGCCATCGGCTTCGACCTCGATTACTTGTTTTTTCGGGTCGGTTGCTTTATATCGTTCGAGCAAATCGATGTTGAATACCGGGTGGATCTTCCAATGCTCTGGTAGATTAAGCTTGCAATACCGATTGTTGCTTCCTACCGATATAACCTAGAAGGGCCCCAACATCTTATCCTCCAATTTCTTGCCGCGATGTTTCGCCCGAATATTTCGCCCATTCAACATAACCAATTCTCCCTTTCTTATTGAGTCTATTGCCTTTCTTTTTTTGTTATAATATTTTTTCATCAGTTCGACTGATTCCGCTAATCGTTCCTTGAGTCTTTGATGGACGTTTGTCATGTAGTGTCCGTACATCTCAGACGCTGGATTCCGGAATTGAATCTCCGTGGGCCAAGTAGTTCGCGGTTCGAATCCATAATTCGCATAAAAAGGTGATATCTTGGTTGCCGAATGCTTTGCATTATTATAGGCGTATTCCGCCATAGCCAGCATTGACGACCAATCGTTTTGTTTGTAGTTGCAATAGGACTGTAAATAAGATTTGATTACTTGGTTAATGCGTTCCGTTTGTCCATCTGTCTGTGGATGATATGCTGTGGACATACTGCGCTTAATCTCTAAGTAATTATATAAATCCGTAAAGAAACTTCCCGTAAACGTTGTATCCCTGTCAGACATCACGTCTTCGGGGAATCCATGGTACTTCCATACATTTTCCAAGTAGGCTCGGGCTACCGTTGGTGAGTCCTTCTTTTGGATTGGAACAAAATGTACCATTTTGGTGAACCGATCTACCACTACCAAAATTATTGTAGCTCCTTCTGACTCTGGGAGGTCCGTAATAAAGTCGGTACTGATATGCGTCCATGGTTTGCACGCCAATTCCAAAGGATGTAAGAGCCCATGCTTCTCATGTCTTGGAGCCTTCATCCTTTGACAATTATCGCATTCACTGCAGTATTTCCTTATGTCGCATTCCATATTCGTCCAGTAGAAATTTCTGGTAAGTAACTCAAGTGTTCGTTCCCTACCGAAATGTCCTGCCACTTTCGAATCATGTACCGATTGAATTACCCTCTGTCGTAATCCTTCGGGCACGTAAATCTTGTTCTTCCAACACAGCAATTTGTTTGCTATCGAAAAGTTCTTGTCGATATTTCCTTCTCTTACTACCTGTTTGCATAACTCCTTATACTTATCATCCAATAAGGCTTTTTCTTTAATCCTTTCTTTGGCTTCCGGTAGCAATAGGTCCACTTCTATGGCTGATAATTGGATTGTCTCGTATTCCTCCATGTCTAATTCCATCGCGCCAACCTCTAACCAATTCTCCTTATCCATCATTGTTTGATTTGTTGCTGAAGTTGTACCCCCTTCTCTAGAGCTGAATGCCGGGCACCTAGAAAGTATATCGGCTTTTGCATTGGAAGTACCCTTGCGATAAAAAAGTTGAAAATTGTATTGCTTAAGTTCTTCTGACCACCTAGCTTGCCGTCGATTAAGCAAAACTGCTGTTTTGAAGTAGGTAAGGTTTTGATGGTCGGAATAAATCGTTGTTTTAAGCTCAGCACCTTGCAAATAATGCCGGGTTTTTCGAAGGGAAAATACTATTGCTAGCATTTCCTTATCATAGACATCATAATTCATTTCTGCCGGGCTAAGTTTTCTGGAAACGAATCGAACGGGGTGAATTTTGCCGTCTTCGAATTTTTGCGACAGAATACCTGCGATTGCAAAGTCTGACGGATCTGTTTCTAGCAACGCTGGCCTGTCCGGGTCATAATGTCTTAGAATAGGAATTTTCCCTGACACAAAAAGTATCGTAATTTTGAGAAAAGCTGCTTCCTGAGCTTCTCCCCATTCAAACTTAAAATCCTGTTTCAGCAGATCTGTAATTGGCGACACTATTGCAGAGAAGTTATGAATGAATCGTTGGTAAAAATTCCATAGTCCTAACAATTGCTGTACTTCCTTCCTAGACTTGGGTCTGGGCCAATCAACAATTCCTTTGGCTTTTTCCGGGTCCATCTTCAAGCTGGTACCCCTGACAATGAATCCTAAGAATGCTGTCTTGGAGGCATCGAAGACGCACTTATCGATTTCGATGAACAAATTATTATCCATTAAAAGTTGAAAAACCCTCGAGACTTGTCTGTGATGTTTCTCGAGAGATCCCTTAGTGGCCATTAATATGTCATCGATATAGGCTACTACTACCATTCCCTCGTCTTCATCGATATGTATGTCTGTTTTTATGACCAACTCGAGTCCTAAAAGAGGTCGTAGAATCCTATTAATTTCTCTTTGAAATGTAGCTGGTGCATTACAAAGTCCAAAAGGCATGACCAGGTATTCGTAAAGGCCAAATTTAGTGCGGAAGGCCATATATTTTTCGTGTCCCAATGCCATTCGTATTATATATAATCCTGACTTCAGATCGACTTGGGTAATGTAGTCGCAATTCCTTACTCGTGATGATAATTCCTCCATTATCGGTAACGGAGTTTTGTCCTTCTTTGTATAATCGTTTAGATGTCGATAATCAATACAAAGTGGTAACCCTCGTCCATTATGTTTGGGAACAAACAATATCGGGCTCCCCACTGTACTGCTGGATGGCCTAATTTTTCCTTCTTTAATCATCGTATCAAGGTATTTCACCAATAATTTTTCCTCCTCTAAAGATAACTGGTAAATTGGGCCCATTCGTAGTTTATCGTCTGGTCCCAACAGCTCGATCTGATGGTCGCAGCCTGTATTATCTGGTAATTTCTCTGATTCCTTTGGATCGAATAATAGTAGAAATTTATGGTAACATGCGGGCAGCTTTTTATATGTCGAAGGATTGCTGGCCACTACGGCTCCAATATGTATGGCTTTGTCGCTTAATGCTATTCTTTTATCGTATGTAATTGAATATTCGGGGTGAATTTTTCCATGATTATAACAATTATCCGGGCAGTGAGGAAAATGAAGATGACTAGTTGTGGTGCCCCTAGCCTTATGCTTCTCCAAGTACCAGGCTGATATCAAAGCGTCATAATCCCTGGATGTTTTCATAATCTCGAAAGCGTGATCTTCCTCGTCGTAAGAGCGATGGTTACCGAACGAGACGCCTAATGGGATGGTAAACATATTTTCCGTATGCATATCACTTCCTGATACATCTCCTGTTTTTATCGGACATGATCTCTTGACCACGGGTATTGAAAAAGCTTTCGCAGCTTCCGGTGAAACCACAAAAGAAGTACTTCCATTGTCGAGCATACACCTCAGAGGGAAATATTTGGTATCAAAATCGATAAAGAACTTATAAATCGGTCTTTTCCCAATTTTCGTGGACGACACTTTCCGTATTTTGGGGTTTAGAGCTGGTTGATAATAAACAAAATCGATTGATGAATTGATTTTCTTAGGGTACCTCTCCAGAGGTTCTGAAGCTTTTCGTTTTGCCATCGCTATCCTTTCGACAATAGCGTAACCACAACAGGTTAAAGAATTGGATAGATTATTGATCCGGTATAGTATGCTGGTATTTATTGTAGTGATAATTGTATTCCCTGATGGCCAGCCGTTTCGATCTTTCCGGATCATCCTCAGAGGGAAAAAAAAATAACATAAGGAAATAAGGTCTTCCTATCTGAGATAGGTATGTTAAAACATTAATTTGCGACCTTCAAGCTTAATGTAGCTCGACTTAATTAATCTGACTCTGGCGGCGAATCCCACCAATTCCTTTCTTCCTCCTGTTCTTCTTCCGCTTCCTCTGCTGATTTTTCTAAATACTCACCTTCAGATTCTTCTTTGTCCGAATCTCCCTCCTCTGAATCCTCGGAATCTTCCTCCTCTGAATCCTCTTCTTCGGAATCCCCGTCTGGACTATCCGAACTCTCTTCGTCGTCACTGAATAACTCCATCCCGGCTATCTTCATCTTCTGATATTCCTTGGCCTTAGGATAACTGGCCGTTCCTTTTTCTAGCTTAATTGGCCTTTTGCAATTCTTGACCCTATGGGTACCCTTTCTATCAGAAGGCCAGGTACACCTTAAGCATTCTCCTGCTGATTTTCGCCGCGCAATTTCCGAGGCTTCTATTCCCTCGGTCTGCGCGTAATCTTTTGGTTTTCGGTCATTTTTAAATTGACCTCGTTCCTTTTGACCTCGTTCCTTTTGATTCCTCCTAGATCTTTTTTCGAACATCCGGCTTTCCGTTGTTTCTTTGGATCGCTCCAGCTTATGGTGCATTTTCTCATAAGTTTTCATCGAAGCCTTAATTCCAAGGTTTTTTCGCGCAGCTTCCCACTTCTCCGCAGTTCTTCCGGCACTGGTGATAATTGCGTTCAGTTCTTGGTCCGTTTTTCCTGTCAGATCAACAGTATGCATCTGCTCGATAATTTTCTGGGGTAATCTTTGAAGAATTATTTTCTTCAGGGCTGCTCCGGAAACCTTAGCCTTATGGTTAAAAGTCTGAATCTTGGTGAACATATCGTGTATGCAGCCTTCGTATCGAACTTCCTCCATGTCTGCATAAGCTTCATCTTGAGCGTCCTTATCTTCAAACCTGAGTTTAAGGGCATTAACATATCCGGTCATTGACTTTGGATGCGCTCCAGACAGGGTCCCCTTGTTCCACTGAATATGCCAAGACACTGCGTATCCTTTCATCAACAATCCTATCCAGTCGATGGTTCGGTCATCTTTCGGGAATTTTTCCGGTTGGTCCACTATATAGACCTGGACCAGTATCCACCAAGTATCGAAGTCTTCACCGGCGTTTCCAAAGAAGTTTATAGGTTCTTTGATTTTAATAGGTTTGGGGAATTCCAATTCCTTAATTCGTCGTTGGCGCCGTGACATCCGCCTATCTCCGGCTCCTCCATCTGGTGGTGGTGGAGGTGGTGGTGCAGGTCCTCCTCCGCCTGCTCCTCCATTACCTGTATTTCCATCACCTGCATTTCCATCGCCTGCATTCCCATCGCCTGCATCTGCTCCATCAGCTGCTCCTTCACTTCCTGCTCCTCCTCTAATCCTGGCATGCCATGAATATTCGCTTCCCGTATTTCTAAGACTCGATACTGAAGGGCAGTTCAAGGCAGCTGCTCTCCCAGGATCCATATACGGCTGGGTACCTGAAGGTCTGGCAACCGACTGTTGGAAGGCAAATGGCGTAGATTCTGAGAACTTGTATTGTTCCATTGCCGTAGTTAATCCCATGTTAACTTCGGCCATTTGCACTAACGTTTCGTCCATTGCAACCTGATGTTGCTGTAAATCCCTTTTCGATGGGATTTTCTTCATCGATTCTGTAATAGAGGCTAATACTGTGTTAACCTCGTCTATCCTCTTGGATAGTACGCTAATTGATTACTGAACTGCCTGTATCGAAACTTTCTGCGCAAAAATTTGTAATCTGTTATCCGTATTTTTCTTATTCAGGGCTTCCAATTCTGCTCTTATTCCTTGGAACATATCAGTAGCTTCTCCTACTATCTGATTATCTTGCTCCTGTAAGATATGAATGCCCGATCTTAATTCTTCCAGTATTGCCTGCTGAAACTGCATCGTATGCCCGACTCCCTGTACTTCGGAATCTATCCTTGACTTTTCGGTTTGTAGTCGACTTTCCATAATTGTAATTCCGTTTTTTACTGACTGAAAGTCTTCTTCCAGCAGGTTTTTCTCATCGTTATATGCCTCGATAACATGGAAGATTTGTTGAGCAAGTTTCAACAATTGTTTTTGCACTAAGTCGGTATTCGCCTCCGTGATTTCTACCTCTCCCTGTCCTTCCAGGGCTTCGTCCGGTTCTTCTTGCTCTTTTAGTAGCAAGTAGTCCCTTCGGGCGGCTTCTATTCTTCTTTGATACCCCAGACACCATTCTGGGATAGTTCTTGTTGTGGGGGATCTGGCTGTCTCTATCCCCGATCTTCTGGATGCCAGTGCCTGGGTGAAGGTCAATCTGCTCCGAGGGGCCGCCATCTCTAAGTAGATGACTATAATCTGGGGGAGGAATGACCCTGTTCAATTCGACCGTAACCTCGTCCAGATGCGGACAATTTGCAATTTGGCAATGGTCGATGCAGTGTCTTTGTAGTACGTAGGAATTTCTGTTGTTGATTTTTCCCAAATACTTATAGCCGTAACACTCTGACAGGAAGTTACACTTCTGGCAAAGTACTGCGGGGCTCTTTTCCTCGATATTGTATAACTGGCAGCTTATGTAGAAGCAGTTCTGTCTCCGGCAATGCTCGCTGCAGGTTCTCTGACCCAAATAAATACAGCAAAAGTTGTCTTTGCACCTCTGGCACTCCAAACTCATTTGCCAGGCTGATCTTTGGTTTGTCGATTACAATAAGATGCAGTCCTGGTTGATTTCTATTCCGATAGAAATATGCTCCTGTTTTATAGAGTTCCTTATAAAGATGTAATAGCTCTGGTGTCATGAATAGGAGCTGTAATCGTATAATCCACTTCTCAGATAACAGTGTAGAGTACTTAAAATATTATACTGTTACAGGGGTGTTTAGATCCCAATAACTAATACAATATTTATTGAATCTAAGTACAGCCGCCTATCTAATCTCTTTCTTTCCTCATCTTGTTCAAAGACTCAACCTCTTGCCCGTCTCGCAAGAGCAATCTGCTCGTTTAGCTCTAACTCTAGAGCCGCGTCCTCAATCCTGACTAAATCGAAACGGTGCCAATTACCGTCTCCGATATAGACGCAAATCAGATTTCCCCGTCATGCAACCACTCCTCGGAAAATTGCTCGAAGGGTAAAGCGCCCGTGTTGAGATACCTCAACACCAGGGAGTCGATACTCTCGAGTTCGCAGAAACCAAAAACCACAGCATAGGTGTGGGTTAAATGGTGCTCGGCCAACGCAAAAAGCAAATTGCCGAAACTCTCGACTATCCGTTGTAGTGCGTATTCAGCTGGTGTGTAATGATATCCAGGCATATAGGACCCAGTCTCGTGTGTGACTAAGGGAGGTAATTTTGAATAGATAGAATTCTTAATAATATTTTAAGATCATCTTCAGTGTTCTCTGAAAGCTAATCTGTTCGCTGCCGTCCTTCAATTCCTTCGACCGACGCTGGCTCTTTATAGCCCTCAATCTTCTCATAGGTGTGACAGCGTTATCTCGGCCGCGCTCTACTAGCGCCCCGGTGATAACCTATCTCAACACCCTCAGGCAATTGTGCCGCATGCAATGTGGTTTGAAAGCGTTACGCTCCTGATAACAATCAGGCCATCCATTGCATCATATTAGCTTATCCTTTCCTAGCTCAGACATCTTCTGCAATCGTACGAGTCGGTAGTTGGAACATCCACCAAACATAATGGTGATGCTTATCGCCTCGTAAATCCCTCATGCAGTTGAGTTATTTACCTGCGTCATAGATTTAATCGACGACCAACCGATACTATGCCAACGTAGATTACTGATGCGTAAGCTCATATCCGATACGAGGTTACATTGTGATCCAGACCACTCGAGCCAACGAGTGGTGCTCGCTCTAGGCCAAACACCTACGTCGTTAATCCCTCAGTTACGTCATGCTAAGGTCGAGACTTTTCTCTAGACCGGAACGTGCCACTCCTAATCCTATCCCGTTATGGGTAGGGGAGAAGAGTCCTCTTGATTGCATTTGACTATCAACTGCCGTGCGTGTTTTTACTACGCATGTCCCGCAGAGTATCCAGGTGTGAATGAAGCTCCCACGCTTCGCGCGACCAACAAGAACTCCCGCTAAAGAGCTTGCTGCTGACCACTTGAATAGTACATGCATAGGTGTTTTGCATATCCCAGAAATGTATGCATCTTGTAACTTTAAAATCAAGTATCATTATCGCTGCTAAGAGACAACCCCTAACATATGGCTTCCAAGTGCATCACTGAGTTCACTCGATCTCACCCTGCAAGTGCATCTCCAAACTCGTTCAAACACGGCCTCAAAGTGCATATCTGAGTGCACTCGATCTCTCGGTCTCCAAGTTCATCACCAAACTCGCTCAATCACAGCCTCCAAGTACATTTCTGAGTTCACTCGATCCCAGTCTCCAAGTGCATCCATTAGCAAAATGTATTTCAGTCACTGGGAGCCCCCAGAAGTGTGTGAGAGGAGGCGGAGTGTAAACTTCCAAGCGTCAATTTCAGGAGAGAATCAGGCCCTCGGAGGGCCTTTTGAACGGCCTTCGGAGTAACTGGAATCTCTGATGACTAGTACAGGAGAACCATGGGAGTGGTTGTGAAAAGTTTGGGAGCACCTGCGACTGTCGCCCAACCAATGCGGGAATCCCAAACTAACTTTAGAGATGCCTGTGTTCTTATGGATATTCATTCGAAGGACTGCAGGCATTATCTGAGTTTCTCAGTATGTACATGAACAATAAGAATACCCTCCACGTATGATGCATAGATTATTGTTCATTATCAACTTCTAAATCATACTATAGTACCCAGTACTTCATTCAACATTCTATTGTTTGCATTGGTACACTAAGGAGAACCAAAGAAAATGACAAGTGATTCAAAAATGAGAGTGGGTAGAACCAAAACAATAACTCGATTAAGTGATCGAAATGCTATCAATCGAACATAGTCTCCATGTGATCCACTACATCTCCCATCTCATCACGGCCGACAAATGCAGGAACACAAAATTCATCAACGGCACAAAGAAAGTGGAGCCGCTCCTTGTATTTCCAAATCATTCGGGCCTGGCGATTAGGTGAAATTACATTCCAATGTCGTTTGGCTCAATTTGTGATATTGAAAAGATCGGAATTGAGGTTAGCTAGCAGTGAATCGAATTGGATTTTGAAAGGCAAATATGATGAATTCGGAGGAAAACAACGTGCACCACCAGGAAAGTAGGAGTGCCTGATGTGGAGTTCGAGGTAGGGAGGTGGAGTGCTGATGGTGATGGAGGAGTGCAGAATGAAATTGAGGGGCGAAAATCCAGGCCAAGGAGCGCTGATGGGGATTGATGTGCGTATATCCAGCGGTGCAGCCCATTCATGCTGAGCAGCGCCACAAGGAGAGAGTGGAAATGATTCTGGAATGAGATAGAGGCGCTCCTATTTAAGGTCGAGGAGGGGATTGAGTAGCACCCATTCTAAAGAAGAAGCCCCAACAGGCAAGGCACAATGGAGCGCTGAATGAAATATCGAAGCGCGATTCCAGACTGAGGAGCGCCGACGGGGATTGAGGAACACCTACCATTGCGGAGGAGCACCATTGGCGGGGGGGGGTATGAAGCAGTCCCACCATGTGTAATTGTGATGAGTGCAATGGCTTCTGCAGTAGTACAATCTATCACCATGGAAGGGCAAAATTTACCTGGATATTCATCTTGAGAAAACATAACTTTAACTTCCTTTCCAGTAGCATACTCAAATAGCACACAACGAATGGCTGCGGCCACAAGCCCTGGTGTCTGCGGTGTTCAAGGTTGAAAGAATTGCGACTTGGTCGGTTGTCACCCGAAGCTATTGGCGGTGAAGAGAGACTGATGGTAGATTAAGTCAAGCACTTCCATCCGCGTGAACCATGCTTTCTTATCATTGAAGACCTTCGAGGGATAAGAATCGTGAAACAGGAGCTCCTTAACCTGTATTCGAATGTCAGTCTGTGATCCTTGATCCTACCGGTAACTATGGACCATTGTTTGACAAGCTCCATCTGTGAAACGCCCTCGCATGTTGCTAATCTTTAGTTTTAACTATGTATATTTTTGGGGTTTAGCATCATCATATGTCCAATCCAGGCGCGGAAATCAGAATATACACTTACAGCATCTCGGGTTTGCGGATTGGTTTCAAGAGATGGACCACCTGGGCAATTGACACACAGATGGTGCACCTACAGGAGCACCTGCTAATGGCTGCTGACAATTCTGAGCTTCAATGGCTAGTTGCCAAGCTTCGTCAAATGTTGAGTACTGCTCATCGGAAATGATTGGCCAGGAAGTCTTTGTGAATACGATGGCGTCTATGAACTGTTTTGCTACCTCAGTAGTCCGCTTTTGGTGTTGGGAAACGTTGTGATCACCACCACCGGCCTTTGGTTGAGGAACTTTCTGGTCTCCACCAGCCTTGGGAAGCGGGAGCGCCTCTACAATGTCAGACTCCTGTGATATGTTGATGGTTGACTTTTGGCGTTTGAGTAATAGTGGTGCAATGGCCCCAGCTGGATGTCGCAGATTTGGAAGTGAAGTGCGTGCAATGACAGTATCTGAACAGCTCCATTGCATTGGCAGTGGAACCCTTGTAGTTCGTATTGTTTCATCACGGTGTGCCTGGTCTAGATGTAGGACCTCCTGCTGGTTGTCCAAATCATCTTCTTCGATATCTGATGACAAGGTGGACTCTGCAGGGTCCTCACTTCCTTTCTCGCTGATCACCCAATCAGTATCGTCATCATCCTGCTTCATATAAATTATAGCGCAGACATTAGCAATCTCCAACACTATACTCGAAGGCTGGGTTAGAAGTTCAAACATTTGATCAGCAATGAAGATTGGCTGTCTTCTGCAATGCACATGCAAGTGCTCTCTCAAGGTGGGCATCTTGATTCTTCTGTGAATAGTGATTTCTCACCTGGCTGGCTGTAGGTTCAACGTTTGATGATGTAGAGTTGGGGAATATAGACCAAAGTATATAAGGGAAAATATTGTACGAAGTGTAACAGAATAACGTGAGAGTAGGGTAACGAAGTAACACGCGGTTGAGCGGGACGCAATTTGAGGTGTGCCTGGAGAAAGTAACGCTCGGCTGAGGAGGATGCAATTCGAGTCATGCCTGGAAAGAATCCGGAAGACATGTTGGTGGTTCATATTTATTATCTTGATGCTTGTTTATTGTTGCGATTCAGAAAGCGGCAGGCGCACCCGATTGGATGGATTCTTCATGCCCCCCAATTTCCGAATGTTAGTACTCGTATCCAAGTACGTTATTGATGCAAGAATTGGAGGTTGGTTTAAGCCAACATACTGAGAATTGAACTAGACACACCTGAAGAACTCGAGACATTGACATGGCTGTATCACTAACACTTAGGGTCAGGCATATAGAATATTGAGAAATGGGTTGATCATGATCGCCCCTACATATGACTCCGCCGAAGGTAGTTCATTATGCCTCCAGTTCGAGCATTTGAGTGGTGACCATGGGGTACAGAATTGTCAGTGTGTTGAAGAATCTTGCAGAATGTGGACCGAGGATGGAGTTGGGACCTTGGTGAGTGGCAACAGTCAAAGTTACGTAGGTTCAAACTGAGTTTGTTGCTGATGGTGGATAAATATGAATCTCTGAATGCGGTATACCAGTCCGAAGGACACCCTATTTTCACGATATTTCTGTTGTTTTGAGTTGCGGCAGCAAAGTTAGCGGTCCACTAGGCAATGTCGTATGCAGAACTTCACTATCAGCGGTTAGAGTCTGCTGAATCATAATATGTATGCTGTCAGTATAAGAGAAGAGGGACAATTTGGGGTTATAAAGGGGAGATTCAACATAGAGAAAGAACGGTAAAGGGATGATGAAGATTCAGGGGTAATCTAATCAATTCCAGTTCTCGCCAATGCCAAGATTGCTAGCGAATGGGTTATAAATAGTCACTCACATTAAGATGTTGCGCATACTATCTTGTAAACACCACATCATTTAATTACAAACTCATTATGAGTCTCAATGCTACAATGTTGACTTAACATAAATATTGGGGTTCAATGGAGTGCATAAGAACAATATGAATGCGTCATGAGGCTTCATCTGACAGCAGAACGACGGATAAAACCATGCAGTTGCAGCCAATTGAGTTTGAGCGAGCATTGAGTCGGCATGCAGGATACGATCTAATGTAATGGCTGGGATTGCAGGCTCGCCTTTCTTTGACAATTGCTTGTACTCTCAGAAACTCCCTTTTCTTAACTTGCGCGTTTGTCACGATTCTTTCTTTATGCAATCTTGGGATTTGATGTTGGGGGAAAGCAGATATTGTTTGTTTCTGATTTGTCACAAACTTCAGGCGTTTAAGATATGTGGTGGGCAGGAGCTTGCCAGTCACCGATTGACCTGCTGAGCAGAGATTGGCATTCAGATTCTATCTCTTCGAGCTCTCTTGATGGAAATCGGTTCATATAATCTATTTTAAGATCCGGTGTTTTGGCGGCCATCTCAGACCGATCAAGCATAGATTCAGTTATTAGCTTAGGCCGAGCGGGATGAGCCGTACCTGCACCTAAAAATTTTGTTTGAAAGATGACACTCCGTGTGTGCTGGCAGGCACAGATCCAAAGTATTTAGGAAGGTAGAGAATATGCATGGAATGAAGCAAAATGAATCGCTCAGAGGCATGCCTTGGGATGGTAGCATAGGTTAATGATGAGTGGTGGCTGGTAAAAATTGGCCATTGAATGGAATATGCGTGTGGTGTCAAATCTGAGACCATCAAACTCGGCCAGATGGTGGCTTCGAGGTATGCCTAAACATGATTGCAGAGCGAGGAAATGCTCAGCTGAATTCTTCGGGTGAGTATGGAATATGTGAGATGTCTCTTAGGATCCGATACATCAACTCGATATCGCTTAGATAGTCTTTCTATCCCTGGTTCATTAGAGATATTGTGTGCTGGATCTGTCTCAGGAGAGTCAAGAAGTTGACAGTGATTCTCTTGTACAATTGACTGAAAAATTAATCAACATTATTGATTTAGTGAATATGCCGAATTCTTTCATGACTATAGTATTAGGTGCGCCTGAAATAGACAAGCATCAAATAATTTCAATCAAACTTGAAGGTTCAGGCGCACCTGAAAACTCGGATCTCATTCGCAGATTTTGGTATCACAATTCCACAAGCACAGTATACAATGAAAATGTGCAGCTTCGACAGATTCTCACAAGAGAATATCTGGCACTGCGGAATTTCACTTAGTCCACCATCAAATTGGCGCACCTGGTTTTCATCACATATTGGTTTATCCAAATCAGGCTATGATTCAGTTTACCAGATCTCTGTTTCCCATTGACTTCATCTCATATTCATCACTATAATCATCTAACACAAAATCCAATCGAACTCTAACCAATACTCCAGGACTCCTCAATTGCGCATTATTCTCCATACCATTTGCCTATTTTCCATCAGTTGATGAGATTGTGTTGGTTCACTGTTTAAAGAGGCGTACCTTGATTTCACTGCCCTGAGCATTATTGTTCAGCATCCTCATCTGACGGCATGAAGTCTACTTGCTCCGGAAGCCACTTCGTATGGTCCGGATGACACTCCAGAATCCGGTATATCATCGACGTCATGATGTTCGATCAGCTCATCAAACCATCCAGGACTCTCATCTGTGCCACTCCAGAGAGCTGGTGGAGATCACTCGCTCTGGTATCCTAACCATTGGGTCCAGTGTTCAATAGCCATGAGTGTGATACTCTGTTTTGCCCCAGTCGGACAACCCGTGCAAATGCCTGCCGCTGCTCATTCAACACCCAGAACTTCTGAGTTATTACCGCATGGTTTGGTGCTGTGAGATTTAGGCCTGTCCCACCCACTTTGGGTGTAGTTATGAACACGGAGGGATTTGGCGAATCTTGGAATTTGAGCTGCATTTCTGTATGCTCATCATTGCCCATTTCTGCATACGTGTAGACAATATCCAGATGATCCTCTAATAGCTTTCTGAGCCACCACTTCAAATGACGAACTTGGCCTGGCAGATGACAAAATAGCACGGCCTTTTGAGGAGCAGGTGCTGTAGACAAGGTCCGTTGATTACTTTCAGGTTCGTACAGGAGAGCCTTGTTTGATGCTTCGTCTTCGTCTGGTTTGGGATACTCTGCAGGTTCCTTGACAAGCATTGGCAGAAATGTGTCTCTCAGCCATCAGAAAATTGGAGAATCCACCCAAGTATTGTGTGGCCATTCATCGTACCATTGTCCAGAAACGTCATTCTGATCCTTGGTGTCTTCCAATACCATTGAGAAACCTGACAGCCGCCATCTATGTACCCTCCACGCTCCTGAAGCACCCTGTGAAGTATATTTCTCCACAAGTGTCTCTAGTTTGGCTTGCTCGTCCTGAGTCCATTCGAGAACAACAAGGTGTGCAAACTCCTTCACGATCCGAACTAGGGGATTTCCATTTGCGAGTTTCAATTCTGACCACCTCCTTATTGTCCAGGGCTTTGCAATTTGGATCATCTGGTGTGACGCATCCTGTTGAGTGTCCTGGTCTTGAGTCCGGATGGCATGCATCAAACTCTTCACAGTGGAATACAGTTCATCGGTGTCGTACATTTCCATCATAGTATCATTCTCTGGATCTTCAGGCGCAACTGAAAACAGCCACATTGCCTGATAACACCAGTCATGGAGTAAACGGAATCCCGGCATTGCAGTGACTTGAAGTTTGAATCCGATTCTTGCATTTGTAGCAATTCACCAGCGCACACTATTTTTCGTCTTGTACTGATGAGACTCATCAAAAATCCCACAACTCCATTTACAGTACAAGAGATGGCCATTCCTTGATGGTTTCGGTCGGGATGTTCATGTATCATACAACACAGGGGGGATGTTTCATCGATTTTCCAGCTCGTCATTACCGATGTTCAGATCCTCGTGGGTGAGATTCGCATTTTCGGTGTGCAACAAGTTGACTATTTTGAAATCTGTTCCCTCCGTCATCTCGTCGATGACAGTCTTCAAGGTCTCTGCCACTGCGGGCTAGTGTTAGCAACGGTTCCGGGTTACCCGGCTGCGGTCCGGATTTGGAACCGGACTGGATGGTCCAGTCCGGGTTGTTACCAGGAAAACATGGGTACCCGCCGGGTTCGAGGACGGGTTGGAACCGGACCACGGTTCCACATTATGGTTCCTGCCACATTGGCTCCAATTAAGTTTTTGGGTTCTGATCGTATCAAGACATGATCAATATGCAGATTGTGCACTTTTAGCCCCTCTTTCACCTCCCGCTATCAGATTTGTGATTGGACCAATATTTGTTGAATCGCTTTGAAAGAAGGTGATATTTCGGCCGAAACGTACTTGTTTTCGATAGCGACTGAGCGAATATTGGTCAGATCGCAAATGTGAGAGCGGGAGGGGAAAGATGGGCTGAAATTACACAATGTACATACTGATCATGTCACGATACGATCAGAACTCAGATACTTGATTCGAGCCCACATTGTTGACTTCAAACGCCGGGATTTTGGTGGAAACCCATTGCAACGGTCCGGTTCCGGGTTGGAACCGGACCCGGAACCGAACCGGGAATTTTGACCTGTCGCTACCACTACTCCGGGCATTGTGACCACCAAGATTGGTTCGTGGGCCGATATAAGTGCCGGATGCCTGTGAGGTGGTGTTGTCTGCATCTCCAACAGGCGGCGGGGCACAGAATTCAATCTCTGGAGCGGATACCACTCCCGTTCTTCACCTACAATGCCAGGAAAGTTGTTGTGCACCAAAATCACCTACTCTTCAAGGGTATTCCCCCATTAAATGGACAGTGGCAACCCCATTACAACTTTCTCAGTCACCAATTTCCAAAGCATTGCCGCTGCAACTGAGGTGAAAGTCTTTCCAAGACCCATTTCATCTGCCACCAGTGCTCCTGGCATATCAGCATCCCAAACCCAGCTCCTCACAATGAACCAGATGGCTCAAACCTGGTGTGGCAGAAACTTAGTTCCCGGCAGGCCTGGAATTGATTATTTGTGGCCTGGAACACAGTCATCTGTTGATTGGCAAATAGGATGGGTATTCAGCAGCCGGACTGCCTCATCAAGACACTTGTGTTCAAATTTATTGTTGATTGTGTTGAGCACAGTGATCAAGATTCAACTGGTATTATCTGGAACGAGGGCCTCCTTGCCATCCACTTGCTCCTGAACATCGCTTGAACGTCGGTCAGTCTTCTTTTCATCCTCCATTATCTCTTTTAGTTGCTCCAAGGTCAGTTGGGCAGATGGGCTCAGACTCAGGTGCTCCTGAAATTCATCGCGATGTTAGGTATTTCACAGACAAGCATTTGGACCCAATAATTTGTGCAATATAATCAATTGTATTCACTCAATCAGAACTTACATTAATACTATCAATCTCTTTCCCACCTGTCTCCTCATCCACCACTCTTTCAGTTTCATCGGAACACTGGGAAGTCTAAGTATACTGTGATTAGCGGTGGGCACAACTTCACGTAAGAAGGCTAGCGGGGATTACCTTGGCTGGTGTCATTAAGTGCTCGGCAATATCCTTCCCTGTAGTGGCCGTCATTTCTACCAAAAATCGTCTCACATCGTGTCCTAGTTTCAACTTGAAGCCATTAGAAAGGGAACTGTTGAATGAAACCTAACCATATAGAGGGTCATTCATCGTTTGCCCCGGCGCGTATAATCCCATTTACTCTTCGTCTAATTCTTCCTGCACCAAGTTGCATTTGTATAACGCAGTCCAACAGTATGGTTCTGTCGGGCAAACATTTTTCTCGATGAAATCAATCAGCTCCTCGCAGTGCCTCACATCTGTGTATGACGCTTGGAGTTGCATGCTGGATGTCTGGTCATTGTTGTCGTTTGGTACTTGATGAATCATAATTATGACAGTTGTATTTGGCAACTCAGGGATGTTACCTGTTGCTTTATTGCCCGTGCGCTCTCCTAAATCTGTTGCCGGCTGCTTGTTGCCTCGCCTTCCCTTTTTCCTCGTCTCCCGAACCTAGCTTGCACATTTCTTCCAAAACATCTCAACTCATTGTCGCTGAATCCATTCGGCAGTATGGAAATTTTCCAACAGAAGACAGGTCTCGAATGTCTCCAAAAAATCTCCCACTGCTGTCACCCCGTGCTGGGGTCCATTTCGCTGCTATTTCAAACAGTTCTGTCCCAGAATAATGGACAGATGTTTCTTCTCGAGAAACCCAGCCACCCATACTTTCCTCCACTTGTTGAATGCACTAAAGTTGGGCTGCCCCATCCTTTTGGCAAATTGCTTCATGGAGAATTCCATTTGCTTCAAGCTGATTGGGGCTTTGCCTTTGGTCCGGCCGATGTCAGATGAATTGTTACTCTCAACATCTGCATGGAATTCGTCATAAGAAATATCTGCCAATGGGGGCAAATGCGCAATGCGTGCAACATCTGTCCTGCGCGGCCCCGCAGCTAGCTGAAATCGTTTTGTTGGGAGGCTAATAGTGGGTCTCCCAGGCGCGCAGCGAAGTTGTCTGTATGGAATAGAGGAGGAAGATGTTGGCCGAATGACTAGAATGTTTCCAGGCAGTGCTGAAGGCACTCGACGTGCCACTGGAGATGACCGCCCCTGTCAGGTGAATTGCTGAAGAGGGAACATTTGAGATCCACCATAACCTCCTTGGGGAAAATGGTATCTTCCCTATGGTGACCCACAGATCGGATGTCATTGGGTCGCACCTAGTGTTATCGATGGATCCGGGTAACCCACCAGCGGTCCAGTTTTTGGCCAGCCATGCAGTTCAGTTCAGTTTGAGACCCGGGCAAAAACTCCACCCGAATGGTCTTGGCGGGGTGGTTACCTGCAACGGACATAAACCCGCGATTTTTGGGCCGAGTTGGAACCAGACTGCGGTTCCAACTTTACGGTTCCTACACCTGTAGCTGCAATGAAGTATGGGAGTTCTCATCGTATCATGACATGATCGGTACGTAGATTGTACAGTTCTGGCCACACTTTCACCTCCTGCTTTCCGATTTGCAATCCGACCGATATTTGTTGAGTGGCTGTACAATAAGGGCAAATTCAAGCGAAATTGACGGGTTTTCGATAGCGACTCAACAAATATTTGTCGGATCACATATCTGAGAACGGGAGGTGAAGGAGCTGCTAGAACTACAAAATCTACATACTGATTATGTCACGATACGATCAGAACTCAACTACTTATTTGGAGGGAATGTTGTAATGTTGAAATGCCAGATTTTTGGTGGTAAAACTGGCCTATTTCCACTGGGCCTGGTTTTTCGTGTGGTAAGATCCATTGCTATGGTCCAGTGTCAGGTGGAATTAGAACCGGAACCGACCCGGGAATTTGGACCCATTGGGAACACTAGTCGCACGAGACCTTGGTTGAGAGCTTCGTGTCATGTTGAATGGCGCAGAATGGTAGAACTGGGGAGCCCCTGGAAATTGAGGCTGCGAAGGCGGGTAACTATACCCCAGTGGTGGAGGAAATTGATTCGAGGGTTGCCCGAACTGAGTGTCTTTGCTCGGTGTATATCAAGCATTATTATCTGATGCTCCAACGTTGTCATCTGGGCATTGTTGAGAGCCAAACAGACAACCTATTGGAGGCATATTGTTTGTCTTCGGCGGAAATCCGTTCGTTAACATCGCATGTGAACAAAAGATGGTCATAATCAAATTATCAATTCAATTGGTGATTTCGAATGAAGTGGAGTATAGTTCAGAATATTGAAGGTAGCAGTGATCTTCAGTGGAATAAAGGCCTCTTATATCCATCATATTTGTCAAGAACTGTGGTGTTTCACTGCACCTTTGATTCCTTGAAACCCGGCTGAGAAAGAGAAATCATAACACACACGTCCTGCCTTTCTTTGTTATATGCTCGAATTCGTATACTACGATCTTGGATAGCAGCTCACCTTTGTTCGGTTTATAACTGTAAAGGTCACACAAGGGATACGACATAATATCTCCAGGAAACCAACAAGAACTATATCTGGTTCGAAGGTTAGTGTGACTAGGCATTTGACACTCAACATGTGTGTGTACGATCTACTACTTTATTTAATATGAGGCCTGTTAGTCAAGCAGCAACACTGATTGCTTCCGTTTAAACTCCGTGTGTAAACTTCATTCTCTCCTTAGGATCCACCTACCGGTCAAGGATCGTTACTGAACAAAACATTCTACCAGTCTATCAGTTCTCGATGATCATTGAGTGGGCATACAGCCAGCTAGGAAACTTACCTATTCATTGTATTAAGCTGATGTTATTTGCTGTTTGAGGCTTGAGCATAGACATAATCGACACAATGCCGCAATGGCCTAGTATACGATAAGGCCGATCATAGTAGCACCTGGTGATCAGTAATAAAAGTTGATGGCAGTGATGACAAAAGAAACTTTCTCTGCTGACGATTTTCAGTAGATAATGTGCAACATCATTGTGCGGGATTGAACAGATATTATCCTAGATTGTCAAGAAAACTGATTGTAAGGTGAGTTTATTTTACCCCTCCTCTACATTTGGTGGGGTATGATGCAGCTTGGAAAGTGATACGCCAATCTGAGTTAGCTCGCATCCAAACAAATATCCCTGAGTCTGAAATCTTGCAACAAACCATACCCCCTAAAGCATCATCGATATTCATCAGAACACAGAGTGTTTCTCAAATCTGGTCAACGCACGCAGGAAACATGTTAAGTGCTTTATCTGCAAAAAGAAATCATGCAATGAGAACCGACTGAAAGCTCGCTTTCAACAATATCACCCAATATAGATGAATGAAGGGCTATTACGCAATGGGATTCTACCACCTGCCGGCTGGGATCACCCTGAGCCATCAAGGTTTGACTACCGTAGATGCACCTGAATGGCCATTGACCAACTGCCAAATAACGATCGACTCATAGACAACGTACCAGGTGCACCACCACCTCAAGATACGCCCAATGAGGAACCTATAGATCCTCAGCAGCCTGATCTCACCTGTACCCCTGATCCAACAAAGACAAAGGCTCATAGGCAGGAAGTTGGAGTGGAAAATGCGGGGGGGAAAGCATATGGCAAAGTAACTGGATTGTACGACAAGCATCGCAAGTACTCAGAACAATGGAATCCATGGCATCCATTTCGGTCTGCATACTACTTTCAGCAGGCTCAGTTGTTTAGCCAGCAGACAAAAACCTGGATAGATCAACATCTCAGGCGTGGACTGGACAACTACAAAATCGAATCATTCCAATCGGCAGATACCCTACTAAATCTGGTCTCTGAACTTGATTTCGGACTTGGCGATGATAAATGGATTGGAGATGACTCACATATCTTTGGAACATTATACTACAGGGATATTTTCAAATGTATCCAGTTCCTTTTGGCACATCTCCCATTTCAGGCGCACTGCTATTTTGAACCGGTACAGCTCACTAACTTTGAATATCGTCAAATGTACAGTGAGATGAACACGGGAAATTGGTGGTGGGATACACAAGATCAAATTCCTGCTGGAGTGACGATTGTGCCAGTCATATGTCCATCCGACAAGACTCACTTGACTGATTTTTTGGACGATCAGCATGCCTGGCTGCTGTATCTCACAATTGGTAATATTCGAAAAGATATCCGCTGCACACCAACAAAGTGCACCTGGATTCTTGTCAGGCTGATCCCATGTCCCCCAAAAGGTGCCAAAAACATTGATGAGGCATGGCATTCCGCAGTTGGAGCTGTGCTGTCTCAACTTAGGCATCTTGACATCACTGGCCCTGGCTTGGAATGGGATTGTGCAGATGGATTCCAGCGACAATGTTATCCTCTGTTGGGTGCCTGGGTCGGGAACTATCTGGAACACGTTATGATTGCTCAATTCTGATATGGCTTATGCTCAATGTATGAAATCCTAAAGGTTCACCGATGGGGCATTCAACATTGCGACTGCTCAATAACTCAACAGACCAGCACATTTACTAGAAGCTGCTAGAGGACAATCATATTGAGGCTCTGCACACCCTCGGTGTCCACCCATTCCGCAACCAGTTCTGGCAATACCCTCTCTGAAATGTCTATTGCCTTTGGCAGCCTGATGAATTGCATCAGCTGCTCCTGGGTTTGGTTAAAGACATATTGCACTGGCTGCTCAAATAGCTGAACACTAGAAGTGTCAAGGATTAATTTGACAATCGATTCAAATCAGTGCCACGATATCCCAGTGTCCAGCACTTCTCTAAACCATTCGATTCAATGAAAAGCGGCACCAGGCAAGGTAAAGAGATCTGTGGAATGATCAGAAAACTGGCAGTGAAATGCGCTCCAATTCTTGTCTGCTCTATGGATGATGGGAAAACTGCGGCAGAAACAGCCTCTGATGAAATGGTAATGGGAGTAGTGTGGTCATTATGTGAATTCTCTCTACTTGTTAGCCAACAAAATCACTCGGATTTATCCCTCAAAGCACTGGACGATGCCCTCAAGAGATTTTAGCAGAAGAAGGGTATTTTTCAAGAACAGAAAATGTCGAAGTCTGCGAAGGCCAAAGTGGATGACCTGTTGGCAAGGGACTCACATCAGTTATGCGAACAAAAGATTCATAAGATTCATGCTGCAATGGAGGCTGTTGTGTATGGGGCTGAAAAGGTTTCCACAACAAAACGTATGCAATTTCAGGTACATCTGCACAGAACCCGACAAGCAATCACGACATGGTCAGATGCTGATTGTTAGAAGGCACAAGAGCGATTGGAGTGCGAAATCCATCAGGTGACACCTGCTAAACTGAAGCTTTTCGATAAATTATTATAATATCATCAGCGACAACTGCTGTACGAAGTCCGGACTAAGGCAACCAGTTCCAGAAGCATATTTGCCAAAGAACTTGATATAATGAAAACTACCGCCGCAAACAAGGGTTAAGGGGCGGCAAGCATGACTGCCGACAAGTGACTACAATCTCAGATCTGCCTATCCGATGCTGAGACAGAAGCAACCACCTGGAGCCTTGATTATACTGAGCGGGTTACTAACCAGCTGGAGAGAGAGATTTATGGCATCACCTCGAATGAACAGAAGCAGTTCAAGAAGGAATTCTCCATCCGTTTGATGGAGTTTGAAGCTTGGTGAGAGTAAATCGGCATTCAGGCACTCCCGAAAACCATTGAACAACGTGTAATACATTTCGCATATTTGAAGATCCATTTTGTGAGCCATATCTCAGAGTCAACTCGGCAAATGGGGTCCGGTGACAATTTCACCACCGATATTTCTGAACGGCTACATATTGCCAACGTGAAAGTGGCATCTCAATCTAGCAGCAAAGTCAATTACATTCAACAGATGCTGAAGCACAATGACCGGTGTACTGGTCTTGACTATATGGAGGAGACACTATCATATATTGCACTCCAAGGCTTGGATGATGTTGACTCAGCAAAGGTTTTCAACCAACTGTCCAATACAGATAAGCGGGGAAGTACACGCAGAGCCCATCTTTTACGTCTCCAAAGAATTCAGGACGAGCCCATTATCCACCCTGTATCACAGCAGTTATATCATTTGAGAGAAACACATGTCTGCAGTGTGTGCAGAAGTATCAAAATAACCTCACTCAGAGATGCATCAGAAGACTTCGGAATTGGCAACTTTGGACAGCTATTATGCACACGAATTGAAGAGGACTGGGGACACAAAGTAAGTGGACTCGTGCTCGGATATGATCAGAATGTACTCCTTTACAATAAATTTATTAAACTCCAGAATAAGCTGTTGCATTACTGTGAACCATTTCACAACCCTACTTCTGTTGAGCGTCTGCGACTTGATTGCAAGGTAGAATATACCAATGCCAACCAAGGGATCATGCCAGAAGCTCATAACATCTTGGTCCAGTATACGCAAAGTGAAGAGAAAGACCTCGGTAACACCTTCCAAGGACGAGTTCCTTCTTTTCCTGCATTATTCTTCAGCTGGACTCCACCGAATCAGATCATCCAATTTCAGGAGCGCCTGCCAGCCCGAAAAGCATTACCGATCTTTTCTAAGATTTGGCAGACGACTCAACAATGGGTATTACGTCCTCAAGCTCAAGAATACGCATGGGTGATTCCAACAAAGTACAAAGATCTTCATGGTTCGGCTGATTGTGTTGATAGGTTCATCCAGGTTGTCAAACAAAGGAATAAGATGCATATTATACCTGTTCGAATAGTAGTTGGACCGGCACATTTGCGGCGGGAGAACGCTGCATCGGGCGGCATCGATTGCCTATGGCTTGTAAATAATCAAGTTGATTTAGATACCTACTGGACTGTATATTAATTAGATTAGAATGCCTGCTTCAGGTGGGTAGCTGAGAGATAGTTTATCGAATTGTACTATTCAAAATAGACATTACAAATTATCACACCCGGAGAGTCTGACTCCAGGTGAACCGGAATCGTTTTGGAGACGAGTGTTGTAGTCCCATCACCTCCAAAATTTTACCAACTTAAATGCATGATTTTATAGCATTCTGAAGACGACTTCATACTCTTTAAAATATTCTTGGATTCTGTTCCGCTACTTCAGAAGCATTGAGGAGCACATGAAAGTCCTCTCAGAACACCTGAGAGGCACATCGTATTGCATTCAGCCTGTTTGGGAGCTTCTGGGAGCTTCTGGAAGAATCATTGTGGCTGTTCAGAACAGCTGAGTCGGTGAGTTATGACTTCCGAACCATTTTGCATGTTGCTGATGTCTTCCAACATGCTCGATCACGGCCTCCAAGTACATCTTCAAGAAGCGATGGCAGGAGTACAGAGATAAATGGATAACGGAGGTGGACAGAGTGGTGGGGAGTATATATTCGGCTGACCCCGGAGAAGATTGACATCACCTCATTTCCATCCTATCTTATCATACAGTGATCATACACACTCTAACATTCCCAACTGTTGATCTCACTTGCTCTGTCTGAGATATCATGGATCCTCAACACCAGGTAGTATCATATCTTCTCACCCAATTTCGACACAGTTTCTCATAAAATCCGTTTGGATGTCGCAAGATGTATGGTGGAATATTGATGGTGCGCTATCTGCCTTCTAGCTCTATCGCTTTACCAAAAGGGCATCCAAGTGGTGCATCTCTAAGTTCACTCAATGGGCGTGTCCAGGTACTCCTCCAATTATGCTTGAGTACTATCTGTGGCCAGATTGACCGTATGTATATGTATAGGGAGACTTAAATAATGCATGTCATATTATGATGTAGTGCATCTTGTGACTGTAACAAGGATGAATATGATAAGAAGGAATGCTTTGTGGTTATGTAAGAACCATTGCTCTGAGAATATGGCATGAACTGTACCGCTGAGCTGCACAGCAGTCTGGGCTGCGCTTCAAGGATTCTGCAAAGATGCGCAGCGGTCTCAGCTTCTCGCAAAGTCTTCCACAGATCTGCATCAGCAAAATGTATTTTAGCCTCTGGAAGACTACAGGGGTGTCTGAGAGGATGTGGAGTGTAAACTTAGAAGCGTCAATTTCAGGAGAGTGTAAGACCCTGGGAGAGTATTCCGGCAGGCCTGCAGAGTAACCGGGATCTCTGACGACAGGTACAGGAGTAACTGGGATCTCTGAGCACTGATACAGGAGTACAATGGGAGTGATTGTGATAAGTTTGGGAGCACGTCGGAGCGCCGGAGAGAACTTTGGGTGCACCTGGGAGTGTTGCCGAACCAACGCGGGAATCACAAACAAACTCTGAGAGATGCCTGGGTACTTCTGGATATTCATTTGGAGGATTGCAGGCGTTATCTGAGACTCTTCGGATGTACATGAGCAATCAACTTCCCTCAACTGCAAATATGATGCATGGATTATTGTTCATTATCACTTCTGAATCATACTAGCGGTCATCTTCCTCAACATTGTATTTTGTGCCTCGCTACATTAAGGAAACGAAAGAAAAATGTGAGAGATTCAAATATAAACCCAGATACACCGAAACAATAACCGAACTAAGCAATCGAAGAATATCAATTAAACATGGTGTCGATGTCATCCACTCTATCTCCCATCTCATCAGGGCCAACCAAAGCAGGAATACACAATTCATGAACGGCGCAAAGAATCTGGAGGCGCTCCTTGTAATTGCTGATTGTTCATTCCTGGCGAGTGGATGAAATGGAATTCCAATGTCGTTTGGCTCGATTTGTGATATCTAACACAGGTGTAATGAGATGTTAGCTAGCTGCGAACCTAAATGGGGGTATGAAAGGCAATATGATACATTCAGATGAAAAATGGGAACGCCAGATGGGGAGTGTTCTGTGGAAAGGAGGAGTACCACAAACGGTGTTGGAGAAGCACGGAATGAAAAAGAAGAGCGTCAAGTTTAAGCTACGGAGCACCGAAAGAGGAGGGGTTAAAGAGTGCAGAATGTAATTGAGGAGCGCCGAAAAAGGGTGGGTTAAGAAGTACAGAATGAACTAGAGGAGAGCCAATCTAGGCAGGGCGGAGCACCGATGGGATTGAGGAGTGCTTATCCCAGAGGAGGAGCACCGAAAAGGGGTGGGGTAAGGAGTGTGCAATGCATTATAGGGGCGCAGGTGGGAATTGAAGAGCTCCCATCCCGGGCTGAGGAGCGTGGATAGGGAGGGGGGTGTAGAGTGCAGAATGGGCTAGAGGAGCGCTGAGAGGAGGAATTGATTGCGGAATGAAATAGAAGAGGTTCAATCTAGTCTGAGAAGATCCGACAAGGATTGAGGGGTGTCTAGTTTAGTGGAGTTGCACCGCAGAGGGGGGGGGCAGGGGTCTGATGCAGTCGCTGATGTGTGATTAATTGTGTAGTAGCTTCTAGAGTACAATTGATCACTGGGGTTGAGCCAAATGTACCTGGATATTCATCTTGAGAAAACATAACCGTGGTGTTCTTTCCACTTGTGTATTCAGACAGCGCACAATAAATAGCTGCGGCTGCCAGCACTAAAGTCTACCAAGCAAGAGGTTGGAAATACTGTGATGTTTTTGGCTGGCGCCCGAAGCTATTGGCGGTGAAGAAAAATTGTTGGCAAATAAGATCAACCACTTCCATTCGCGTGAACCATGACTTCTTCATCAGCGAAATGTGAAATGGTTTGGAAGTCATAACTCGACGACTCAGCTAGTCTGAACAGCCACACCGATCCTTTCAGCACCTCTCAGAAGCTCCCGGACAGGCTGAATACAAAACAATGTGCTTCTCAGGTGCTCTGGGAGTACTTTCAGGTGCTCCTCAATGCTTCTGAAGTAGCGGAACAGAATACAAGAATATTCTAAAGACTGTGAAGTTGTCTTCAGAATGCTATAAAATCATACTTTTAGGTTGGTAAAATTTCAGAGCTGCTTGGACTACAACACTCGTCTCAGAGACGATTCCGGTGCACCTGGAGCCAGACTCTGCGGGAGTGATAATATATAATGTCTATATCGAATAGTAAAGTTCGATAAACTATCTTACAGCTATACACCTGAATCAGGCATTCTAATCTAACTAATATACAGTCCAGTAGGTATCTAAATTAACATGATTATTTACAAGCCATACACTATCGATGGTGCCAAATGCAGCATTCTCTCGCGCCCAATGCGCCGGTCCTTCTACTGCTCCAACGGGTACAATATGCATCGTATTTGTTTGTTTGACAACCTGGATGAACCCGTTAACACAATCAGCCCAACAATGACAATCTTTGTACTGTGTTGGATTCACCACTGTGTATTCTTGAGCTTGAGGACGTAATACCCATTGTTGCATCTTCTGGCACCTCTTGGAAAAGGTCGATAATGCTTTCCCAGCTGGCACGCGCACCTGAAATTGGAGGATCTGATTCAGTGGAGTCTAGCTGAAGTATAATACAGGAAAAGAAGGAATTCATCCTTGGAAGGTGTTATTGAGGTCATTCTCTTCAATTTGCGTATACTGGACCCAGATGTTATGAGCTTCAGGCATGATCCCTTGGTTGGCTTTGGTATATTCTATCTTGCAATCAAGAACCAGACACTCAACAGATGTAGGACAGTGAAATGGTTGACGGTAATACAACAGCCCATTCTGGAGTTTAATGAATATACTGTCTAAGAGTACATTCTGATCATATCCGAGCATGAGTCCACTAACTTCGTGTCCCCAGTCCTGTTCAATTTGCACGCAGAATAGCTATCCAAAGTTGGGAATTCCGAAATCTTCTGATGCATCTCTGAGTGAGGTTAATTTAATACTTCTGCACACTCCGCGGACATGCTTTTCACTCAAATGATATACCTGCTGTGATACAGGGCGGATATTGGGCTCGTTCTGAATTGTTTCGAAACGTAACAGATGGGATCTGCGTGTACTTCGCCGTTGATCGGTAGCGGACAGTAGTTTGAAAACCTTTGCACAGTCAATATTGTACCAGCCTTGGAGTGCAAGATATGACAGTGTCTCCTCCATGTAGTCAAGACCAGGACACCAGTCATTATGCATAAGTATCAGTCGAATGTAATTGACTTTGTTGCTAGATCGATATGTTTTAGGGGTTCTCCCTGACAGTGACGATCGGTACTTGATCAGGGTCCAGGAAAGCACATACCATGCCGAGACACTCAAGTAACCACCGGTATGCCTTTTAGCGGGGGCATATTAGTTATGAGGACCAATGGTGTGGATCAGTCATGAGTAGCTGAGATCCCAGTTAAGCTCTTTGAACTCTTGGATACTATGCAGGACTTGCTTGAAGAAAGCACGGCAGTTGATAGTCAATGCAAATAAGCGGACTCTAATCCTCCTTCGCCGTAATGGGTTGGATAAAGGTGCGGCACACCCCGGCATTTGGAGAATTGTCTCTGCCTGAGCATGACGTAACTGAGAGATTTATGACAATGGCTAAAAGCCGAGAGCGAGCGCAATTCATTGATTTGAATTGACTTGGATCACAATGGTGTCTCATATATTAAATCAGCATACCTGTCATAGTCTACGTGGCATAGTAAGGGACTGGTATCCCAGTAAAATCTATGACCTACTACCGAACAAACTCAATGTGGGCGAGATGTCAAAGTTGAAGAAATGGCCTGATTAATGAGCGATATGATATCATGCATGAACACGATGACCAGTGGGATTCGTGGCCGCCTATACCAGGTGCAATTTAAAATGTAAGATGCACAGATACGTGGCTATCATTGAGGAATTTAATCATAGTCTGAAAAGGCTATTAAAGATCTTGTTGTTCTAAAGGATAAGGGGACATCGGTTTTGATGGAGAAGAAAGAACGATACCTACCAGCGGAGAAATACCCTTATCTATTATTGCATTTTTATGATACCTATTCCTATTACATTTATACGAAAGAATTCATTAGCTTTATGTAGCGGAACCCCAGCACCCTGACCTGCAACTATAAAAGTACAGAGCGATACGATCTTCTGGGGAATGACTATATCCTTTGAAAGCGATAGCGATATCATAGTTTACACCTTGGAGAAAACAATCGCATTTGCCCGAAGTAATCAGAATATGTTCCTGGCCCAAAGCGTGTGGTAGATATTATAAGTTATAGGATTGCAATCCGGCCTGGTTATATATATCGATAATCTACAAGCCAGGTCCGAAACAGTATACGTACCGAAAGACTTGGCAGTTACGACCCCAGGACATCAAAAGGGAAACGATTTGCGTTGACAGGATAAAATACTTAAGGTGTGCGAGGAGTATCTCCAAGACTCTCGAAGATTACGGAAACTAGAAGCTCTGAAAGCTAATGGGAAAACTAGAACTGGACGGATAAACCCATTAGCATCAACAAAGTCCACTGTTAAGGTTAAGAAGAGGAAGAACGGTCCAGAGTATTCCAACACAGAGGGAATCGAAGAAGCTCAGATTTTGAGAAGGAAAAGGGCATGAGAGTACCTGTGTTGTGCTTGGCCTTCGGGTTCGAAAGGAAGTCATAAGGTCAGGGATTGTATACGGAAAATTAAGCTCGAGGCCGGAACAGCGCAACCATTCAAAGCATTACGAATCGAGTCATCAGAACAGGAATCCTCCGATAGTTTAAGTGATATTTAGAATAAGGATTAGGATCTACGGGCGTGAGCCTCGTACTTACCTTTGTATCAGCGGATACTTAGTTGAGTTACTTAAGGTATTCACCCCCGTAACAATATGCCTCTTTCAAGTTGGCGATATGTAGCCGTTCAGAAATATCAGGGGTGAAATTGTCACCAGAACCCATTCGCCGAATGGACTCTGATATATGGCTTACAAGATGTATGTTTGGATATCCGAAATGAATTACCCATTGTTCAATGGTGATCCTGAGCGCCTGAATGCCAATTGCCTCCCACCAATCTTCAAACTCGATCAAGTGGAGGGAGAATTCATTCTTGAACCGCATCTACTTATTTGAGGTGATGCCATAAATCTCTCTTTCAAGCTGGTTAGTCATGTACTCTGAATCAGCCAAGGTCCAGGGCATGGTCTCTGTCTCAGCATCGGATAGGCGGTTCTGAAAAGGCAGTCCCTTGTCGGCGGTCATGTTTCCCGCCCTGTAATCCTTGTCTTCGGCGGCAGCTTTTCTTAGGGCAAGTTGTTTGGGAAATATGCTTCTGGGACTGGTTGCCTTAGTCCCAACTTCCTGCAATAGTTGTCATTCATGATTTTCGAATGATGTATCAATAAGCTTGCGTTTAGCAGGTGTCACTTGATGGATTTTGCGCTCCAATCGCTCTATTGCCTGCTGACAATCAGCATCCCACTAGGTGGTTGCCGCTTGCCAGGCTCTATTCAGGTTCACCTGAAATTGCCTGCGTTTTGTGGTGGAAACCATTTCAGCCCCATACACATGGGCCTCCATTGCAGCACGAATCTTATGAATCTTTTGTTTACATAACAGATGGGCTTCCCATGCCAACAGGTCATCCACTTTGGCCTGCGCAGCCTTCGACATTTTCTGTTCTCAAAAAATGCGCTTCTTTGGTTAAAATTATTTGAGGGCATCGTCTAGTGCATTGAGGGATAGAGGCGAGTGATTTTGTTGGCTAACAAGTAGAGGGAATTCACAGAATTCCTGGACTGCTCCCATCACCATGTCATCGGAGGCTGTTTTCACCGCAGTTTTCCCGTCATACTCGGAGCAGAAAAGAATTGGCGCGCAATTCACTGCGAGTGTTCTGATCATTCCACAGATCCCTTTATCTTGCCAGGTTCCGCTTTTCACTGAATCGAATGGTTTAGAGAAGTGCTGGAGGCCGGGATATTGAGGTTCCGATGTGAATCCATTGTCAAATTGATCCTTGACATTTCTGGCTTTCAGGTATTTGAGCATCCAGTGCAATAAGTCTTTAACTCAACCCAAGAGCAGCTGATGCAATTCATCAGGCTGCCAAAGCCAATAGACATTGCAGAGAGGGTATTGCCAGAACAGGTTGCGGATTGGGTGGACACCTAGAGTGTGCAGAGCATCAATATTATTGTCCTCCAGCATCATGGAGTAAATATGCTGGTCTCTTCAGTTATCGAGTGGTTGTAAAGTTGAATGTTCCCTTGGCGCACCTTTAGGAATTTCACACATCGGGCATGAGCCATATGAGACTTGTGCAACCATGACTTGTTTAGGACAATCCCCGACCCAGGTAGCCAACCGAGGGTAACATTGTCTCTGGAATCCATTTGCACAACTCCATTGTAAGCCAGGGCCAGTGATGTCAAGATACCAAAGTTCAGACAGCACAGTTCCTACTGCGGAATGCCATGCTTCGTCAATTCTTTTGGCACCTTTCAGGGCACATGGGATCAGTCCGACGGGAATCCATGCGCGCTTTTTAGGTGTCCGGCAGATATCATTTCAAATATTAGTAATCGTGAGATACAGTGGCCAGGCGTGCTAATTGCCCGAGAAATTGGTCAAGTGAGTCTTCTCGGATGCACCTATCACTGGTACAATTGTCACTCCGGCAGGAAGATGATTCTGTGTATCCCACCACCACCAGTCGCCCAAGTTCATCTCGCTGTAGATTCGACGACCCTCAGAGTCAGCAAGTCGCACCAGTTCAAAATCGAGGTGTGCCTGAAATGGGAGATGTGCTAGGAGGAACTGAATACATTTGAAAATAACCCTGTAGTATAACGTTCTGAAGATATGTGAGTCATCTTCAATCCAACCATCATTTCCGGACCTGAATTCGAGTTCAGAGAGGAGTTTTGGCAATGCATCTGCTGATTGGAATGATTCGATTTTGTAGTTCTCCAGTCAATGCCTGAGATGTTGATCTATCCATGGTTTCGTTTGCTGGCTAAACGACTGAGCCTGCTGAAAGTCGTATGTGGACCAAAATGGATACCATTGATTCCATTGTTCTGAGTACTTGCGATGCTTGTTGTACAATCCAGTTGCTTTGCCATATGCTTCACCCCCCACATTTTCCACTCCAACTACCTGCCTATCAGCCTTTGTCTTGGTTGGATCAGGGGTACAGGTGAAATCAGGCTGCTGAGGGTCTATAGGTTCTTCATTGGGCGTATCTTCAGGTGGTGGTGCACCTGGTACATTGTCTATGAGTAGATCATTAATTGACATCTTGTCGATGGCCATTCAGGTGCACCTAGTGTATTCAAACAATGATGGCTCAGGGTGAGGGAATCCGGCAGGTGGTAGAATCCCATTGGGTAATAGCCTTTCATTCATCAATATTGGGTGAAATTGTTGATAGCGAGCTTCCAGTCGGTTCTCGTTGCATAATTTCTTTTTGCAGATACAGCAATTAACATGTTTCCGGCGAGGGTTGACCATCTTTAAGAAATGATCAGTGTTCTGACAAATCATGGTGATGCTTTAGGGGGTATGGTTTGTTGCTGGATTTGAGCGTCAAGGATAGTTGTTTGAAGGCGAGCTAACTCAGGTTAGCGTATCACTTTCAAAGCCGCATCACACCCCACCAAATGTAGAGGAGGAGTAAAACAAAGTCACCTTACGATTAGTTTTCTTCACAAACTAGGATAATATCTATTAAATCCCGCACAATAATGCTCCACATCATCTACTGAAAATTGTCAGCAGAGAAAGTTTCTTTTGTCATCACTGTCATCACTGCAATCAACTTTTAATACTGTTCATCAGGTGCTACTACTACGATTAGCCTTATCAGATACTAGGTCATTGCGCCATTGTGCAAATTATGTCTACACTGGAGCCTCAAGCAGCAGATAACATCAGCTTAATACAATGAAATAGGTAAGTTTCCTAGCTGGCTGTATGCCCGCTCAATGATCATCAGGAACTGATAGGCTGGTGGGATGTTATCTTCAGTAACGATCCTTGACCAGTGGGTGGATCCTGCGGAGACAACGAAATTTACACAAGGAGCTTAAAAGGAAGCAATCACTGTTGCGGCTCAACTAATAAGGCCTCATATTGAATGACGTGCAGGTCGTACACACACATTTTGAGTTTAAAATGCCTTTTTGTGCTAACCTTCCAACCGGAGATAGTTCTTATTAGGTTCCTGGAGATATCATGTTGAATCACATCTATGACCATCACTGTCATCAACCGAACAAAGGTGAGCTTCAATCCAAAATCCTACGATACGAATTCGAGCATAGAACAAAGAAAGGCGGGATGTGTGTGACTATGATTTCTTTTTCTCAGCCGGGTTTCATGGATCAAAGGTGCAGTGAAACACCACAGTCCATGACAAAGAGGATGGATATAAGAGGCCTTCATTCCGCTGAAGGTCACTGCTACATTCAATATTCTCAGCTGTACTCTGCTTCATTCGAAATCACCAATTGAATTGATTATTTGATTACTATCATCATTTTGTTCACATACGATGTCAACAAACGGATCTCCACTGCAGACAACCAATATGGCTCCAAAGGGTGGGCTGTTTGGCTCAGAACAACGCCCAGATGAAAATGTGGGAGTATCAGATAATAATGCTGGAAATACACCGAGCAAAGATACTCAAATCGGGCAGCCACCAAATTAAATTCATCCTCCACCAGGGTATAGTTACCCGCCCTCGCAGCCACCATTTCCAGGCGCTCCCCAGTTCTACCACTATGCCCCATTCAACATGTACCAAGCTCACAATCAAGCAATAGTGCAACCCAAGGATATCAGAGTTATGGACCATCGTGGCAAGCATATGATTTTCCCCCCGGAGCTTATGGTGGACCTCAAATGTTCCCCCCTCAACAATTCACTCGACATGGGCTGTCATCTCCAGGCGCACCTCAGGTGCCCCCAGCACTGCCTCAAAGCAATCCCGTCATTTGGCGGTCATCTTCCTCCTCTAATGCACCAGGACAACTTCCCAGCGCACCGGGGAGGCCCCCCATTAGCCTCCCCACGAAACGATTTCTGCCGGCTGCGGAACCCCGGAGGACTGATGTTGCAGGGATTGCAGATTTGCCTCCATTAGCAGATACTTCCTATGACCAATACGATGCAGATTATGAGAGTGAGGATTCGTCGGACTTGGGAGGGGCTGAAGGCAAAGCCTCAAACAGCTTGAAGCAAAAGGAATTCTCCTTGAAGCAATTTGCCAAAAGGATGGGGCAGCATAACTTTACTGCGTTCAACAAGTGGAAGAAAGTATGGGTGGCTGGGTTTTATGAGATGAATCATTGGTCGATAATGCAGGGACAGAACCGGGTGAAACAGTTGCAGGATGGGCTCCTGCAGTGGGAGACAACGGTAGCAGATTTTTTGGAGACATTCGAGACCTGGCTGCCTTTGGAAAATTTTGATAATGCGGAATGGATTTGGCGAAAGTGGGTTGTGATGTTTTTAAAGACATGTCCAAGCGAGGTTCGGGAGGCGAGGAAGAAGGGAAGGCGAGGCAACATGCGACCGGCGACGGATTTGGGCGTGTGCGCATGCAGAGAAGCGAGAGGTAACCTCCCAGAGTTGCCAAATACAGCTTTCATGGTTGTGATTTGTGGAATGTTGAATGGCAACAATGACTAGACATCCAGCATGGAATTCCAAGCTTTGTACCCAGATGTAAGGCACTGGGAGGAGCTGATTGATCTCATCGAAAAAAATTGTGGCCCGATAGAACCATACTATCTGACTGCGTTATACAAATGCAACTTGACGCAGGAAGAATTGGACGAAGAGTATATGGGATTATACACACCGGGGCAAATACTGAATGACCCTCTATATGGTCAGATTTCATACAACAGTTCCCATTCTAATGCCTTCAAGTTGAAACTGGGACACAATGAGCAACTATTATTGCCAAAAATGAAGGCAGCTACAGGGAAGAATATTGCGGAGCACGTAATTAGACCGGCCAAGGTAATCCACGCTAGCCTGAATACGGTTAGTTATGCTGCACTGCGAATCATGTTATGGGGGTATTTTAAGTCCTAATAATCAATACAACATTCATTAGACTAAATTCAGCCGCCTATCTTCCTTGTCCTTCTCTCCTTGTCTTCCCAGACTCAATCTCTTATTCCACTAAGAATAAGAGCTTACCACTCTTCCTTGTTGGTCCAAAGTCACTCCTTCAACCACTCTTTGTAAGGTAATGCACCGGTAGTGATGTAACTCTGCACCACGTATCCAATCCCTTCGATAATGGCTGAGTACGAAAGAACTCGGGAGATGTGGGTTAAACCCCGCTCGTTGTAGTATTGTATGAGATTGCCGAAAGTTGCGACGACTATCTGATGTTCGTACTGAGACTGTGTGAGTCTTGTTGAACTCATATAAGGCATATTCACGTAAATGGAATAATGAAGTAATTTTGAATAAAGGTAGATAGAATTCTCAATAATAGTTTAAGGTGTTCTTCGCTGGTAATGTCTGACTATGGATTGCTGCTAGAGCTTGGTTCTTCTCATTGTCGGGGACAATGTGAGCTTTTTATAATTGGATCCTCAGTTCAAGTTTAATGTCAGTTTTTCCATCATGACACCATTCTTGCTTGATACCATTTTGCTGCGAGTTCCCATTGGATATCGTGTTCATGCATGAGTGGTTTTCAGATGTTACGTCCCCTATCTGTCCATCCTCATGATCATGATATCAAACGCCAATAATGACGGCTCATAACCTCGTTTTCGACATCTTGCTTCCCATTTGTTCAGTAGCTAGAACATCTGATGACCTTAGTTTTATCAGTGCTTATCGCAATATAATTTTAATAGCTCTTCACTATTAATTGTCTCACCTTTAGTTTGGCTCTTCTGCATTGTGTCAGAGATTTGATCAGCGAACAACAAAAACTCCGCTTGCGTAGATGATGACACGTCAATGTCGTATTTTTAAACAAGTATGATGTTGCAATGCATATGGTCTTAACTCAATTAGACGGATTGCTTCTGGCCTCTTATCTTCAGCCAAAGTCATTAATCCCTCAGACAATGCATGCTTAGGTCTCGACCTTCCGTAGACCGAGGCGTGCCACAAGAGCTCTCACCATTTAGTACGTGAGCTTGCAGAACCCTCTTACTCGCATATTGCAATATTGTCTGCTGCACATGTATTTCTGCGTAATTGTAATTTAACTTTGTGTTGTCCCGCTAAACAAGGTTTAGTAGGTGTGGCCAATAATTATGCGCACTGCTGAAGGTTTTTCACTTCCCAGTAATGGCATCATAATTGCGTCATCATATTTCAATCTGCCAGTGCAACCGTAGTTGTCACTAATTGATCGATAAGTGGCTCAAGTATAATCCCGCTAAGGATTACTTGACTGACAACCATGTTCGCATATTCGCAGGTAGGTGTTTTGCACATGATCATCTCTATTGATTTGTCACATGTACCTGCTTTGCTCAAACATGTATCATTACCGCTGCTAAAAGACAACACCTAACAAATCAGTATACATAGACTTTGGAGGTATCCGATGAAAATGAAAGACTGGTGGATGAAGAGGCACCAGGTGGGAAAGAGACTGACAGTAGTATTAATGTAAGTTCTGATTGAGTGAATAGAATTGATTATATTCCACATATTCATTGGGTCCAAATGCTTGTCTGTGAAATACCTAACATCGCGATGAATTTCAGAATCGCCGGAGTATGAGCCCATCTGCCCAACTTACCTTGAAGCAACTGAAAGAGATCATTGAGGATGAAAAGAAGACTGACAAAGGTGCAAGAGGGGTTCAGGAGCAAGTGGATGGTGGGGAGGACCTCGATCCAGATAATACCAGTTCAGTATTGAATACTGTTCTCAACACAATCAACAACGAATTTGAACAGAAGTGTCATGATGAGGCGGTCAAGCTGCTGAATGCCCATCCTGTTCGCCAATCAACAGATGATTGTGTTCCAGGCCACAAGTACTCAATTCCAGGCCTGCCTCAAACTGAGTTTCTGACGCACCAGGTTTGGGCCATATGGTTCATCATGAGGAGGTGGGATTGGTATACTGATATGCCAGGAGCACTGGTGGCGGATGAAATGGGTCTTGTAAAGACTTTCACCTCGGTTACAGCAGCAATGCTTTGCAAATTGGTTACTGTGAAAGTTGTAATGGAGTTGCCACTGTCCATTTTATGGGGGAATACGCTTGAAGAGTGGGTTAATCTGGCACAGAACGACTTTCCGGGGATTATCAGTGACGAAGGTGAGTGGTATCCGTTGTGGAGACAGAATTCAGTACCCCGCCGTCTATTAGAGTTCCAGTCAACTCCGCCGCAGGGGCATCCAGCGCTTACATTAGCTCTTGAATCAATCTTGGTGGTAACAATGCCCGGAGTTGCAGAGACGTTCAAGATTGTCATTGACGAGATGACATATGGAACTGATTTCAAACTCATGAACTTGTTGCACGTGGAAAATGTGGATCTCACTCACGAGGATCTGAACACCAGTATTGACGAGCCGGAAAGCCGATGGAATATCTACCTTGTGTCGTATGATACCTTAACATCGAGAGCGAAACCATCAAGCAACGGCCAACTCTCACACTGTTCATGGAGTTTGGGATTTTTGATGAGTCTCGTCGGTACAAGACCAAAAATAGTGTAGGCTAGCGAATTGCGATGAATGCCAAAATTGGATTCAAGATTCAAGTCAGTGCAACGCCGGGATTCCATTCACTCTATGACTGGTGTTTTCAGACGATGTGGCTGTTTTCAGGTGCGCCTGATGATCCAGAGGATGAGACTTCGATGGAAAAGCACAGTGCCGAGGCACTGTATTCCGCTGTGAAGAGTTTGATGCGTGCAATCCGGACTGAAGACCAGGACACTCAACTGGATGCGGTACACCGGATGATCCGAATTGCAAAACCCTGGACAATAAGGAGGTGGTCAGAATCGAAACTCGCGAATGGGAAACCACTTGTTCGTATACCGAAGGAGAATGCACACCTTGTTGATCTTGAGTGGACTGAGGAAGAGCAAGCTAAATTAAAGAACGTTGTGGAAAGATATACTTCAGAAGGTGCTTTAGGAGTGTGGAGGGTTCATAGATGGTGGCTGGCCTGTTTCTCATTGGTATTGGGAGACACCGAAGATCGGAATGACATCTCAGGACATTGGTACAATGAATGGCCACTCGATACTTGGGTGGATTCTCTAATTTTCCAATGGCTGAGAGCCACATTTCTGCCAATGCTGGCCAATGCAGCTGCGTAGTATCCCAAACCAGACGAAGTCGAAGCATCAAATGAGGTACTCCTGCATGAACCTGAAAGTAATTCACGTGCCTTGCCTCATGCACCTCCTCCTTAAAGGGCTGTGCTATTTTGTCCTCTGCCAGGCCGATTTCGTCATTTGAAGTGGTGGCTCACAACGTTTTTTGCCGATCATTTGGATATTTTGTACATGTATGCGGAAATGGGCAACGATGAGCGTACAGAAATGCAGCTCAAATTCCAAGATTCACCAAATCTCTCTGTGTTTGTAACTACACCCAAAGTGGGTGGGACAGGTCTCAATCTCACATCAGCAAACCATGCGGTAATAACTCAGAAGTTCTGGGTATTGAATGAGCAGCGCCAGGCCTTTGCACAGGTTGTCCGACTGGGGCAAAACAGAGTCGCACCCACATGCCTATTGGATACTGGACCCGGTGGTTATGATAACTGAGCGAGTGATCTTCACCAGCTCTCTGGAGTGGCACAAATGAGAGTCCTGCATGGCCTTATAAGCCGACCGAACATCACAACTTCGATGATATTCCTCATTCTGGAGTGTTGGGAAGAACATATGAAGCAGCTTACGGAGTATGGAGACGTCATGCTGTCAGATGATGGTGAGGATGAATGATAATTTTTAGGACAGTGTAATCAAGGTATGCCTCTTTAAACATTCAACCTATACAATCTCATCAACTGATGCAAAATAGTCAAATGGTATGGAGAATAAGGCGCTGGGGAGGAGTCGAGCAGTATTGGTTAGAGTTCAATTGCATTTCATATTAGATGATTATTGTAATTAATATGCGATAAAGTCAATGATCAACAGATATCTGGTAAACTGAACTAGTGCCTGATTTGGAGGAGCCAATATATGATGAAAAGCAGGTGCACCAGTTGAATGGTTGACTAAGTCAAATTGCGCGGTGCCATATATTTCTCTTTGTGAGAAGCTTTCTAAGCTGAAGTCTCTGCTAATCGTATATTGTCCAAGCGGAATTGTGGTACCTACAGCAGCGAACAGGATTCGAGTTTTCAGGGGCGCTTGAGCCTCCATGTGTAATTCGAATTATATTTTACATGTCAACTTCAGGCGCACCGTGTACTAGAATTGGGAAAGAATTGGGGGTATTCTCTGAATCAACACTGTTGAATAATTTACAGTCAATTGCAAAACAGAATCAATATCAACTTCTTGACTTTCCTGAGACTGATGCACCACAGGTAATCGCTAATCATCTAGGGATTGAAAGACTATCAATGCCATATCGAGTTGATGTATCGTATCCTGAGATGCGGCTCGCGTATTCCAGACTTACCCGAAGAATACAGCCAAGTATTTCCTCGCTCTGGCATGAAATTGGGGTACACCTCAGATCCACTCTCCTGTTGAGGTTGATGGTCTCAGATTTCACACCGCATGCATATTCTATTCAACACCCAATTTTGACAAGCCGTGACTTATTATTAATGTATGAGCCCACTACAGGTACGCCTCTGAACTGTGCATACCCACTTTGCATTACCCTTGAATGGTTCATTTTGCTCCATTCCAAGCATATTTCTTCCTTTCTGAATGTGTTGAATCTGTGGCTGCCAGCACACAGAGTGCCCATCTTACAGACACTAAACTTTTAGGTTCAGGCGCGGCTCATCCCGCTCGGCCCCAGCAAATATCTGAAGCGATGCATGATCGGGATGTGAAGGCTGCTGCTAAACTGCAATAACTGTCAGGCTCCGTGTCAACCCATCCATTAGAGGAAGGTGTCCACCACACACTTACCGTAGATACACAGCCCTGGGCAATAAGTAACCACACTTAAATGGATTTTGACTAAGAGGTATGTTCGGATCTATACGTTTCCAAGATCCTAAAATAGATTCTGTCGTTCGAGCTCCATAATCGAGCTGCAGCTTGAGAGAGTGAACCTCAAAAGCCAGGTTCTGCTCAGTTACTCTGCAGTTGACCAGCAACTTCTGCTCACCAGTATAGCACACTTTCTTGAACACGCCTAAATTCAGAACGCTTCTAATGCAGACTTAACTACATTTTGAGTAACTTGTATGTTTGGGTCGTCAAAAACCCATATCTTAAAATAGATTATTAACTGATTTCCATCAAGAGAGCTCGAAGAGATAGATAATCTGAATGCCAGTCTCTGCTCAGCGGCTCAATCAGTGACCGGCAAGCTCTCACCTGAAGTTTGTGACAAATCATAAACAGACGATATCTTATGTCCTCCAACATCCAATCCCGAGGGTGCATAAAGATCAAATCATGATGAAAGCTCGAGTTAGGACAACGCAATTTCTGAGAGTACAAGTAACTGTCAAAGTAAGGTAAGCCTGGAATCGCAGCCATTGCATTAGATTGAATCCTGCATGCCTATTCAATGCTCGCTGCACCTCAATTGGCCGGAACTGCATGCTGTTATTCATCTTTCTGCTGCCTGATAAAGCCTCATGACGTATTCCATATCGTTCTTATGCAATGTTTTGAACCCCAATATTCATGTTAAGTCAACATTGTAGCATTGAAACTCACAATGAGTATGTGATTAAATGATGCAGTGTTTACAAGACACTATGCACAACATCTTAATGTGAGTGACAATTCATGACCCATTTGCTAACAATCTTGGCATGGACGACAACTGGAATCAATTAGATTACCCCTGAGTCTTCATCGTACCTTCAACATTCTTTCTCTATGTTGAATCTCTCCTTTGTAACCCCAAATTCTCCATCCTCTCTTACACTGACTGCATACATATTGTGACTTCAGCAGACTCGGACCATTGATAGTGACGTTCTGCACACGATAATGCATAATCAACCGCTAACCTTGCTGCAGAATCTTAGAACAACAGAACATCATCAAAATAGGGTGTCATTCCGACTGGTATATTGCATTTGGAGATTCATCTTCATCCACAATCAGCAACAAACTCAGTTTGAACCCATGTAACTTCAAGTGTTACCACTCAGCAAGGTCCTAGCTCTATCCTCCGTCCAAGTTCTGCAAAATTCTTCAACCCACTGACAATTCTTTACCACGCCGTCACCGCTCATATGCTCAAAATAGAGTCACAATGAACTACCATCAGCGGAGTCATATGCAGGGGTAGTGTTAGCAACGGTTCCGGGTTACCCGGCTGCGGTCCGGATTTGGAACCGGACCGGATGGTCCAGTGCGGGTTGTTACCCGGAAAACAGGGGTACCCACTGGGTTAGGGGACGGGTTCGAACTGGACCGCGGTTCCATTTTACGGTTCCTCCAACTTTGGCTCCAATTAAGTATTTGAGTTCTGATCGTATCATGACATGATCAGTACGTAAATTGTGCAGCATTAGTCGCACTGTCATCTCCCGCTTTCAGATTTGCGGTCCGACTGATATTCGTTGAGTGGCTGTGAAATAAAGGCTCGATTAAAGCGAAATTGGCGGGTTTTCGATTGCGACTCAACGAATACTTGTCGGATCGCAAATCTGAAACTGGGAGGTGAAAGAGCGACTAAAACTGCACAATCTACGTATTGATCATGTTGTGATACGATCAGAACTCAAATACTTAATTGCAGCAAGAAATGTTGACTTTTGAGGAGCGGGTTTTGTGTGGAAACCCGTTGCAACGGTTCGGTTCCGGGTTGGAACCGGACCCGGAACCAACCCGGGAATTTGGACCCGTTGCTACCACTATGCAGGGGCGATCACAATCAACCCATTTCCCAGTTAATATCTCGAGTTCTTGAGGTGTGTCGAGCTCTTCAGGTGCGTCTGGTTCAATTCTAGGTATATTGGCTTAAACCGACCTCCAATTCGTGCATCAACTGCGTACATGGATACGAGTGCTAACATTCAGGAATTGGGGGCATAAACAATGCATCTAATCTGGTGCACCTGACACTTCCTAAATCACAACAAAGAACTAGCGTTGACAATATAAATATGAACCGCTGACATGTCTTCCAGACTCTTTCCAGGGACGTTCCAAGAGTGCATCCTCTTGCGCAGAGCATCACATTTTCCAGGCACGCCTTGAATTCCATCCTCTTCAACCGAGTGTTCCTTTGTTGCCTTATTTTACCCTTATTCTACCAAACTTCATACTATACTTACCCTTATATACTTCGGTCTACATTCTCCAACTTCACTTCATCATCATCAACATGGAACCTACAGCCAGCCAGGTGAGGAATCACTATTCACAGCAGAATCAAGAGGCCCACCTTCAGAGAGCACTTGCACGTGCATTGAAGAAGACAGCCAATCTTCATTGCAGATTAAATGTTTGAACTTCCAACACAGCCTTCGAGTATAGTGTTGGAGATTGCAAATGTCCACGCTATAGTTCTTATGAAGCAGTTTGCTTACGATACCGATCGGGAGATCAGCGAGAACAAAAGTGAAAACCCTGGAGAGTCCACCTTGTCATCCGATATCGAAGAAGACGATTTGGACAACCAGCCGGAGTTCCAACAACTAGACCAGGAGCGCTGTGATAAGACAATACAAACTACAAGGATTCCACTTCCAAAGAAACGGAGCCGTGCAGATACTGTCATTGCACGCACTTCACTTCCAAACCTGCGACATCCGGCCAGGGCTATCGCACCACCATTGCTCAAGCGCGAAAAGTCAACCATCAACATATCACGCGAGTCTGATGTTGTACCCGCCCAGGCGCTCCCACTTCCCAAGACTGGTGGAGACCAGAATATTCCTCGACCAAAGGCTGGTGGAGATCACAACGTTCCTCAACACCAAAAGGCAACTTTTCAGGTAGCGAAACAATGGGTGGAGGCAATCGTATTCACAAAGACTCCCTGGCCAATCATTTCTGATAAGAAGTACTCGATGGTTGACGAAGCTTGGAAACTGGCAATTGAAGCCCAGGATCGTCAGCGTGCATTAGCAGGTGCTCCTGTTGGTACTCCATCTCTGTGTCAATTGCCTGGTGGTCCATTTCTTAAAATCGATCCGCAAATCCGAGAAGCTGTAAGTGTATATTCTGGTTTCTACTCCTCGATTGGAGTTATGCTGATACTATTCCCCAGCAATATACTTAGTCAAAACTAAAGATTAGTACCATTCGAGGGGGTTTGGCAGATGGAGCACGTCGAACTATTTTCCGCAGTTACCGGTTGGATTTAGGATCAGCGACAGAGCTTCGAATGCAAGTTAGGGAGCTCCTGTTTGACGATGCTGATCTCTCAAAGGTCATCGACGATAAGAAATCGTGGTACATGCGGATGGAAGTGCTTGACTTAATCTATCATCACTTTTTCTTCACCGCCAACAGCTTGGGGCGACAACCCACCACATCGCAGTTCTTTCAACCAGTCACACCACAGACATTAGCGCTTGTTGCCACAGCTATTCATTGTGCGCTGTCTGAGTATGCCACTGGAAAGAAAGTTACAGTTCTGTTTTCTCCAGATGAATATCGAGGTAAATTTTGCCCTTCCACGGTGATAGATTGTATTACTGCAGAAGCTACTGCACTACTCATCAATTACACATGGTGGGCTGCTTCATACCTCACCTCCCCAATGATGCTCCTACGCTATAATAGGTGCTCCTCAATCTGCATTGGGACTTCGATATTTCATTCTGCGCTCCTCAATCCCCTCTCCGACCTCGATTTGGAGCGCCTCTATTTCATTCCAGACTCTGAACATCCCTCCTCCCCCCTCCTCCCCAATGGTGCTCCAAGGCTAGACTAGGCACTCCTCAATCCCTGTCGGTGTTCCTCAATCCCCTCTCCGACGTCGATTTGGAACTCCTCAATTTCATTCCAGACTCCGATCATCCCTCCCCATTTGGCGATGCTCAGCATGGATGGCTGCTCCGCTGGACAGGCGCTCCTCAACCCCTGTCGGCCCTCCTTGGCCTGGCTTTGCTGCCCTCAATTACATTCCATGCTCCTCCTTCAACATCAGCACTCCCATTGCCCACCCTGCACTCCACATAAGGCACTGCTCATTTGCTGGTGGCGTACCTCTTTTTCCTCTGAATTCATCATATTGCGTTTTAAACTCCATTTTGATTCACTGCGAGCTAACATCTCAATTCCAACCTTTTCGATATCACAAATTGAGCTAAACGACATTGGAATTCAATTTGACCCACTCGCCAGGCTGGAATTATTTGGAAATATGAGGAGCGCCTCCAGCTTCTTTGCGCCGTTGATGAATTGTGTATTCCTGCGTTTGTTGGCCCTGATGAGATGGGAGATTTTGTGGATGACATTGAGACTATTTTTGATTGATAGCATTCCGATCGCTTAGTCGGGTTAATGTTTCGGTTTTACCTGCTTTCATTTTTGAATCACTCACCCTTTGCTTTTGTTCTCCTCAATGTAGCGATGCAAACAATAGAACGTTGAATGAGTTGCTGGGTACTATAGTATGATTTAAAAGTTGATAATAAACAATAATCTACGCATCATACTGTTAGGGGTTGTCCCTTAACAGTGATAATGATACATAACAGATCGGAGAAAGTACATGTCATAGGGTAACCTATGGGATGCAAAACACCTACTTTCGAATACGATGTTATGTTTGTCAGTCAAGTGGTCTTTACCGGGATTACACTTGAGTCACTCGTCGATCAAGCAGTGAGGATACGTTCCTACTGTCGGATTCAAATATGATGATGAAGTTATGTTGCCTGCTCTGGAAGTGAGAAACCTTCTTCGATGAGCATGACTCTTGGCCACGATTACTATAACTAGCTAGCGGGACAACACATACTTAAGTTGCAATTATGCAGAATTAGGTGTGCAGCAGACATTATTGCAATATGCGAGTACGAGGGATCTGCAGCTCATACGCTGAAGCCGTGAGAACAACTGTGGCACTCCCCGGTTTACGGAAGGTCGAAACCGAAGCATGCAGTGTCTGAGGGATTAATCGCATTGGCTGAAGATAAGAGGACAGAAGCAAACCGGATCATTGAGTTGATACCGTATGCATTGCAACGTCATAGCGACGTATCATAATCTATGTTGGCAGAGTATCAGTTGGTCGCTGATTGAATCTCTGAGGCAATGCCGAATAGCCAAAGTAATGGTGAGGCGTTTAATAGCGAAAAGTTATTAAAGCATATTGCGATAAAGCATCAAAAAGCCAACTCATAGTTAAATTGCGATTACGCAGACATACATGATAGTCGTTGATGTTCCAACTACTGAACAAATCGGAAGCAAGATGTCGAAGTTGAAGTTATGATCTGATACGTGTCTGACGTCATTTAATATGATGGATGGCCTGATTTTAATCAGGAGCGTAACGCTTCAAAACCACATTATATGAACACGATAACCTAAGGGAAGGGTGGCATCTATTACTGGGCGCATTCGGAAAGAATGTAAGACGCGATCGCAATAGAGCAATTACGAGCAACGGAATCATGGCATGGAAGTATGGGCACGCAAAGAGCGGAGACCCTCGAACATGACTATAAAGAGATCACATTGTCCCTACAATGAAGAGAACAAGCTCTAGCAGCGAACAGTCAGAAACCTACCAGCGAAAGAAGACCTTTATTTATTATTGAGTTTTTATGATACCTATTATTATTATATAAAATCTATTAGCTTTTTGTAGCGGCTGCCCCGCACCTTCGATAAGTATTCCTACGAATGACTATAACCTTTGAGAACAACAAAGACGTTATCGTATACGCACTCGAGAGGATTGTTTCTTACGCCTGAAAAAATCAATACTTCTTCGTGGGAAACTGTGCCTGGTGGATAGCCTCGATTATTGGATTAGACGAAGAGTTACGACGACACATCAATAACCTAGCATTAAGACAACCAGCAATCGTCAGAGGAATATCTACAACCCCGAGAGATATTGCTAGAAACGTCAGCATCGAATCTATTCCTAACGAAGTACACCCAAGTCGGTGACATCAAATTACCACGGCTCGAGAAGTGTCAACTACGCCAACAGAGTGTACGAAGAATCAAAGGGTTGCTCAGGTACTAGACCGAGCAGAACAATTCATTGAGAAGTCCACAAGGGCTCGAAACACTTGGCAACGGAATCGAGAAAATCCTTTGCCACAAACTAAGAAGCAGCTGAAGAAAGTTCGGAAGGTTAAGCGCCTGCAAGAGGCAGGGAAGAAACACGAAGCCGAACGGAACCAGAGGCTTCAGGAAATACGATCTACGGTTATTCAGAACCTTAGTAAAGAATAGGATCTACAGCTGTACTAGTACCTATTCTTGGTACCTAAGTATCCCCATAACACATATGTAGAGGGTATTCATATTGCTCGGGGTACATCCTGAGAATCTCAGATAATGCCTGCACTCCTTCCAATGATTATCCATAAGGACCCAGGCATCTCTCAGAGTTAGTTTGGAATTCCCACATTGGTTGGGCGACAGTCCCAGGTGCTCCCAAACTTATCACAACCGCTCCCATGGTGCTCCTGCACCAGTCATCAGAGGTCCCAGTTACTACGAAGGCCGGCCGGAATGTGCTCCTAGGGTCTGATTCTGTCCTGAAATTGACGCTTCTAAGTTTACACTCCGCCTCCTCTCACACACTCCTGGAGGCTCTCAGCGACTAAATTACATTTTGCTGATGTTATCATCGACGACCTTGGAGAGGTAAGCATCATCAAACAGGTGCTCCTCAACCTTCATCCGAAGGTCAGGCTCAGAGCTCACATCCAACCGGTAACTACAGACAACAGTTCGACGTGCCACATCTGCCAACCGTCCTCAAAAAGTACTAATCTTCAGTTTCAACTATGTATATTTTCGGGCGTAGTCAATATCTGTAAGTCTGAAAGAGGAGCATTCAACAGAATTCAAGACTTATAGTTTCTTGTGTTTGCAGATCTATTTAGAGAGATGGACCACCGGGCAATTGACACACAGATGGTGTACCCACAGGTGTACCTGCCAATGCGAGCTGATAATCCTGGGCTTCAATCGCTAGGTTCCAAGCTTCTTCAACAATCAACTACTTGTCATCGGATAATATTGGCCAAGAAGCCTTCATGAATATGATTGCCTCCATGAACCTTTTTGCTACCTCAAAAGTAGTCTTTTGGTGTTGGGGAATGTTCTGATCACTACTGGCCTTGGGTTGTGGAATACTCTGGTCTCCACCAGCCTTGATGGGAAGCACCAGTGCCCGGACGGATGGTGTACGGTCAGACTCGGATAATGTGTTGAGGAGGGATGACTTTTGGCGTTTGAGCAGTGGTGGTGGTGCCATTGCCGCAGGTAGATTTCGGGAATTTGGAAGCGGAGGGTGTGGAATTACAGTATCAGCACAGCTCCGTTTCTTTGGCAGTGGAACCCTTGTTTTGCGTAATAACTTGTCGCGGCACGCCTTACCTAGATGAAGGACCTCCTGTTAATGATTCAAATTGTCTTCTTCAATGTGGGATGATAAGGTGGGCTGTCCGGTGTCCTCACTGTCGTTATCACCAATCTCCTCATCGGTCCCGTCATCCTGATTAATTCATGAAATCAGGGATATTAGTCATCTGCAATATGATGCTGGATGGCAGATAATTGGAAGCAAAACCTTTGATGGACAATGAAGAGTGGCTGCTTTTTTCAAAGTGAGTGCTCTCTCTAGGTTTGCTTCTTGATTCGTCTGTGAATAGTGATTACTCACCTGGCTGGGCGTAGGTTCCATTTGCTGTAACAAAGATCTAAAGTTGGAGAATGTGGGTAACAGTGTAGAAGTAGGAAATATAGGATTAAGTGCAATACAATAACAGGATAAATGGTGCAAGAATTTTGTTAGCGGTTCTCCCTGACAGTGACGATGGGTACTTGATCGTGGTCCAGGAAAGCACATACCATGCCGAGACACTCAAGTAACCAGCGGTATGCCATTTAGCGGGGGCATATTAGTCATGAGGAGCAATAGCGCGGATCAGTCATGAGCAGCTGAGATCCCACTTAAGCTCTTTTCACTCTTGGATACTGTGCGGGACTTGCTTGAAGAAAGCACTGCAGTTGATAGTCAATGCAAGTATGTGGGCTCTAATCCTCCTTCTCCATAACGGGTTGGATAAAGGTGCGGCACACCCCGGCATTTGGAGAATTGTCTCTGCCTAAGCATGACGTAACTCAGGGATTTATGACAATGGCTGGAAGCCGAGAGCGTGCACAATTCATTAATTTGAATTGACTTGGATCGCAATGGTGTCTCATATATTAAATGAGCATACCTGTCATATTCTACGTGGCATAGTAAGGGACTGGTATCCCAGTAAAATCTATGACCTACTACCGAACAAACTCATTGAATGCGAGATGTCAAAGTTGAAGAAATGGTCTGATTAATGAGCGATATGATATCATGCATGAACATGATGACCAGTGGGATTCGTGGCCGCCTCTACCAGGCGCAATTTACAATGTAAGACGCACAGATCCGTGGCTATCATTGAGGGATTTAATTATAGTCTGAAAAGGCTTTAAATGATCATCTTGTTCTGAAGGATAAGGGGACATCAGTCTTGACAGAGAGGAAAGAACAATACCTACCAGCGGAGAAATACCCTTATTTAATATTGCATTTTTATGATACCTATTCCTATTACATTAATATGAAAGAATCTATTAGCTTTAGGTAGCGGAAGCCCCGCACCCTGACCTGCGACTATAAAAGTATGGGGCGATACGATCTTCCTCGGAATGACTATATTCTTTGAAAGCGACAGCGATATCATAGTTTACGCCTTGGAGAAAATAATCAGATTCGCCCGAAGCAATCAGAATATCTTCCTGGCCCAAAGCGTGTGGTGGATATCATCAGTTATAGGATTGCAATCCGGCCTGGTTATATATATCGATAATCTACAAGCCAGGTCCGAATTAGTATCTGTACCAAACGATTTGGCAGTTACAACCCCAAGAAATCAGAAGGGAAACGAGCTGGGTTAACAGGATAAAATACTTAAGGAGTGCGAGGAGTATCTCCAAGACTCTCGAAGATTACGGAAACTAGAAGCTTGGAAAGCTAAAGGAAAGACTAGGACTGGATGGATAAACCCATTAGTGTCAACAAAGTCCACTCTTAAGGTTGAGAAGAGGAAGAACGGTCCAGATTATTCCAAGACAGAGGGAATCGAAGAAGCTGAGATTTTGAGAAGGAAAAGGGCAGGAGAGTGCCTGTGTTGTGCTTCGCCTTCGGGTTCGAAAGGAAGTCATAAGGTCAAGGATTGTATACGGAAAATTAAGCTCTAGGCCAGAACAGTGCTACCATTCGAAGCTTTACGAATCGAGTCATTAGAACAGGAATCCTCCGATAGTCTAAGTGAGATTTAGAATAAGGATTAGGATCTACGGCCGTGAGCCTAGTACTTACCTTAGTATCAGTGGATACTTAGTTGAGTTACTTAGGGTATTCACCCCCGTAACAGTATAATAAATAAACTCTACGCTCCTAGGTTTATTATATAAACATATGCAAGAAGAAGAGCTCAAGTCATATAAGGGACTTAAGAAGCAAGGAGCTCTCTTATTGCGTTCACCAAAATACGGATTGGTAGTAGTATCAACAAAACTACCAAACCTTACGGCAATATTACCAGTTAAGATACCGGTAAAAACACCAGAGTATCTTAATCAGCATCGTTATACTCCGGAATATTACTAAGGACCTAATATCCGGGAACGACAAATTGAATATTACCAACAAGATACAATTTCTGATAAGTTATCAGAAGTTATAATATTCAGATGAAATTAGCTACATGATCAACGTGTTTGATATTGCCGGATATATGCCAAATCTATTCGAATACGAACCCCTGAATATATTCGGTTCGATAGATAAGCTTTTATCCCAAAGAACAGAAAACGACTGGAATAATTTTATACTGCACCCAGCACCTGAGCCACCCAAACCTTGGGTTGAATACTATCGACAATCGGCCATTAACGGCGAATTACTTGCGATCTACGATATAGTATTTAGTGATTACTGGAAGGAATACCATTCATGGGCAGACGAGTGGGACTGTACCTGCAAGGAGGACGATAAAACTGAGTGGTGTTATTGCGAAGACAATAAATCATTGGCAAGATGCAGCCTGTGGTGGACCTTACCTGTCCTCAGGTGGGGCGACTATATGATATATTAAGCATTATGGCCTTATCAATTATAATGATTCAATTACGAAACTTTATCGAACAGTCTTTGCTTATGGGATATTATACATTTTGGCAAGATAATGTATGTTCGGCACCTCCAGAATGGATTCCACAGTTCGAAGAATCTATCCAGACAGCCTATGCAAAAATCAACAAATATACACCTCGCGACTGGAGAATGTATAACAAAGGAAAGAACAGCGGTTATGCCAATGGCTATAACCAAGGGCTCTCGAAAGGGCATGATGATGGCTGCGATGAGGCCAAAGAATATTATCAGAGAATATTCGAACGAGAGCTTAGAGAAGCTAAGCAGCAATGGAAGGAAGAAAATGCGATCAACAAGTATTCTGAGGAGATAGCAGAAGAATACGAGGAAGCAGAAGTGGATGATGAATGGTCCTCTTACGGACAGAAGAAAGACTCAAAGCAAACTAAGTTGCGTGATTGGTTTGAGGATCAGCCCAATGATGAGCTTAGGGATACCATTGAGCATAATCAGTAGCCCGATACGGATCGAGCGAGTGTTGTTCTAATGCAGATTATGAGATAAATTGCTTTAGAAGTCTAGGATGTCACTTCTCTGAAGTTTTAAAAGATCATCAGTTGACGTTAAAGACCATAGTGCGAAGAAATGATAATGCTACCACCACAAATTCCATGATGGTTGCGTTTATTACTTCGGTAACAAATATCTTCGATATTACTTCGTTGATATTACCTTCATATATTACTTCGGTAATAAATATCATCGATATTACTTCGCTGATATTACCTTCATATATTCTTCAGTAATAACTATCTTCGATATTACTCTCTTGATATTACCTTTGCTTATGACTTCAGTAATATATATCTTCGATAATACTTCATTGATATTACTTTTGCATATTACTTCGGTAATATATATCTTCGATATTACTTTGTTGATATTACCTTTGCATATTACTTCGGTAATATATGTCTTCGTATGACTTTGTTGATGTTACCTTTGCTTATGACTTCGGTAATATATATCTTCAATATTACTGCATTGATATTACCTTTCCATATTACTTCGGTAATATATATCTTCGATGTTTCTTCATTGATATTTCCTTACCATATTACTTCGGTAATATATATCTTCGATATTACTTTGTTGATATTCCCTTTGCATATTACTTCGGTAATATATATCTTCAATATTACTTTGTTGATATTACCTTTGCATATTACTTCGGTAATAAATATTTTCGTTATTAGGTTAACAATATTACCCTTGGGACGATTATCGTTAAATAGTATTTTTTTTATCAAAATATTGTTTAGCATAATATTGCTTATAATTATTACTTTAATTGGAGAAAGAAATGATGTTTTATGATGACGACCGGAGATTCGTCATAAAGAGAAGGGGGTAAAAATACTAACATTTGGGGTATTCAAATTTGGGATATTCGAATTACCATCGACAAAGAGAAACGAGGACATGTATGAAGTCTTCAGGTAGTCTCATCGATATTCCAATTACCTTCGACAAAGAGAAACGAGGATATATATAATGTCTTCAGGTATTCTCATTGATATTCGAATCACCTTCGACAAAGAGAAACAAGGACATGTATGATGTCTTCAGGTATTCTCATTGATATTCGAATTACCTTCGACAAAGAGAAACGAGGACATGTATAATGTCTTCAGGTATTTTCATCGATATTCGAATTACCTTCTATAAAGAGAAACGAGAACATGTATGATGTGTTCAGGTATTCTCATCGGTATTCGAATTACCTTCGACAAAGAGAAATGAGGACATGTATGATGTCTTCAGGTATTCTCATTGATATTCAAATCACCATCGACAAAGAGAAACGAGGACATGTATGATGTCTTCAGGTATTCTCATTGATATTCGAATTACCTTCGACAAAGAGAAACGAGGACATGTATGATGCCTTCAGGTATTCTCATCAATATTCGAATCAATTTGGTTACTAGAAATACTCAAGGTAAGTATTACCTACTTAATATTTGGAGCATGATTAAAATTGGTATCAGGATTACCTTACGAAAAAGAGACGGACATATACTATGTAATGTCCAGTTACTCTCGCATATGAGGACTTGAGATACCTTATCTTATTCAACATAATCGATCAAGTAATAAGTGATAAATGATTGAAGGCTTATGATTGACACCTTAGAACTATGTCCATGTAGGCTCAAGTACAGCTTGATTTTGCTTGTCGATTATTATGAGTGACATTATTGATCAAAACTTTAGGAAACATAACTAAATGATTTCGGGCACATTCTACATTGTCCCATCTGACCCTCTTGTGGGTGGTACTGTCATGGCAAAGATGGTCGATCGTGTGGAATGTTTTTTGAACATTTGGAGATATTTCCGAAACCATTTTGAGTATAGTTCATATGTATCCATCGGAGTATCTTATGTCGACAGCCTGAAAACTGCGCATATTTGAAACATGGGAGTAAATGGACTATATGAGATATGTTAAGTCCAGACAAAAATCCATGCACGAAGTATGGTGTTCAAATTGACCTTTGGAGTAAATAGGCAATCCATTATATGTACCTGCGATAGTATCAAAGGAGTAAATGGTGGAGCACTTATATATACCACTGGAATAAATAAATCGCGCTACAAGTTATTTGATTACATCTTGATGTGGTATTAGTACAAGTATAGGACTTACGTTCTCTACTGTACTTAACAATAATAGGAATAACTTGCTGTACATGTTTCGCAAAAACCGCAGAGATTGTGAGGTCACCACGCCTAGAGATGGGGGTGATGTTACGAGACTCGAAGTCTAAGAGATGGGAATCAATTATAGAACGTTTATAAAATAGTCGTTCTATTCAGAAAGATTTTTTTTTTTTTTTATTTATTTATTTGTGTCGACGGACGATAAATGTTATACCAATAGAGTTATACAAAGATTTTAAAAGAGTAGCATACTCGTGATGTGCAGCAGAGAAAAATATAAATACTTTTTACGATGGTGCATCGTTGAGGTCACCGATCTTAGAGAAGGGGGTGATGTTAGGGGTTCTCGCTGACAGTAACGATGGGTACTTGATCGGGGTCCAGGAAAGCACATACCATGCCGAGACACTCAAGTAACCAGCTGTATGCCTTTTAGAGGGGGCATATTAGTCGTGAGGAGCAATAGCGTGGATCAGTCATGAGCAGCTGAGATCCCACTTAAGCTCTTTTCACTCTTGGATACTGTGCGGGACTTGCTTGAAGAAAGCACGGCAGTTGATAGTCAATGCAAGTAAGCGGGCTCTAATCCTCCTTCTCCGTAATGGGTTGGATAAAGGTGCGTCACACCCTGGCATTTGGAGAATTGTCTCTGCCTAAGCATGACGTAACTAAGGGATTTATGACAATAGCTAGCAGCCGAGAGCGTGCACAATTCATTGATTTGAATTGACTTGGATCGCAATGGTGTCTCATATATTAAATGAGCATACCTGTCATAGTCTACGTGGCATGGTAAGGGACTGGTATCCCAGTAAAATCTATGACCTACTACCGAACAAACTCATTGAGTGCGAGATGTCAAAGTTGAAGAAATGGTCTGATTAATGAGCGATATGATATCATGCATGAACAAGATGACCAGTGGGATTCGTGGCCGCCTCTACCAGGCGCAATTTAAAATGTAAAATGCACAGATACGTGGCTATCATTGTGGGATTTAATCATAGTCTGAAAAGGCTATAAAAGATCATGTTGTTGTGAAGGATAAGGGGACATCGGTCTTGACGGTGAAGAAAGAATGATACCTACCAGCAGAGAAATACCTATATTTATTATTGCGTTTTTATGATACCTATTCCTATTACATTAATATGAAAGAATCTATTAGCGTTAGGTAGGGGAAGCCCTGCACCCTGACCTGCGACTATAAAAGTATGGAGCGATACGATCTTCCGGGGAATGACTATATCCTTTGAAAGAGACAGCGATATCCTAGCTTACGCCTTGGAGAAAATAATCTCATTCGCCCGAAGCAATCAGAATATCTTCCTGGCCCAAAGCGTGTGGTGTATATCATCAGTTATAGGATTGGAATCCGGCCTGGTTATATATATCAATAATCTCCGAGCCAGGTTCGAAATAGTATCTGTACCAAAAGCTGTGGCAGTTACGACCCCAGGACATCAGAAGGGAAACGATCTGGGTTAACAGGATAAAATACTTAAGGAGTGCGAGGAGTATCTCCAAGACTCTCGAAGATTACGGAAACTAGAAGCTCTGAAAGCTAAAGGGAAAACTAGGACTGGACGGATAAACCCATTAGCGTCAACAAAGTCCACTCCTAAGGTTAAGAAGAGGAAGAACGGTCCAGATTATTCCAAGACAGAGGGAATCGAAGAAGCTGAGATTTTGAGAAGGAAAAGGGCAGGAGAGTGCCTGTGTTGTGCTTGGCCTTCGGGTTCAAAAGGAAGTCATAAGGTCAAGGATTATATACGGAAAATTAAGCTCGAGGCCGGAACAGCACTACCATTCGAAGCTTTACGAATCGAGTTAACTGAACAGGAATCCTCTGATAGTCTAAGTGATATTTCGAATAAGCATTAGGATCTACGGCCGTGAGCCTAGTACTTACCTTAGTATCAGCGGATACTTAGTTGAGTTACTTAGGGTATTCACCCCTGTAACAAATTTGAATACAGTCGAGGAGGATGCAATTCGAGGGACGCCTGGAAATGTTCTGGAGAAATGACTTTAACGGTATATATTTATATCGAGGACCGCAGTTCGTATTGTGATTTCGGATATTGTCAGATGCACCGGAAAAGATGGATTCGTAATGCTAAATGTTAACAACTCCCATGAATAACACTCTGTACAGATGCAAGAATTTGAGAATGGCTAAAGCCAATGCAGATAGGGAATAGAACCTGACGCACCGGAAGATAACTTGCAATATCAACCAACCCTTGGTGCTGGCCACAAATTGAAGCAGTGAGAACCTGAATGAACCGTAACATTTCTCTAAATGAAATTCTCAGTCAAACTATATACTGAACTTGGTGATAACCCATTGACGTATCCCTCAGCATCTGACTCCTCTAAATGCAGTCACTATGCGTGAAAGTTCGAGCATTTGCGGCGACTGCATAGGATAGAAATTGGTGCAGCATTGAGAATCTACAGAACTCGATAGATTTGGTTGCGACCTTCTGATTGACGGCTGAGTTGGAACGGTTCATACTGGAGTTAGTTATTGAGCGAGGAGAAATATGAATCTTCATATGTGGTATATCTGCCGGAAGGACACATGTAATTTCACGATATTCTATTGTATTCGGATGCTGCCACTAAGTTAGCGGTCGATAACGCAACATCGTAAGCATAACTTCCCTTTCATGCGTTCATCTGGGCCATATCTGCAGAATAGCCTCTACAACAATATTGCAGTAGTTAATGGAAGAGGGAGAGAATTTGGTACACAAAGGAGAGATACAGGCGTAGAGAAAGAATGGTAATGTACGATGGATGATTCAGGGGTAATCTTATTGATTTAAGCACTCATCAATGCCACGATTGCTAACAAATTGGTCTTAAATTCTCACTCAGATTCTGATTTTGCATCTAATATCTAGTAAATCGCACACCGTTAAATCACACATTCATTATGAATCTCACAACTACAATGTTGACTTAAAATAATTATTGGGGTTGAAAGCTATATTCTACAATGGTATGAATGTATAGTGAGACATCATGTCACAGTGGGCAGATGAATGATAGTTGCATGTATGCAGTTCTGGGGAATTGAGGTGCACCTAATTTGAAATAGTTATGCTTGGATTCAATGGCTGAGGATTGCAGGTTCGGCTTACTCTGACAGTTGATTGCACTCTTCGTAGCTTTCTTCTCATAACTCAAGCTTGCAAGATTCTCTCTCCCAGAGCTTCTCTCGATGGAATTTGGTGCACATAATCTATTTTCGGATACGAGATTTGGTGGCCCCAATGTACATTTAGTCAGATTACAGTTAAGTCTTAATTCAAACATTTGAGAACTTAGGCCTCTTGGAGTAAGAGCAGTACATGGGTGAGCGGGAGTTGCCGGCTATCTTGCAGAGTCGCTGAGCAGAATCAGTCTTCTGAGATTCTCGCTCTTAAGCTTCCACAGCTCTTTCAACAGAGCCTGAACTTGCAGAAGCTATTTTAGGATTTGGAAGCAGTGGTCCAAACATACTACTTAGTCATTATCGAGTTAAATGGGGTTATTAATTGGCCGGGATTGTGCATTTATGGTGTATTTGCGCAGCGGCAACATTCCTCCAATGGACAGTTGATACAGAGCTGACAGTTCAAGGCATGTCAGCAGTGGCCTTTAACATACTAATTAAGCATGGGTTCATATCTTAGCAGGCGCGGAGCAGGATGAGCTGCCTGCACCTAAAGGTGAAGTGTCTTGATAGATCTGTGTACACGGTGTCCACTAATTCAAAGTCGAAGAAAACATGTTGAGAATGAAGTAAACTAAAATATACAAAGTGCACTAAATACTGCAAGTACATGCGCTTCGGTGGCTGATTTGTTGCTCTTGAGGCGTCCCTGGGCTGGAATGATAACATCCATAATGACTCGCAGCTTGTTAAAGTTGGCTTCATACATACCCAAGAAGCTCATTCTGGACAGGATTGAAAATCTCAGTTGTGAATGATCTTCAACCATAGGCCAGGAAAACCCCTGCAGCACAAGCGGCATTTGAGCCAAGAATACCCGAGCTATGTCTCAGCTTCCGACTCTCTGGGATGCGGATCAGAGGTGTGCCAGAAATGCAATGATATGCCAGCAAAAGCTGCGGCTTTGCCATGAGTAAGTGAGCCTATGTCTCATTATTTGACACAAGTACTCAATATCGCCTAGTCCATTTTGATTGCCAAATGGGATTGGCAAATATGCAGTGCTGGATCTGTCACGAAGATATGCCCAGCATTCTCCAGTGCACCAGAACTTCAACCATATGCGTGGATATGCTCCCGCTTTGCCACCAATAAGCGAGCCGTGTCTCATACTCAGACATAAGTACTTGAATGTTACCTAGACTACGTTATTGCTAAATGTGATTGGCAGATATGCAGTGCTTGATCTGTCATATCGAATCATATGACATTTGCTGAAGAGACTCCAGTGCACCTGAAAGCGGATGAATTTTACTTGTTCATTCGAAATACGTATGTGGCTTCAGGCTTCCAGGGCACCTCAAATTCGTAACTGACGATTGATCGAAGGGCTTTGCTGCATCATTCTCACAATTCGACTCATGCCATTTATCATGCAGTAGGTCAGCCGGAAGAACTTCTTATGTCGCATATCAATTCACTTCATCTCATATGGTCATTAATATTAATAAACATGAACGCCAATGAAATCCGACTCTAGCCATTTCTAATTCAAGATACAACAATTCCAACAACAGAACTTTGATTCACTTCAACATTGAAGAGAGAAAGATTCATCTCTCCAGTATAGTGTCCCTTACAAATGACCTTTTTGACTATTTGTATCAGTTAAAATAATTATGTTGCTTGAATGTCTAAAGAGGCATCACTTGATGAAGCGTCTAACACTCTAAGATTAATGGTTCATCAGTCTGCAACGTGTCTCCATTCTCTGTTAGCCGCTTTGTATGGTTCTCACAAGCGTCCAGAATCCGGTATATCATCAACGTCGTGATGTTTGGGTGACTCATCAAGCCATGCAGGACTCTCATTCTGTCAACTGCAGACTGTTGGTGGAAATCACTCGCGTGGTTATTGTAGCCACCAGAACCTGTATCCAGTAACCATCTGTGTGGTTCTCAGATTTGCCCTAGCCGGACAACTCCTGCAAATACCTGCCGGTGCTCATTCAATATCCAAAATTTCTAAGTTATTACTGCATGATCTGCAGCGGTAAGATTTAGGCCTGTCCTGCCCACTTTGGGTGTGGTTATGAATACAGAGGGATTTCGTGAATCCTGGAATTTGAGCTGCATTTCTGTGCATTCATCATTGCCCATTTCGGCATACATGTCGAATATATCCACATTATCCACAAAAATCTTCGCTACCCACCACTTCAAATGACGAACTTGACCAGGCAGAGGACAAAATACCACTGCCTTTTGTGGAGGGGGTGCACAGGGCGGTGCATTTTCGGTTTTCTCTTCCGGAAGGAGCGTCTCTCTTGATGTGTCCTCTTGGTCAGGTTCAGGATACTCTGCATGTTCCTTGACAAGCATTGGCAAAAATGTCTCTCTCAGCCATCGGAAAATCGGACTTTCCACCCAAGTATTGAGTGGCCATTCATCCTGCTATTGCCCAGAAATGTCGTTGCGATCCTTGGTGTCTCCCAACACTAACGAGAAACATGCTAGCCGCCATCAATGAACCCTCCATGCTGCAGAAGCACCCCGCGAAGTGTACCTCTCCCCCAGGGCGTTCAGATTTGCTTGCTCTTCCTCAGTCCACTCGAGATCAATGAGGTGTGCATTCCCCTTTGGTATCCGGACGAGTGGTTTTCAATTGGCGAGTTTCGATTCTGACCACTGCCTGATCGCCCATGGCTGTGCAATGTGAATCATACAGTGCGCTGCATCCTGTTGAGCTTCTTCATCTTTATTCCGAATAGCATGCATCAAACTCTTCACAGCGTAATACAATGCCTCAGGACCATGCTTATCCATCACGGTATCATCCTCTGGATCTCCAGGTGCACGTGAAAACAGTCACATCGTCTGAAAATACCAGTCATAGGGTCAATTGAATCCCAGTGTAGCAGTGACTTGAAGTTTGAATCCAATTTTCACATTGATCACAATTTGCCAGCCCACACTGTTTTTCGTCTTACACCAATGAGACTCATCAAAAATCCCAATACTCCATGCACAGTAAGAGTGTTGGCCGTTACTTGATGGTTTCGCTCTGGATGTTAAGGTATCATAGGGCACAAGGTGGCTATTCCATCGGTTTTCTGGCTTGTCAATACTGGTGTTCAGATCCTGGTGGGTGAGATATGTATTTGCAGCGTGCAATAAGTTGACAAGTTTGAAATTGGTTCCATGTGTCATCTCCTCGATAACACTTTTGAAGGTCTCAGCCACTCCGGGCATTGTTACCACCAGGATTGGTTCAAGGGCTGAAATCAGTGCAGGATGCCCATGGGGTGGTGTTGACTGGATCTCCAACAGGCGACGGGCCACAGAATTCAATCACTGGAGCAGATACCACTCCTGTTCTTCACCGACAATGCTGGGAAAGTCATTGTGCGGCACAATCACCACCTCTTCAAGGGTATTCCCCCATACAATGATCAGTGGCAACCCCATTACAACCCCATTACAACTTTCTCAATCACCAATTTGCAAAGCATTGCCGCTGCAACTAAGGTGAAAGTCTTTCCAAGACCCATTCCATCCGCCACCAGTGCTTCTGGCATATCAGTATCCCAAACCCATCTCCTCACGATGAACCAGATGGCCCAAACCTGGTGTGCCAAAAACTTGATTCCAGGCAGGTCTGCCATTGAATACTTGCGGCCTGCAACACGGTTATCTGGTGATTGGCGAATAGGACGCGCATTCACCAGCCTGACTGCTTCATTAAGACACTGATGTTCAAATTCGTTGTTGATTGTATTGAGAACCGTATTCAGTACTGAGCTTTTATTTTCTGGATCAAGAACCTCCTCACCATCCTCCACTTGCTCCTGAACGATCCTTGCACATTTGTCCGTGTTCTTTTCATCCTCAATGATCTCTTTCAGTCCCTCGGATGTAAGCTGGGTAGATAAGCTCATATTCCGGCCGTCCTGAAATTCATCCCAATGTTAGGTATTTCAGAGAGAAGCAACCATTTGAACGAATACATGGGGATGGAGTATAATCAATTCTATTCTTTCAATCAGAGCTTACATTAATACAAGTATCATTCTCTTGCCCACCATCCTCCTCTCCCTCCACTTCTCCCTCTTTTCCACCCTCTTCAGAACCTTCCAAAGTCTATGTATAATGATTCGCAGTTACTTACGTCTAGCCTTAACACGGCTAGCGGGATTAGCTTTGTGGGCCTAATTACGTGCTTGGCAATCTCCTTCCGTGTCACTCTCATCATTTCTACCACAAATATCTTCACATTATATCCAAGTTTCAACTTGAAAGCATTTGAAAGGCAACAGTTCTACGAAATCTGACCATATATGGGGTCATTGATCATTTGCCTGTGCGTGTATATTCCCATATACTCTTCTTCCAATTCATCCTGCTCCAAGGTGCACTTGAACATTGATTTGAGAATGTATGGATCTTTCAGGCCGCCGTTTTTGCCGATGAAATCAACCAACTCCTCCCAGTACCTCACATATGTTTACGAGGCCTGGAGTTGTTTGGGGGCTAGAACTATATCCTTGCCATTCAACACCCAGTAAATCATAAGTGTGAACGCTGTATTTGCCAACTCTGGGAGATTACTTCCCACCTTTTTGCACGCGCGCTCTCCCAAATGCGGCACCGGTCGCTTGTTGCCTCGCCTTCCCTTTTTCCTCGCCTCTCGAATTTCGCTTGCACATTTCTTCAAAAACATCTCCACCCACTGCCAGTGAATGCATTCAGGATTATCGAAATTCACCAACAGCAGCCAGTTCTCGAATGTATCCAAAAAATTTGCAACGGCTGTCTCCCAGTGCAGGGGTCCACTTCCAACTTGTTTCAATCGGTTCTACCCCTGGATAATGGACCGATGCTTCCTCTCGAGAAACACCGCCACCCATACCTTTTTCCACTTGTTGAATGCACTAAAGTCGGGCTGCCCCATCCTTTTGGCAAATTGCTTCAAGGAGAACTCCGTTTGCTTCAGGCCAATTGGGGGTTTGCCATCTGCACTGCCCAAGTCCGACGAATTGTCACTCTCATCAGCTGCATCATATTCGTCCTATGACATATCCGGCAATGGTGGCAAGTCCGCAATCCCTGCAACATCTGTTTTCAGCGGTTCCGCTGGCAGCTGGAATCTTTTGGTCAGGAGGCTTATATGGTGTCTCCCAGGTGCGCTGAAAGGAGGTTGAGGTGGAGGAGTCGAGCTGCAAGATGTTGGCTGATTGACTGGATGATTTCCCTGCGGTCCTGGAGGCACTCTCTGTGCACCTGGAGATGATGACCCTCATCCTGTGAACTGTGAAGGGGGGAACATTTCAGACCCGCCATAACCACCTTGGTGCAGGTCATATCCTTGCCACAGTGGTCCATAACTTGGATATCCTTGGCTTGCGCTCCTTGTAGGTTACAAACTGTGTGTTATATTGAATGGAGACTGGTGATAAAACTGTGGAGTGCCTGGAAATGGCTGCTGTGAAGGAGGGCAACCGTACCCTTGCGGCGGATGATATTGATTGGTGTGTTTCCCCAATTGACTGTCTTAGCGAGTGGCATGCCATGAACAGTTACCCGGTGATTCTGAATTGTCATCACCGCGTTGTTGCGAGCCAAATAGGCCTCCAGGTGGAGCCATATTCACTGTCTTCGGTGTAGATCCTGTCATCAACATGATCTGTTAAACAAAGATAGTGGTAAAGTACTATGGATGGGAGATGAGATATAGAATCAATAGGAGTATGGTTGATTATATTGCAGGTAGCAGTGACCTTCAGCGGAATGAAGGGCTTCTTATATCCTATTCTATTGTTATGATCTGTGGTGTTTCACTACACCTTTGATCCATGAAACCAACCGGGGCCTTGAGAAAATGAAACCTTATTCACAAACATCCCGCCTTTCTTTGTTATATACTCGAATTCATATACTGCGATATTGGATAGGTGCCCACATTCATATGCATCAATGACTTCACAGGTCATAGAAGGGATATGATATAATATCTCCAGGAACCCAACAAGAACTAAATCCAGTATGAAGCTTAGCACGACTAGGGATATTACATATACGTTGTGTGTGTACGACCTTGCAACCTCATTCAATAGAAGGCCTGTCAGTCAAGCAGCAACAGTGATTGCTTCCTATTGAGCTCCTTACCTATACATCTTAGCTCTCCACATGGTCCACGCTCCAGTCAAGGATTGTTACTGAAGCAAACATCCTACCAGCCTTATCAGTTCTCGATGATCAATGCACGGACATCCAGCTAGCTAGAAAGCTCACCTATTCATTGTATTATGACGATCTACCTTCATTATCAGCTGCTGGGAGGCTCGAGCGTAGGTTTAACTCACAATGATGTAGTTCAAGGCCCCATTGTGGTGATTGCAGTGATGACAGAAGAAACCTCCCCACCACATTTTGGCAGGGTGTGATGCAGCTGTGAATGTGTTACGCTAACCTGAGTTAGCTTGCTTTCAAACCAATATCGCTGAGGCTCTATATCACCCCCTGAAGCATCATCATGATTCATCCGAATATTTGTTCAGTGACCATTTCTCAAATATGGTCAACACTCGCCGGAAACATGTCAAGTGCGTTATCTGCAAAAGGAAATTATTCAACGAAAACCGAATTGAGGTTCAGTATCAACAATATCACAAAATATCGATGAATGAAGCCCTAATACCTGATGGAATTTTACCATCTGCAGGCTGGGATCGACCCGAGCCATCATGGTTTGACTTCAGTCGGTGCACTTGAATGGCCATCGATGAGCTTAGTTAACTAATTCATCTACGGATAGACAATGTACCTGGTGCACCACCACCTGAAGATACTCCGGACCAAGAAACGATAGACCCCCAGAAGCCTGATCTGACTTGTACCCCTGATCCAACAAAGACAAGGGCTCATAGGCAGGTAGTTGGAGTGGAACACGCAGGGGGGAAAGCATATGGTAAAGCAACTGGATTGTACACCAAGCATCGCAAGTACTCAGAACAACAGAATCCATGGCATCCATTTCGGTCCGCACACGACTTTCAGCAGGCTCAGTCGTTTAGCCAGCAAACGAAAACCTGGATTGATCAACATCTCAGGTGTGGACTGGACAACTACAAAATCGAATCATTCCAATCATCAGGTGCCCTACGAAAGCTCCTCTCAGAACTCGATTTCGGGCTCGGCAACGATTGTTGGATTGAAGATTATTCGCACATCTTAGGAACATGATACTACAGGGATATTCTCAAATGTATACATTTCCTTTTGGCACATCTCCCATTTCAGGTGTGCCTTGCTGTTGAACTGGTGCGCGTTGCAGACTCGGAAAGTCGCCGAATTTACAGCTAGATGAACACGTGCGATTGGTGGTCCGATACGCAAGATCAGCTTCCCACTGGAGTGAGAATTGTGCCAGTCATTTGTGCATCCGACAAGACCCACTTGAGCAATTTTTCAGGTGACCAGCATGCCTGTACGCTATATCTCATGATTGGTAATATTCGAAAAGATATCCGCCGTACACCTAAAAAGCGCGCCTGGATTCTTATTGAGCTGATCCCCTGTCCTCCAAAAGGTGGCAAAAATACTGACGAGGCATGGCATTCCGCAGTTAGAATAGTGCTGTCCCCACTCCGGAATCTGGACATCACTGGCCCTGCTTGAAATGGTATTGTGCTGATAGATTCCAGAGACAATGTTATCCTCTTTTGGCTGCCTGGTGGGGGATTGTCCGGAACAAGTCATGGTTATTCAAGTCTGATATGGTTCATGCCGGATGTGTGAAATTCCTAAAGGTACGCCGATGGGGCATTCGACTTTTTGACCACTTGATGACCCACGGGATCGGCATGTTTACTTGGAGCTTCTGGACGAAACTAATATCGATGTTCTGCACACTCTTGGTGTTCATCCAATCCACAACCAGTTCTGGCAATACCCTCTCTGCAATGTCTATCGCCTTTGGCAGCCTGATGAATTGCATCAGCTGCTCCTGGGTTTAGTTAAAGACTTATTCCACTGGCTGCTCAAATACCTGAAAGCTAGAAATGTCAAGCATCAATTTGACAATTGATTACCCTCAGTACCATGATATCCAGGCCTCCAGCGCTTCTCTAAACCATTCAATGGGATGAAAAGCGGCACCTGGCAGGCAAAAGAAATCCAGGGCATCATCAGAACACTGGCAGTGAGTTGCGCTCCAATTCTTGACTGCTCCCAGGATGCCCGGAAAACTGCGGCGGAAACAGCCGCTGATGAAATGGAGATGGGAGCAGTGTGGGCAGTATGTGAATCCTCTCTACTTGTCAGCCAACAAAATCACTCTGATCTATCCCTCACAGCACTAGACGGTGCACTGACGCGACTTTACAAGAAGAAGGGTGCCTTTCGAGATCAGACAATGTCGAACTCTGCGAAGGTCAAAGTGGATGAACTATTGACATGAGAATCCCATCATTTACGAAGACAAAAGATTCTTAAAATCTGTGCTGCAATAGAGGTTCAGCTGGACGGGGCTGAAAAGGTTACTAGATCAAAACGAACGCAATTTCAGGTCCGGCCGAATAGAGCCCGACAAGCGGCAATCATATGGTCATATGCTGATCGTCAGAGGGCAATTGAGCAATTGAAGCACGAAATCCATCAGGTTACACCTGTTAAACACAAGCTTTTCAATAAATTATTCGAAGGTCATTAGCGATAACTAGTGCAGGAAGTCGGGACTGAGGCAACCAGTCGCAGAAGCATAGTCGCCAAAAAAACTTGCTCAGATGAAGACTGCTGCAGAAGAAGAGTCTTACGAGGCGGTAAACATGATCACCGACAAGCGTGTACAATTTCAGGTCTGTCTATCCGATGCTGAGATTGCAGCCACCACCTGGACTATCGCTGATACGGACCGTGTTGTGAATCAGCTCGAGAGAGTGATTTATGGTATCGCTTCAAAAGACCAAATGCAGTTCACGAAGGAATTCTCCATCCGCTTGGTTGAGTTTGAAGCTTGGTGGCAGGCAATCGGCATTCAGGAGCTCCAGAAAACCATTGAACAGCATGTAATCCATTTCCAATATCCAAAGATACATCTAATGAGCCATGTCTCAGAGTCAATTCAGCAAATGGGTTCCGGCGACAATTTTACCACCGATATTTCTGAATAGCTATATATTGGCAATGTGAATGAGGCATATCGATCTACCAACAAAGTCAATTTCATTCAACAGATGCTCAATCACAATGACCGGTTTAATAGTCTTGACTATATGGAGGAGACACTGTCATATATTGCCCTTCAAGGCTGGTATGATATTGACTCTGTGGAAGTTTTCAACCTACTATCAGCTACCGATAAATGGCGAAATATGCGCCAAGCCCACCTTTTAAGCCTCCACCATTGTCAGAAAGAGCCATTTTTCCGCCCTGTATCACAACAGGTACATCATTTGAGAGAAACTTATGTCCGTGGCGTATGCAGATGTATCAAATTAAGTTCACTCAGCTATGCATCAGTAGATTTCGGAATTCCCAACTTTGGACAGCTATTCCATACACAAATTGAAGACAACTGGGGACATGATGTTACTGGACTGGTGCTCAGATGTGATCGGAATGTACTCATAGACAGTGTATTTATTAAACTTCAGAATGGGCTGTTGTACTACCGTCAACCATTTCACTGCCCTACACCTGTTGAGCGTCTTGTACTTGATTGGAAGGTAGAATATACGGATGCCAACCAAGGGATCATGCGTGAATCTCATAACATCTGGGTCCAATATACGGACAGTGACCTTGATAACACCTTCCAACGCTGAGTTCTTTCTTTTCCTGTATTATACTTGAGCTGGACTCCACCGAATCAGATCCTCCAATTTCAGGAGCTCCTGCCCACCGGAAAATTGATATCCACCTTCTTTAAGAGGTGGAAGAAGACCCAACAATGGATATTAAGTCCTCAACCTCAAGAATATGCGGTGGTAATTCCAACAAAGTACAAAGATCCGCATTGTTGGGCTGATTGTCTTGTCGGGTTCATCCGGGTTGTCAAACAGACTGATAAGATGCATATTGTACCTGTTGGAGCAATTCTTGGACCTGCACATTTGGTGCGAGAGAATAATACTGCATCAGATAGAATCAATAGTGTATGGCTTGTAAATAATCATGTACATTTAGATAACTACTGGACAGTGTATTAAAGTTACAATACCTGAATCAAGGTGTGCAGAAGATAGTTAATTGAATTGTACTATTTGATATAAACATTATAATCATCACTCCGGGAGAGTATGGCTCCAGGTTCGAGGTGCACCGGATTACTCCTGGAGCTGCGGCTAATACTCCCATAAGCTCCGAAGTTTGCACATCCTAATAGTTTGATTTGGAAGCATTTTGAAAACAACTATACACTCTTCAGGATATTCTTGGATTCTGTTCCACCACTTCCGGAGTATTCAGAAGCACTGGTGAAGTAGTCTCGGAGTACCCGAGAGCACATTACTTTGCATTCAGCCTATTTGGGAGCATCTGGGAGCATTTGGAAGGATCAGTGTGGTTGTTCAGAGTTGCTGAGTTGTTCGGTTATGACTTCCAAACTATTTTACATTGTGCTGATGTGCACAGAGGTCTCAGTAGTTCCAAATGTTGACTATTCTAGAAGTCAAATCTTGTAGCATCCTGAATGCACCTCCATAACTGCAGGTGCTTTCAGGAGCATCTGGGAGGACTGTGTGTGGCTTCCAGACCGGTTTACATTTTGCTGATGTTCGGGAATATGCAATGCCTCTCGCCGATGACTATTATCATGCCCAATATTCTTCAAACTGCCTATGTCGGTATGCTGAAACATTTGATGAACTGGGTAACGTCTTTCCTCGAACAGCATTCCAGGATTGAATAATTCAACCAGCTCTGGGCGATAATGCCTCCATTTTCTGCCTTCACATGATTCAACAAGCCATATAGCCAGGTGACGCAATAAAGTGGTCAGGAGATCAAAGTACTCAGGCGTGTGATTGATCCAGTGTTCGCGGCCACTCGTTTAAACGCTTCGGTGAGCAAAAAGTTTCCCTTTACAGAAACCCTTTTGTGCGTCAAGAACTTTGTGTATTTCCACCTTATGGTACAGTACAGGTACCATACCAAGGCCACAATCGAGTACATGGAGAATTATGTGGAGGAGATTTATAATCACAAAGGTGTTTTAAGTTGATTCTGCGCCAGTAAATATACAAAGAAGGCCTCGGAAGCCTTGAAATTGCAGCTTACATATGTCAGTCAGGAGGAATGGGAGAGTGACACAGATTGGAACACTCTTTCTGCGCCTGCAAAGCGTCGTCATGTTGATGACGATAAAATCCAGATCGAGTCAGAAATCGCACAATATCTGGTTGACGAATCTGATCTGAACTTTGTGAAGATGCATTTGTTGACCCACTTCTGTGACCATATCCTCCAGCTTGGCAATCTCGTAAATGTCAGCTTTGAACTTCCAGAAAAAGCGATGATGTATCTTGAACAAGCATACTCACAATTGAATCGTCAGGAGTCTGCCTTGCAGATTTTTTGAACGAAAGCCTGAAAGCAGGTGTTTCAGTATCGAGAGCTGAATGCAAACACTGCGAAACAACATCGCGACGATGATATGCCTCTAACCAAACCTTTTATTGAGCGAATAATGAAAAACCCAGAACCAGAAATCGTGACTCTTGATGACTTGGCGGAGTGGTGACCAATGTCAAAAGAGGTGCTACAGAATCACATTGCTTGGTGTTTAAACAGATTTGCCAACTTCACAGACTATGTTGATCATAATCAGTATTTCAGCCATCTCGATGATGCAAAATGCATTCGGTACAATGTAGAATCAATTCCGGTTACGGCTTTTCAATGTGACGAGGAAGGTGTTCATATGGTTTGTTGCACTGGGTCCACAAGGTGGAGAAAGTGTAAGCCACGAAGAAAGGATGCAGTGCTTCTCTAGATGGGGAGGAGTCCAGATAGCCACTTTAGGTCGACTGCTGGACGTATTCCCGCATGGTTGAAGTGTCTTTTTGTAGTCAGGAATGCTGTATGGAGTCATAAAAGGCTTCTTGCCTTTGTTCAGAAGTTTGCAACAGGGCCGATACATCAGACTGCTGGTAATGTGATGGTCAAGCAGAGGCATCAACCTCTGATGCAACCCTTGCACAATGGAAGCTACCATAGTAAGCCTCTTTTTGGTGTCGGAACCACTTATATCACCTCTTTAAGCGTGATGCAAGGAGCTGTACACACCCTCTTCCGCTGACACTGCAGCCAGATAGCTTGTGGTGGTACTTGAGCAACCTGATTGACTTGAATGCTTTCAATTTGATTTACATGTAGCTTATTAAACTCAATGCTTGAGGTAATCATTGCAGCGATATATAGACACCTGATGATTGTTTACTCTCAGTGTCTTAATTTTTGTAATCGATGTCTCAAGGGATTAAACAGTTAAGAACATTCTTCAAATCAATGGAACAGTTCAAAAAACCATCGAAACGATAAAAATGTAGAGGACCAATGTGAAAGAAACACGTGCAATACATCAGCTTCATTGACAAAACATGTTTTCAAGATATCGTGACGAGTGGATCACATAACTGAATGCTTCGAAGCATTGTGGAAGATTCGAAATATGTTGCTCAGATTAATTGTGCACAATGTGGAGAACGATTGTTAAGGGGGGTCCATTTTCGGAAACAAATTTCACTTTTTGCTGATAAGTTGACGCTGAGATGTTGCACTGAATCTCATGAAGCTTCTTGAGAACGAAAACAGGTTTCCAAACGAATGAAAACACTTGTCAATAAAGGAATATAGGTCAGCAGCAATACCTTGAAGTCGTCCAAAACAGGGTACTTGGTCTCTTTGCCAAATACAAACAAAGCTGTGTTGCTGAAGAGGATACATCAGCAAAATATATTTTAGTCACTGGGAGCCTCCAGGAGTGTGTGATAGGAGGCGGAGTGTAAAGTTAGAAGCGTCAATTTCAGGACAGAATCAGACCATAAGAGGGCATTCCAGCCGGCCTTCGGAGTAAGTGGGATATCTGATGACTGCTACGGGAGCACCACGGGAGCGGTTGTGATACAATTGGGAGCACCAGGGACTGTCGCCCAACCAATACGGGAAGCGCATACAAGCTCTGAAAGATGTCTCGGATCTTGGAATATTCATTCGAAGGACTGCAGGTGGTATCTGAGATTCTCCGGATGTACACGAGCAATAAAAATACCCTCCACATATGATGCATAGATTATTGTTCATTATCAACTTCTAAATCATACTATAGTACCTGGCATCTCATTCAACATTCTACAGTTTGCATTAGTACATTAAGGAGAACCAAAGTAAATGACGTGTGATTCAAAAATGAATGCAGGTAAACCAGAAACAATAACCTGGCTAAGCGATCGAATGATATCAATCGAACATAGTCTCAATGCCATCCACTAAATCTCCCATCTTATCTGGGCAGACAAATGCAGGAACACACAATTCATCAACGGCGCAATGAAGCTGGAGGCACTCCTTGTATTTCCGAATGATTCGGGCCTGACGTGTAGGCACAATTGAATTCCAATGTCATTTGGCTCGAATTGTGATATCTAAAGGGTTGGAATTGAGAGGTTAGCTCATGGTGAATCAAAATATAGTTTGAAAGGCAACATGATGAATTTGCGGGGAAAAGAGGTATGCCACCAGGAAAGGAGGAGTGCCTGATGTAGAGTGCAGGGTGGGCAAGGGGAGTGATGATGGTGATGGAGGAGTGTGGAATGAAATTGAGGAGTGCAAATCCAGGCCAAGAAGCACATATCCAGCGGAGCAGCCCATCTATGCTGAGCATTGCCGAAAAGGAAAGATGTAAAGAGTCTGGAATGAAATAGAGGCGCTCCTAATTGAGGTAGAAAAGCGCCCATTCTAGAGGAGGAGCGCTGACAGAAATACAGTATGGAGCGCTGAATGAAATATCGAACTGCCAATCCAGACTGAGGAGCGCCAATGGGGATTGAGGAGTGCCTATTATAGCGGAGGAGAATCATAATGGGGGGGGGGGGGGGGGGGCCGGGGGGTATTAAGC
>Ga0307514_10000218_pt1 | contig 155329 bp, 165 predicted proteins | sample 16_EM_MG_FD_203088 | JGI IMG/M metagenome (GOLD analysis project Ga0307514, IMG submission 203088) | Populus trichocarpa ectomycorrhiza microbial communities from riparian zone in the Pacific Northwest, United States - 16_EM | ecosystem: Host-associated > Plants > Roots > Unclassified...
AACCTCTCATCGACATACAGGAACCAGGGGCGGTGGAAGGAGGCCGAAGAGCTGGGGGTGCAGGTCATGGAGGTGAGAAAGAGGGTACTTGGTCAAGAGCATCCAGATACCTTGACCTCCATGAGCAGCTTCGCATCGACATACTCGAACCAGGGGCGGTGGAAGGAGGCCGAAGAGCTGGAGGAGCAGGTCATGGAGGTGAGAAAGAGGGTACTTGGTCAAGAGCATCCACATACCTTGACCTCCATGAGCAACCTCGCATCGACATACAGGAACCAGGGGCGGTGGAAGGAGGCCGAAGAGCTGGGGGTGCAGGTCATGGAGGTGAGAAAGAGGGTACTTGGTCAAGAGCATCCACATACCTTGACCTCCATGAGCAACCTCTCATCGACATACAGGAACCAGGGGCGGTGGAAGGAGGCCGAAGAGCTGGGAGTGCAGGTCATGGAGGTGAGAAAGAGGGTACTTGGTCAAGAGCATCCACATACCTTGACCTCCATGAGCAACCTCGCATCGACATACTGGAACCAGGGGCGGTGGAAGGAGGCCGAAGAGCTGGGGGTACAGGTCATGGAAGTGAGAAAGAGGGTACTTGGTCAAGAGCATCCAGATAACTTGTCCAGCATGCACAATCTTGCGTACACATACAAAGTCCAAGGTCGAATCGACGAAGCTATTGCCATGATGTCGACAACCACAACTCTTCGCTCTCGCATACTCGGTAACGACCACCCAAGAACAAAGAATTCAGTGACCACTTTAAGGGTGTGGAACCGGGAGTTAGAAAGGACACGTTATGATATTGTCTTTCTGAACGATGCTTTAAGTGGTTTCGTACCAGAGTTTAGTCAGTCGCTAGCTTGGTTCTAGATCATCTGAAAGAAGCGTATGGGTGCATCACGGAAGAAGAGTTATCGGAGCTGTTCAGTATAACCTTTAGTCCAATTTGTTGTGCATTGGATGGGATGATTTAGGACACTTGGTACGGTTTAGTCATGTGGGTTATCGTAGCATGGGATACGTTTTGGTGGCTTGCAGGAGCAGGTTGATGGGGAGCGGGAGGAGCGGGAATGGGAGTGGGAGCGAGAGGAGAGGAAAGAGATGGGAGGTTCATGTATGGAGATATTGCAGGGCCCTTGATGTTTTTCCTGAAGTGCGCTTCATTACTAGATCACATTGACGCACATGCTCGGAAGGTACAAGAAACATTCTTCATGACTTTGCCAAATAGTATAGTCCATCATTTCATGCATACACGCTGATAGAGTACCCTGACTGCAAAAAAATGACATAGGTATATCAACACCATTTCATTTGAGTACAAACGAATACCCGCGTAAAAGCCCGTGATCGGAATGATTGAAGACCCATGTCCCAAATAAACAAACCAGCCTAGAAAATCAATGGTAATTTAGTAACTGCCAATACCCCTGTATGTATGTAGCGAGGTTCTACCCGCCAAACACAAGGTCGGTCTGTTCAACTCCTGGAGGCACACTATCGAAGATATTGACTGCAGGAATTAGAAATGAACCGCCGGTAAGCTGTCCATTCGCTTGGAGAGAGAGGGCCTGCATTTTGTAGGGGCTGTAGATCAGAGTTAATCGACGAGCCGCCGCGTCCTAGGTGCATCTTTTCAACGCTCGATTATCACAACTCTCTAGGACTGACGGCGAATAGAGACGATCACGAGCGTCTGCCCTCCGTTTTTAAACCAGAACCTTGCACCCACGCGTAACTCCAATACTCCGATCTCAACCACGATTGACGATCATCATCCTTGAGGGGAGCAACAGGCCATATCCGCCTTGGACTCCAAACTGTGTGATGCCGGAATCAAAAAGCGAATTACGGGAAGTTCCATTGCGAGTGACCTTATCTCCAGTGTTAGCCACGAAACGAGGTGAGATGATACCTCAGTAGAGCCTGGGACGTCTTGTCTCGTGGGGCTTTTAGTCTCGCCGTCCCGGAACTTCATGTAATGCCCCGGGGGTAACCCAGGACGTCTCATACTAAAGTTTATGCACAGAATTTTGTGAAGGAACCAAGGACCCGGATGCTATCTGCAAGCCTGGGTGAGCACTCTCGGTCGATATGTCGCTCGCCAGAGTGGCATCACCACCATGAGATCATAAGCCATCACTCACAAAGTCACAGGATATCTCGCGGTTTCTCAGAAATCGTCCCGGGATATCTCGTCCCGTAGCTGTAGATGTCTCGCGGCCAACACTAACTTATCTCTGACATATCGACGAACATCGAGCACGCGAGTCCATAGGCCGCATAGCCATGAGCTTAACTATCAACATTTCTACGACCTGGCCATAAAGGATTCTCATTCCCGGCAGGCCCGAGCGGGTGCATCCGTAGTCGATGACAGTAACGGTATCTGCTTTGACAGTGCTGATTGCAAAGTATTTCGTCGAAGTTCTTCCCGTAAGAAAGGTCTCAGCGCGCTCTGTAATCAACTCGTGAAACTTCTTGTGGGAGGTGAACTTGTAGACGCAGCTGCGAGGAATATTGTAAGCAGTGAGAAACTCTTGCACTGGGTTGTCGATCTGTTAGTGGGGCGGACGATAAACGCAGTGCTGTCGGAGCCACAGCCCAGCGCCATTCATGGAGAGGTCGAGCGAAAGATCGTCGGATGCGGGCTTGGTGTCTCGGGTAGGGACGGACAGGGACGGGCAGGAAAGATTGCAGGAGGAGACGGATGATTTCGGGTGCAGGCCGGTTGAAGGAGTTGGATGTGTGACGTGACTGGTATGCTCGCTTTCGGGACTCCGTGCTAGCCTAAAGTTGGGTTCGTTAGTCATAAGCCGTGGGACATCACGTTCACAGAAGGTAGCGGGGCTAGAAAAGTGGCAAACTTGTGATTGCACTCAGGGGCGATACAAGCAGAGTGGTAGCTGGCACTTAAGGAACTTAGATTTGTACCACTATGGTAGATCCAGGTGACGGCGCTCGAGTGTATGCAGCAGGGTGCTGTGGTCGTTGAAAAGTACGGAGATTGTTAGCAATCTCACTGCGTACAGCATCACCACTACCACCGGGCCAGCTCAGTCGTAGAGCTCTCTACTTGGTGTCAAGGCCAGCCTAGTTGGCAACTGGCAACTGCTACTTGGTCAAGAACTCCATCCGGTTGGAAAGCTTGCTCTTGGTAGCGGGCTAACCGACTTGCTAAGTGGACCGAAGTGAAGTACTCTACTTACCAACGGGGCCGGAACATATTTTTTGCTTGCATATGCTGGCATAGGCAACTTCTGCAGTACTCGTACACTTAGCTTTATTTCGTTGACGCCATTAATATTCATATAGTTCATCACTCGATTCAAGATCTACTGACACATGGTGAGAGATTACAAGGTACGGTGGCGGCTTCGCCGCCCTTTGGAGGCGCCCAGATTGATCTCCAGTCCAGCCAACCCAGAGTTGCCATTTTTAGCAGCTCCTATGCTTCCAGATGTATATGGCTCTAACATACTCCTGGAATTCAAATTTATTAGATCATCTCTTGGCCAGCTCCCAGTGATCTAAGTCCAGGTGAGTCTCAATTGTTTCTGTGGCTAGAGCAAGCATATTGGCAACTGTGAAGATGCCTTCCACTGGGTAACTCCAATCAATTCAAGTTCATTTAAGTCCATGAGTTTTGCCTCTGATCACAAAGTGCTCTATACATGAACTATGCATAAACAGATCCTCTTTCACTTCCTGGTCTCCAATTTACTATATCACTAATATTCATAGTGCAGCTGTAAAAAAAAAGCTCCAAAATGCTGTTGATTCACAATTTCTGACTCAATATAAGAGATATCATAAATCTAAGACTGGGAGGTGAAAGAGGACATAGACCACATTTTGTGTGTAGAACACTTTGTAATCAGAGCCAAACACTCATTGGAATTAAAAGGGCAGGTCATTTGGGATCTGAGTTTAAGTGGTAGGTATTTGCCACAATCAGCCACTCAGCCACAGAATTACGACCAATCAGAATCGAAAAAGACACATGTCGTGTCCTTATATGAATAATGACTGAAACATGAGTGCTTACAGGTGATTTCGGCTCGCCGAGAATACTTAATTGAAAAGTGCAGGATAATCGATGCCTACGAACTTAGCTACATATGCGCAAATATGCAAGTCAATGTTTGTGTCGGGTTTCTCGGTTTGTTTCCCTGCCACACCAACCGCAAAACTACTTCTCACACGAGTGCACAATATCAATTGTTTTACCCACTTTTGCCCGCCATATTAACCGACACTCATCTGTGTCTCTCGTTCGCCAGTTCTAAACAATGTTGGGGCTTTCGGAATCCTTGCGCTGGTTTGGGGCGTACGCACTTTTTTGCTTCTTTATGGTTGGTTCCACCGCAAACAAGGCTTAATGCAACTACTGTTAGCACTAAACTGTAACTTATATTGGCGCGCGGGGAGCGAGGCGGGCAGTTGGTTGACGTTGCTCAAACATTACCTATGAGGCGTTTCCTACTGTAGTGTCACATACCAATGCAAGAAGTGTCGGTGAGCACGTTGCGTATGTGTCCTTATCGAGCAGTCCGTTGATGTGAACCAAGCACTGATAGTAGCTCCTTTCCTTCTGTTAAGCCACGTTGACCTTGATTTTGTGCTACATTTGATATCACTTGCTGCCCACACTATCCCCAACATGGTGGAATCACCGCTGCGGCGAATGGAACCGAATTAAAGAAAACCGAGCGCGTAGGGGATAGTAGATTCAAGCAACGGCGCTCGAGAGTGTATGCAGCAGGGCGCTGGGGGATTTGAAAAGGTATGGAGATTGTTAGCAATCTCACCGCGCCCAACGTCACTATTACCACCGGTTCAGTCGTAAAGTTCTCTACTTGCCACGGGGCCGGAAACTTATTTTTTGGATGGGAGGCAACCCCAAATAACCTGTCAATCGGCATATGTGACCATAAAAATGTTTGCTTGCATAAGCTTCTATGCGTAGCATCTGCAGTACTCGTGCACGTGTGCACTTTAGCTTTGTTTCATTAACGCCATTCACGCAGATCACTCGACATTCCAAGAGCCACAGACATGGTGCGAGATTGTGACTGAAAAAACACGAGTGCTTACAGGTGATCTCGGAGTGCCGAATATAATCAAAAAGATGATAGATATCTACGTATGTGTAAATATATGTTCCAACTGAAATGCGAAGAAATCGGCTTCGCGAATAAGTCGGCTGCTTCACAAATAAGCCAATTTTGTGAACCAGTTAGCTGTCGCTCGAAGCTTCAATTATTAACCGACTATATATCAAGCGTAGTGTCCTGGTGGCCTACCTCGCGAAGATATTCCCAGATACGGGAATCTCAGAACCACAGGTTGGTTCAGCCCTCACTTCCTTGTGATCACTTCATGGCAGTGCTCTGACCCTGTAGGCGAGGAACGGAAAATTTGAATTGAATATTCCTGTAAAACTGACGGAGGTGAGATAGCGAAACCCCACATGTAATATATTCAAAGGGCGTTCAAGTGACATTACGAATGAGCAGGCGCAAATCATGGATATCCAGAAGGAAAGCTATTCAGAACGGGTGGTTGACCCGACTGTTGCTGTGATCATGTAGTTTGACACGATTGGCTAAGATATGCAAGGATGGTAGTGGCGAAGGAGGGATGCAGCGGCAGATAACGTATTTAGAGTGCACGCTTGTAGCAGCATTCGTCAGGCGCATATTTTATTTATCCAGGTTAGTTGTATTACTCACCGCTGCCATCGGAATGGAGAACTCGAATAAATAGAGGAGTACAGGTGGTAAAAAGACGTGTAGAGTGTTGGGTAAGGCGGTCACTGTACTCAAGTGCATTGAGGCGATAAGGATTGTTGGTTTTTGAGTTCAAGGGAAACGATTCCCAGCCGGCACGAAACAAGGAATCGCATGTCATAATCAAGGGAAAGTGACAGTTTTAGATTTAGTTTATCAATCTCAAGCAAGGAAATGCTTCGTTACTATCCTTCCTTCTATATAGCTCTAATATCCACTCAGCATTCTCATTGTCCACGGACTCGCCAGCCTGAAGGATAGTCGAGCGTGGACTGGAAATTTGTTAGCTGCTTTTAGCCAATTAACAGGATGTTCTGTGAAGCAGAGTTAGTAATCACAGACTTTAGATAAGTTCAGCTCGAAACATAGGTTAGTAATTCCTCGAGTAGATTCAAGTCAGTAATATCGATTTGTGGACAGAGGTGCCACCGATACTATTGCCCTCGGACCTCCTGCAAAATTGCACTACATAAAACCGTCCGACGTCCATTCAAACTGAGCTAAACATGAACTCGACATTCGCCGTTCGCTTTTCTTTCACCCTTCAACAACTTCACAGAGTCGAGATCGTTCTAGCTGGATACAAGTTCCGCCGATGCTTTGAAACGTGGGCCTATAAACGGCGCAGACCATGTACATACCTTCTACCGCAAAGATGGAATTCAGTCGGACTATCAATCAAAAAAGCAGCTGGGGCTGAATTGTCCTGAAGATGGGGTGAAACACAAGTGTTCTGTCGCGGGCAGTCCGGGCCTGCTTGATTGGTAAGGATAAATGGAACTTTGGAAATGATGGCAAATCCTATGCATAATTCGACCCCCACAAGAAGCTGGTAGGGGTTCAGACTGGTGATGTTGCTCGCGTATCGAGGTTATCAGGGAGGGAGCATCTAGTTGTACGTCTCAATCCACCAGCCAGTCTTCTCCCGAAATCCCGCTGACTTTATAGTTTTCATTCCCCAAACATCGTCGAGGAATGGACAGTCCTCACATGGTGCATATCTCTTCCCTCGGAATGAGTTGCACATTGATTGGAAACAGAACTCGTAGATAAACAAATGCGGTGGCGATATTTACGATCCTAGCACGGTCCTTTTCGCCGACTCCTGAGTGGATCTGAGGCCTTGATGGTTCTGTTACATTAACGCCACACAAAAAATCGTAACAGAATAGCCAACATTTTATGTCAGATACCTCGCATTCCGAAAGATCTTTCGCGAGCTCTACCATTATGGTTTACCTAGCTAAAAGAACTCCGGGTGGGGCGATAGCGTCGTTCTTGCCACCTGACTGTGGTACAATGACTGGGAGATTGAGGGGTTGAAAAGCTGCGCTTATTGGGCGGTACACATGGAGAGTGGAGGCGATAGTGGAGTGCGGGAAGGAAGTAGCAAAACCTGTGATATTGTGGGGGTTTGCATACGGGCCCGGTGATCAAGACAGATCGTATCAAGCGACTGGGAAGACGCTGACAAAATTTCCGGATATTGATGCGGACGGTGACAGTAAAATAAGTATACTACTCGGCTTGCGTGGGGACCATTTCATCTCTGTGCACGAGATCAGTGATTTTAACCCATGTGGCTAAATTACAGGCAATGGAGCCCATAAAGCAAATATGCAAGTATATATAGATGCAGCTGATAGGGGCCATTCCTAACCTCTGTGGCCGGCACAGTAGTCAGGTCCCGACACCGACAAATCATCCCTGTAGAAATAAACGGCCCCGATGCATTTCCCAACCACTCTGTACTATACAGCGGCCTTTACCAAGACAGGCGCTCGTCCACCCCTAGGTGTGATGGATTGGCTGCAACCCTACACAGTCGTAGTCGTCCCTGTACTATTGTTTCCGATTCGTCCAGCTTTTGCTTTCATATATACTCCTCGGCTCAGCACCAAAATATTCAGCAGCGAATGTTACCGAAGGACCGGAATTTCCCATGACGCCACTTAACGGCCGCAAGTGCAGATCTTAACCGCTCTCTCCCGGACCCCACGGAACCCAATGCCGCATGTGCCGATTTTGGAATAAAGGACTAGAGTCCGAACTCCAAATATAAGTGTCCCAAGATTTTGCGGTATCCCAGAGCTCGAATCGAGAAGGGTTGCTCCCAGATCACATCCAGAATCGCAGGTCCTACCTATTTTTTATTGTGGCCGATAGTTGGAGTTAGTCCCAGCTTCCTAAGGATTCCACCGATCGTCGCGGTGACTCCTGTGCATCACCCGATGGAACGGTAGCGAGAGACGTGTGGTGAGCCGACCCAAGCCTACGGTTTAGTCTTGCTGACTATCGGGCGCGACAAAATTAAGTTCTCGGATAAAGGAAAGATCGGTGAATGTTGTGGTTACCAGTGCGCCATAAGCTACCAACGGCGTCTTACCTGCCATTTATCGCCATCAGGCAGCATAGGATGGAGGATCGCATCATCGTCAAACGATTAAACTGAGCGCCTACATAATGCGCTACACCTCCCCTACAATGGAACCCCTCCATCCGCCATTACTATCTCAGATAGCGAATTCCAACTCTTTTTTTAACTACTGAGCATGGAATCGTTTGCAACGAGTCCCTGAGTTTGAAGCAAGCATCTATATTCATATGTGTTTGATGAGCCCTGGATGCGGGGTCGTATTCGGTACCGAGGTTACAGATGCTCGTGGATTGTCCGTGAGGTGATGAACTAACGAAGATCTGGCGACCTGTCTATACCTACCCCGCTGCGAACAATGACATTGAACTCTAAACTATGCAGCACATGATATAAGATACCATACTGGCTCTAGGCCTCTCCGTTGGCGTGCATTCACTAGCAAATATGCGCTAGTTTTCTGGCATGTAGATACGAGTAGCGTACGCTGGAGCTTGAAACTTCTCAATGCGGGATCAAACGTCCCTGTTATCTGGGTTCGTCTTCGTGCAGGGCATCGTGCAGGATGGATTTCTGCACTTCGATCTCTTTTGATCCTTCGTGCATTTGAAGCGGATACTCACCGCTAGCACCCACGAGCTACCACCCACGAGCTACAAAATCATGGGTTCGCCCTGTTTATGCGGTAGGATCCACTCATTCAGTGCACTTTTTACAGGTATCATTGTTGACACTACCAAACTCATGGATAGGTACACACCCACACCGCCGATTTCTAGTTAGTTGGCTTTTGCTCTAACAGAGTTGCGCAGCCAGATGTCAGATCCATTATCATCGTCGTTGTCCACTGATGTCGATTCCACGGTACGCCCTTGGCTTTATTAACATGCCCCGCCGAACCCCACCCATTTAACACCCCGCAACTACCAGATGATAGCAGATGATTCCTGCGACGGCTACGAAACCGGCGAATATGATGACAGTGAAGTCTTAAGCTTGTCAATGTCCATTAACGAATATGTCTATGAAAACGGTGAGCGCCTACCTACATCAGTTTCGGGAGTGCCATGGGAAGGCTGATTAACCCAAGGCCGCCGCTACCACGCCTATTTTGGGGTGGACAAAAACCTGATGCCCATAGACGAAGTATGGTCACTCCAACTTGACACTCATGATGGTTCACTGATGGAAACAGATGGAACAAGACCGGCTGGATATGTACCACGAAATCTTACACCTTCTAATGAAAGGAAGACTCCACATAGCACCGTTGGATGACCCAAAACGTATACTCGATATCGGCACAGGGACGGGTATCTGGGCGATCGAAATGGCAGATCTACACCCGACATGCCGAGTGATTGGGACGGATCTTAGGTATCTTCCTACCGTCCGATACTAGGTCCCATTGCGCAATGTTGACCCCAGTCCATAGTCCCATTCAACCAACCTGGCTTCCACCAAACTGCCACTTTGAAGTAGATGACGCAGAGAAAGAATGGACTTTTCCACCCAACCACTTCGATTTCATACATGTCAGGAATGTTGCACAGGGCATTCAGAACTGGGATAAATTGATGGAACAGGTATACAGGTTTGTGCAACTCCCCCTTAGGACACTTGAAGTGTGTAGTTAACCCCCCTCTATTGCAGCCGTACGGTACCCGGTGGCTACGCCGAGCTCTCGGAAGTCGGCTACGAACTCTTCAGCGATGATAACACGCTACACCCCGATAATCCATTCAAACGCCACTTCGATCTAGCCGCGCTAGCCATGGTACAAATTGGGCGCCTGCCACCCACTGGCGAGCTGTTACGGCAGCGTCTCGAGAAAGCAGGCTTCGTCAACGTGGTGGTAAAAAATATCAAGGAACCACTGGGACCATGGCCGAAGGACAAGAGACTGAAGACAATCGGGGCAATGTGTCTTCTTAACGGGGAAACGGGGATAGAGGCGTTTGGGTTGGCACCGCTTACCCGCGTCCTGGGGATGGGTAAGGAGGAGGCTATTGCGATATGTAGAGACGCGCTGGCAGCTATGAAGATGAAGGGTACCCACATTTATAATTACTTGTAAGTTCTCTCTGCCACACCTAGGTCTCTGAGTCTAAGCATATACTAGCCATGTTGTGTATGGACGGAAACCTCTATAGGAGGGTATGTAGAAAGTTTGGATTCAATTAGTGTGCAGTGTGCAGCCCACTTTGTTGGATTGGGCCATATAGTTGGTGGGGACTCCGAGGAGATAGAGAGCGCGGGGATGTTTGAGTGTTCACCAAATTGGTGTTTGATTTTTATGCCACTTGGTCGCCGGTTATCTGTATTAGTTGTAAGTGTCGTATGCAGCTGGTTCGCTCGTAGCCTTGGCACTCAGCTATTTGAACACGGCAGATTGAACCTACCCGGTATGTAATAGCGTCGACCTGTGGCTGAAAATTCCGCCAAAACACCTGTCATGTAATCGATCTAGTGGGGGTTCTGGGACGATGATGCAGACATAGCTTGAGATCAAACTTTATCTACAACTCTGTACCCCGTTCAGTGACTTCATCTCACCAGATATGACCCCATGCCTCTACCCTGTGGATACTGTTTGGTTTGACGGTGAAGAGTGGATAGAGATTGAAATTCGGACTTTATGCACTGGGTGCTCCCGCAATGGAAAAAGAGAACAAGAGTCAAGGACGGTGAGGAAGGGTTAGGTGTTAGTCTCGACCCTTTTGCAATTGCCTTCCTTGTTCGTTTTAGCCGCCCGGTAGATCGTAGACACTCAGTCACACAGCTTCACCACAAGTTACCCACGATCATACCCGACTATGAAGAAAATCAAAACAAGATCTCCTCGTTGGGACCCTTATAAGCGTGCTGCCCAGGACTTGAACCGGTTCCATACCTGGACTGAGCGTTTTCCGGAATGTCAGCCACTAATAAAGACGGGAGGCACGGCGACGAGGGGAAAGAAGAGGAAAGCGAAGGACCTCGAGGTGAGCACTGCAAAGGCCGGTGCGGCTGTGTAAGAGCATGTGTGGTGGTGGAAGCAACATCCGGCCGAGTAACCAAAGCAACAAGAGGAGACGCAGGGGTTAGTGAAGACGCTATTGCTGAAGACTGTATGATCAAGCGAAGATTTGTTCTGCTACCACGAGTGTTACCCATCTTTCTGTTTCTGCATCTTTTCATTCATGAACTGGCACCGCATTGTGGATTTTCTCTTGCACGATCCAATAGGTCTTTTCATTCTCGGGTTTATTCTGCAACCGCGATAGCGCCACTTTCTTTTATTTCATTGTTTTGCTTTTGATAATGTAATGTGGTACACTTTGAATTCCTAAATTATTTTCAACGCTTAAAGTTGACTAGCTATGCCGAGGCGGCCGCTTAAACTTCAGGGTTTACAGAGTTTGCTAACCATGCTTCTCATGCAAACGGAAGTCACGATCTAATCTCACTGTGATCCCTTTCTGTGCTACCGGCTTTTTCGGAACCCAAGGGCATTATGTGGCTCTTGACTCCTGTATCAGCAACCCCTACTAGCCGTATAATACTCCCCTTTTGCCCCCGTGTGTATCAAAATATCGACATTGCATGCCCGATCTTTTCTTTTCTCTGCTTTCGGGTGATGATCAGTTCGAACTTCGGTTCTTTACCTTGTCCTATGTAAGAACCGGAGTTGACTAACTTCCCTCTGTTGATAATTGAAGGTATGATTGGTATTCAATTCGATCTGCAGCTCCGAGTTCAAGCTGAGGGTAGGTCAGTCATGTACACCCAAATTTCAATGTTTGGTATGCCGTGTTTCTTGCTTAGAGAGAGCCCTAAAAATTCCTTCTTAATCTCACCAGAGTCCTTTTTTCTATTATGATTAGGTGGTTGTCTTGTAGATGGCGGGGGTGATAGAATCCCAGAGCTGGGTTAGTGGTTTGCACCCCCATGAACTACCAAGTAGGATGGTTCAAATTGTTCAATAAACAAGAGTCAACTGCTTAGATTAGTTATGAAAAGTAAAAATAGTTATGTTAGTGTCATTGCAAGAAATAATATGAAGCTATAAAGCCATGAAGCCGTCCCCAAATAAGTTCGTAAGAACTACACGTTTCCGGCAGTATGTTTACCGTACAAACCCTGGGTCCTCCTTCCTCCTAAGCTCAACAACCCTCCAGCTCCCCCCCTTCATAGCCCGATGGTATCCGGCCTTCCCACTTCTCACCACCGCCTCCTTCAATTCCGAACACAATCTCACCCCCCCATCCTTAACCCACTCCTTCACACCCTCTTCAAAGCCCACCCGTCCAAAAAACTTCGTCCACGTCTTAACCTCATAAATCTCCCTAATCCCCTTCACCATCTCTCCCGCTACCCCTGACCCAGGCTCGGGAAACCCAAAGAACTTCTCCAACATCCCCGGATCACGGAGATGAGGAACGATAAACGCATCCCAAAATAGCGTCTGGAACATTACAAGCCGCAACGAGGTTTTGCAGGCGGCGAATGTGCGGGTGATGCGGTACACGGAAGAGGGGGAGGACTCAAGGGCTTCTAGTTCTGGGTGTGCACGCAGGAGCCAGAGAACGTTGCGGGTGAGGAATTCGCGGAGGAATGGTGCGAGGAGGTCGTATGGCCAGGAGATTGTGTCTTCGAATCCCGTTGAGCTGCCGGCAACAGCGGCACAGCATACCAGTAGCTCCCCTAGATCCGGGGAAACGGCTTTGATGCGCATGTCGGGAGAGTCGCGGAAGCGACGGAGACGCGAGAGTTCGCGGTTGCGAAGATCTGGGTGCGCGCGGAGGATACTAATCAGGAGGTGGTAGAGCTGAAGATATCCGATGCAGACTTTTTCGGAGGAGAAGAGGAGGCTTTTTTCGACACTGGGCCCGGCGGTGGAGAGGGCAGCTTCCGTGGTGTTCATTAGTTGCACCGCGAGTGAGTTGCAGAGTTTGTAGAGGACACGGAGGCACTGCGCTTGTTCCTCTAGCTTTGTGAGGGGCACCTGGACGACGGCTATACGCCCTTTGGGTGGCCGGGCTGTGTCCTTTGAGAGTTTTTGAAGACACGGCCAGAGGATACCGCGACGAATCACTCGCTCAAAATGTGCGGCGCCGAACGCAAGGGGGATGAAGTGTGTGATTGGCGACTTGTCGACAGCGTGTCGGACCTCGGAGGAAGTGAATGCGTCGGTGGAGATCCAGTCAAAGGCGCTGGTGATGAAGCCGACGGACGGGTCATAGTTGACGCCGATGCCGAGTATCGTATTGCGGTCGGTGATGGGGGTCCGAAGGAAGAAGCAGGTGAGTTCGCGGTAGAGGTGGAGTTTATAGTGCACGACAATGGTAGAAAAGCGTGGATAGGCAAGTGAGAGGAGGTTCATGGTTTCTGTCTGCAAGTGATCGGAGAGTGCGAGGAGGAGCTCAGGGGAGAGTTTGTCGAGAGGGTTGCCACGTGAGGAAAGTGTAGCGGTGAGGGAAGGTGGGGATTGCGGTTCCGCTACTTGGCCTGCTAGCGGGGTGGTGGTTGGAGTCTCCGGGGCACTGGGTGGGAATGTATACGGCCGATCCTTGGGGGTAGTATAGTTCTCCGGGATCTCCGCTGAACGTCCTTCCTTCATGTTGTATTCACATTTCGGGCATTGGAATTGAAGTAGACTAGGCAGTGTTTGTTCGAACCTAGAAGTCATTAATGGACAATCCCGATATAGATTTGACGCTGTATACCTTTTGATCATCCACACCTCCTTCACCACCGTGCCTTTTCCTTCCTTTCCCGCGGGCCACCAGACTGCTGTCTTGCATCCTCTTCGCTCACGCTGAAGCATTACCGCCAGTGGTTTTCCACCCCTACCTTCAGTCTGTGCAACTTCAGTTTCCCACTTTGCCTTCAATACCGCTTGCTGCTTGAGGTTCACGTCGTCATAATTGTACCGGTTATAAATTTCGTCTATATCCATACCCCGAACCTCGCGGTACATCTCCACCGGCTCTCCGCGGTTTCCGAGAAGCACATGGATACCGCCGCTGTCCTGCTCCACCGTCTCGGAAGAAAAGAACGACAAAAACTGCAGCAACAGTCCGCGTAATGTGAAAGCCGGCGTATATCCCTGCAACATGCAATCAGTCCGACTATATACAGCATACTCATGGTGCAAACATACCCCGGACTCTGCTGAAACCCGCAACAGATCGCAGCAGATGTAGCTACCGAAGACATTTGGATGGTCCAGATGAGTGGAACTCCGGATTTTCGGTGGCTGGTGTGGCCAGCTTCCAGGTAGCGTAACCTCGAAATGCAGACGAAGCCCGGCGAACGGCCCGCTGCGCGGCTCCAGGCGAAGGCAAAAATCGCGGAGGTTTGCATCGTGGTGGTGGATGGTAATGCCGGGGTAGGGGTGGTCGGAGAGCTCGGAGAGATCCTTGTGAAGGCGGGAGAGGAGAGAGGAGTAGTCTCGACGCAATTCCTGCAGAGATGCCCGCAGCTCGACGAGACTGGGTGTGGTGGTTGATGCCATGATGGTGGTTGGGTGGATGTAGGGATCTAGGAGGAAGGCAGAGGTATATAGAGATAGTTAAGAAGGGCTCGTATTTTCGTTTGTCTTTCCGTTCAGCTCAGTCCCAACAAATGCAAATACAGTTGGGAGGCACGGAAACAGCTAGTGGATAGCTTTAGGGCTGTTGCTCGTGAGCATGCCAAGCACCTATTGTGCATACTGCAGGGAGCCTGATAGATTAGATTAGATAAAGAGGCTAACCCACCCTCCATCTATCTAATCAAACGTCTAGCTCTTATCAATCTCCTCTCCAGATCATCTTCTTCCAGATGCAACACCATCCGTGGATTGCTATTGAGGTCAAATCACACTTCTTCAGGCTTTGCTGACGGCATATGGTGGCAATCAGGTTTTGTTCGAAACTCTATGAAACATAGACTCTTAAATCATACAAACTGCACTTCTTCCCTTGAGAAGAATACACATGTGAACCTTTAACACGTTGCTAAGTATCTGCCATAGAAAAGCTCCTGGGGTGTCCGGGATGACGATCTTCTCGTGTACAGGGCGACAAAACAAAAGTCGAACTCGTGTCATGACGTTTGTAGCACCAATTGGTTTTTGAACCTGTTACCTCGCGTTTCGAAGTTTTGAACCCTTGTGTTTACAGCACCTGATGTTTATTACACCATGCTGCTCCCAGTTCTTAACATAGATGATAGCGAGGTGGCTAAGTAGAAGACAGGTAAATGAGATCCCGCCAGTAAGTACCTTAAAACTTTAGACGTCATACTAGTGAGACAAATCTCTCATCTACCTCGGTTACACCAAGCTCAGTGGTACAAATGACATCCTAGACCACTACCGTAGCCAGACCTTTCACCGCGAATCCTCTGAGCTGGTTGGTTTACTATCCCCCGCACTGCTAATAGGTCTACAATCAAACCAAAGATTCCAAAGGTTACATCGATTAGTTAATTAAACGTCATCATTAAATAATTATCTCCTTTCCGCCAACCGACTACCAACCATAATCCTTTTATTGTACTTTGTTTGTTTGTTTTATTCATACTGTATGCACTCTAATTAGAGTATGACAGAGCCCCATATCCCCTCCGCCTCCGGGCAAGCCGATTAAATGGCGGAGTTCCCCACCCGCTACCCTTTGTCCCCTTCTTTTATTGTACTTAGCGGCTTGTAGACCATTGGAGCACTTTTCACCAGTGTGGGGGGTACCTTCTGAGGTTAAATATGTACTCGGGATTATTGAGCAGTTCTATTTGCAGTGGTTATTATGTACTACATTTGTTAAAGAAGTACATAATACTGCCTAGTTATAAAAATCAATATATATCCCGGCATGTTTCACAACGGCTTCGTCCATAAACAGTAATATCAAGAATCTCCTGGAACACCGATTTCAGCGCTTTCTGACGAAATTGTCCACCCAGAACCAGAACCGGGGACACTCTAAAGCCACTAATCCACAGCAGTACATATTTAGCTTCCGGCAGTGTTGAAAAATGGGATCCGGTAGCTAGCGAGTATCAGATAAAGTAAGGCCTATGGTTCCGTTTATGGGTATTTATCAGCTAAGAGCGGTTATGCGAGTCCAGGTGCGGCCTCTGGATTCAGGCACGTTAGATACAAAAATCGTCTTTAGCCTGATCATCGTCATCATTATATCAAAAACCCGGGAGAGGGTATCACTATATCCATCCCTACCAGAGATACAAACAACCCGTTCACGCCCTCCTCTTAATATCTTTACAACTTTCCCATTTACATCCTCGCAAACATAGCACACGCAGGCTGATCAACCTCTAACGTCCCATCCGGCAAAGCATTAACCCTCCCCGTCCCCTTATCTCTTCTAAAAACCTTAAGTCCACCTCCATTCTGTCCCTCGGCAATAAACCACGTCCCCGTTGGATCGAGTGCAATATGCCTCGGTGTCTTCACCTTACTCGAGAAGTACTCCAACAATTCCAACTTCCCATCTTTGCCACGCTTATACGCTGCAATACTGTGTCCATCGGAAAATACGTTATCCCCCCGGTTAGAGACGTAGATAAACCGTCCATCTGGTGATATGACAAGTTCGGCAGCCCCAGCGGCGGTGGCGGAAGCAGGGAGTGTGGAGAGCCGCTGTAAAGGTGAGAGGAGGATGTGGTCGCCCTGGTAGGAAACGGAGAAGACGCTGATGGTGTTCGAGAGCTCGCCGACGAGGTAGTAGAACTCCGCTTTGCCCTTCGCGGGGAAGAATGCGCCGTGCCGCGGGCCAGTGCCGGGGGGAACAGTGATGGTGGGGAGCTCGGCGCCGGCGTAGGAAAAGACGCGAAGCTTATCTGCGCCCAGGTCGGGCACGACGACGAATTTCCCGGTAGAATCGAAGAGTGCTTGGTGTGGGTGTGGCACGTCCTGGCGGTCTGGTACTGCGCCGGGGGATGAAAGGGTATAGGTCCAATCACGTACCCAGGTCAGCTTTCCCGCTGGGGTGGATTTGTACAGTGATATGCCGCTGCCGCCGTAGTTTGCTGTGAAGATTGTTGTGCCATCTTGGGAGATGCCGAGGGAGACTGGTCCTACAAGGCCGGTGGCGGTGGAGATCTTGATGAGGGTGCCGTTGGAGCAGATGGAATAGGAGGTTACGCCGCCTTTTTTGGAGTCGGTGGGGATGTTCTCTTCGATTGAGTAGAGGATGTTGGCGGTTGGGGAGAGGCCTTGCCAACTTGATGCTGGGGCATCGACTGAGGAGAGAAGTTTCAGTGCGCCTGTGTATTCGTTGAGATCGACGCTAGCGATTGTGCCGCTGTAGGTTCCTACGAAGAATACCGCTGCGACTGCTGGAGAGGCCATGAGGGCAAGGGACGGGAGGAGGCTGGAGAAGTGCATTGTGGATAGCGGCTGGAATTCATCGCTGTGGGTATAGACGTATTTAAATTGAACTGCAGGACGTCGGAGATTCAGCCTAAAGCTGAAGAACTTTCGGTGCAGGGGACGGGGTCAAGGCACCGGCATTCGGAGATAAAAATAGAGTTTCAACCCGAGATTAACGCTGATCCTTCATCTTACCCATAGCAGGGTAGAATTCCGGGCTTTGTCAGGCTGATCGGTAAAGGCGTTTCGAAAGTTTGCCGTGGAATTTCATTTCGCCCTGCGTGTAGTGATGAGTGCTATACTCACGTTGTAATGTGTGAAATGTGGTAGTTCGTCATTGGCTGGTGAACTGGAATGGCTCAGGGCTTAGGGTTTGCGGTTACATCAAAGCCGTCACAACTCAGCACTCGTCTCAGGGACGCCAAACGAGAGATTCAAATGTCATCCATTACCACTGAGCAAAAAAGGTTTAGTTTGGGACTAAAGGAGAGACGATGCAGCTCCTTGGGCTCGCGGCATGATCCCAGGTTCGCCGTTCTTCTCATTCTTCGCTAGTACTGACCCGTCGATTCGACAACGTCACGATTGCTTCTCCGACTCGAACTCGACACCATGACGTCACAACATTTCACGTCACCATCACGACTTTTCAGTGTATATAACACCCCCGCATCCCACCTCTCTCCCCAACACACTCATGCTCTCACCCACCCTCCGCCGCACCACAGCCGTTTTCACCGCAAGCACTCGCACATTCACAATGACTTCCCGCAACCTCAAAGGCGAAGACAACCCAATCCACCGCGCCGCCGACGAACTCGGAAATAAGAAATCTACCACCCCCAAGAACCCCAGTATCTTATCGTCAGGAGGGGCAATCGGGAAACAGTTCAATCGTTGTACCCATAAGAGAGGATAGGGGATGATGCTGACGAGAGAATAGCCGATGGAGCACTGGGATCGATTCCCCAGACTGTGGGAGGACCGTTTGATAAAGATGGGATAATTGGAAGTCAGTTTGATGCTAGTAAGGGAGGGATTGCGGGGACTGTGGAGAGAATGGTGGATGGGCCGAGTCAGGCACAGAAGGGGACGAAGTTGCCGGATGGCTCGATTAAGAAGTAGGGTAGATATTAGGAAAATATAATAAATTTACAGCTTCGCATGTCTGCCGAATGAAAAATCATCTGAAGTAACACCTTTCGTGCTTGTCTGTGGTTTATGGTGGGTTCTTTGATTGCAAAATGAAACTTTCACTTGACTGGAAACCATTGGTGTGGGGTTTCTGAGGAGCCGTGCGGTTTCGGAGTGATTGATTAGGGGTCGCGTCGTCGTGACCGCAGCAACCTTATCTTGACGATACTGTGATCTTAGTTCCCGCCCCGCTCTTCATCCTCCATCTCGCCTCACCTCGATACGAACTCAACCGTAATATCCTCCTCCATCTTCAACGCCAACTCCACAAGACCCCCTCCATTGTCCTCCTCGCCCTTCTATCCGCTACTTCCTGCGTCTCTCCATCCTTCTTCGTAATCCTCACCCTACACATCCTAAAAACCTTCGTCAAAATCGCCACAAACTCAACCTGTACAAACTTTTGCCAATACACGCTCAGAATCCATCCAAAAAAAGCAAATAGCTTCCCCTTTCAGTTGTGTATCCCGGGAGACTCCAGTCTTAGCCCAGAGAGACCCTTCATCCCTTTATTTAGCGTGAGAAAGCTAGTTAGAGGCGTTATAAGTGTCCCACAGGTAAAGACCAAAGAAAAACTTGACGTCAGTCCCAAGTAAGAAAGGTTGTAGTGCAGCCCAATAGCGCTGAGATGATGTAAGATTTTGCGGGAAGGAAGTGGGTACGGCCGGAGTAAGTGATTGATTGTGCGGAGGAGCTTGTCCATTTTGGGACTGAGAGGACGGGGAGACAGAGTGTTTCGGAATGAGCCGGATTATCTTTGCCACCATGACACAAAGCGACGCCATAAGTTTCGGAAACAGCTCATAGCTCCAAAGCTCGGGATTGTCTGGTTGATCCTTTGGCACTTCATCGAACTGTACAAAAAGCCAGTCTTGCACTCCTGGGTGCAATACATGACTGATCAACGCATAATCCAGTATAACCCCGTCGCTCGGCTAAGCTCCGGATATAGTCCCCTAAGTTCCAATAGGCGGCAAATTAGTGCATAAATACCACCTTCATCCACCTCATGCATACAGTCCAGGCGCCTTATTAGGGGCGCACGCCCAGCGCCCATACCTAACAAGCTGCTAGCGGGGCACCTTGCAAATCCCGGAAATTTTTTCAAAATTGCAAATTGCTCAACAACCACACAGTGGAGAGAATATCAGAGACAGCAGAATAATAGATAGCTTCAAGGCATACATGTCAATCTAAAAATCAAGTCAAACAGTCCAATTTTGAGTAAGATGAAAATGTGAGTGAGAGCCCATGAAGCTGGCGGATTTTTGCCCACCTTCTAACCCCCTGTTTCATCACCATATGTAAATGGAATTCACTGGTAATACTATCAGAGCATATACAGTATGCTAGCTGTCAGTTAATATCAGTCTTGGTAGGTTTGGGCTGGTGGTTGTTGAGATAGGTACTATTGCTGAGTTGCTGAAGTGGGAGACCCTCTATAGTATTATAACTTAGGTAATTTTTGCCCAAGTGACATTTCATTGTCCCTAGAAACTTCCAAGCAGCACCCAAGTAGTCTTGTAGTATACTAAAGAGACTCAGGCAGCAAGGGCAATAATTGCAACCACAAGTAGTGGAGAAATCATATGGGATAGCCCTCCTTTTCCTCCTTAGCAGTCAACCCATAACTCCACCAATTCTTAGTCAAATTTGAAGCTCTTTAGCACAAAGTAGCTACACCATATACAGACACCGGGAAAAATGACCTTACGCGACGCGTAACTCATAGAGAAGCTGTTTTTGGGCCGGTAATCCATAGCATATTTGACGCATGGCACTATGACGTCCTACGGACCTGCGAGTTGACTAGATTACTATGATACGCATGCGATTATGGGCGCTTGATACCATACATCATGCTGCATTCAATACAACTGTCAAATACCCTTCATTGCACGATCCCAAGTAAGCTCTGAAGTACACTCCTGATTACACACCCAGCCTGCTTGATGTACGCTCCCAAGTGAGCTCTCAAGACACTCTGAGTACGCGCATAAGCACACCGAGTACATTCTCATGTACACTCCCGGACATGCTCTCAAGGACGATCACAATTGCACTCGATGGCACTCTCCCAGCCTGCTTGACTGTACGCTCCCAAGTAAGCTCTCAAGACGATCTCAAGCATACTCTCGAGCACACTCTCAAGTATACTCCCAATTGCACTCTATGACACACTCCCAGCCTGCTTAACTATACACCCTCAAGTAAGCTCACAAGATGCTCCCAAGTACACTCCCAGTACATTCTCAAGTACACTCCCGGGCATGCTCCCAAGGACGCTCTCACTTGTACTCGATGGCACACTCCCAGCCTGCTTGACTGTACCCTCCCACACCAGCTCTCAAGAAGCTTTCAAGCACACTCCCAAGCACGCTCTCAAGTACACTCCCAATTGCACTCGATGACACTCCCAGCCTGCATGACTATATGCTCCCAAGTCAGCTCACAAGATGCTCCCAAGTACACTCCCACATCAGCAAAATGTATTTTAGTCGCTGGGAGCCTCCAGGAGTGTCTGAGAGGATGTGGAGTGTAAACATAGAAGCATCAATTTCAGGAGAGTATCAGACCCTAGGAGGGCATTCCGGCTGGCCTTCGGAGTAACTCGGATCTCTGATGACTGGTACGGGAGGACCATGGGAGCGGTTGTGAAAAGTTTGGGAGCACCTGGGACTGTCGCCCAATCAATGCGGGAATCCCAAACTAACTCTGAGAGATGCTGGGTTCTTATGGATATTCATTCGAAGGACTGCAGGCGTTATCTGAGATTCTCTGGATGTACATGAGCAATAAGAATACCCTCCATGTATGATGCATAGATTATTGTTTATTATCAACCTCTAAATCATACTATAGTACCCAGCATCTCATCAACATTCTATTGTTTGCATCGCTAGATTAAGGAAGAACCAATGAAAATGGCGAGTGATTCAAAAATGAAAGTAGGTAAAACCAAAACAATAATCCGCCTAAGCGATTGGAATGATATCTCAACCGAACATAGTCTCAATGTCATCCACCGAATCTCCCATCTCATCAGGGCCGACAAACGCAGGAACACACAATTCATCCACGGCGCAAAGAAGCTGGAGGCGCTCCTTGTATTTCTGAATGATTCGGGTCTGGCGAGTGGGTGAAATTGAATTCCAATGTCGTTTGGCTCGATTTGTGATATCTAAAAGGGTTGGAATTGAGGTTAGCTTGCGGTGAATTAAAATGGAGTTTAAAAGGCAATATGATGAATTCGGGGGGAAAAGAGGTGCGCCACCAGGAAAGGAGGAGTGCCTGATGTCGTGTGAGGTGGTCAAGGAGAGTGCTGATGGTGATGCAGAATGAAATTGAGGGGTGCAAATCCAGGCCAAGGAGCGCTGATGGGGATTGAGGAGCGCCTATGCAGCCGAGCAGCCCATCCATGCTGAGCAGCGCCGAACGGGGAGGGAGGTAAAGAGTCTGGAATGAAATAGAGGCGCTCCTAATCGAGGTTGAGGAGGGGATAGAGGAGCGCCCATCCTAGAGGAGGAGCGCGGACAGAAAAGGCAATCTGGAGCGCTGAATGAAATATTGAAGCACCAATCCAGACTGAGGAGGGCCGAGGGGATTGAGGAGCGCCGACGTGGATTGTGGAGCGCTGACGGGGATTGAGGAGCACCTATTATAGCGGACGAGCACCATTGGGGGGGGGGGGTATGAAGTAGCCCCACCATGTGTAATTTGAATTTGATGAGTGCAATGGCTTCGGCAGAAATACAATCTGTCACCGCGGAAGGGCAAAATTTACCTCGATATTCATCTTGAGAAAACATAACTGTAACCTTCTTTCCAGTGGCATACCCAGACAGCGCACAATGAATAGCTGCAGCCACAAGCGCTAATGTCTGCGGTGTTAGAGTTTGAAAGAACTGCAATGTGGTCGGTTGTCGCCCCAAGCTATTGGCGGTGAAAAAAAACTGATGGTAGATTAAGTCAAGCACTTCCATCCGTGTGAACCAAGACTTCTTATCATCGATGACCTTCGAGAGATAAGCATCGTCAAACAGGAGCTCCTTAATTTGGATTTGAAGCTCAGTCTCTGATCCTAAATCCAACCTGTAACTACGGACAATAGTTCGACGAGCTCCATCTGCTAAGCGCCCTCCAATCGTACTAATCTTGAGTTTTAACTATGTATGTTTCAAGGTTTAGTATTGTCATAAGTCCAATCGAGGAGCAGAAAACAGAATATACACTTACAGCTTCTCGGGTTTGCGGATCGATGTTAAGAGATGGACCACCGGGCAATTGACACAGATGGAGTACCTACAGGAGCACCTGCTAATGCCCGCTGACGATCCTGGGCTTCAATGGCTAGTTTCCAAGCTTCGTCAACCATCGAGTACTTCTCATCGGAAATGATTGGCCAGGGAGTCTTTCTGAATACGATCGCCTCCATGAACCTTTTCGCTACCTCAAAAGTAGCCTTTTGGTGTTGAGGAACGTTGTGATCTCCACCGGCCTTTGGTTGAGGAACATTCTGGTCTCCACCGGCCATGGGAAGCGGGAGCGCCTGTACAATGTCAGACTCACGTGATATGTTGATGACAGACTTTTGACGTTTGAGCAACAGTGGTGCAATCGCCCCAGCTGGATGTTGCAGATTTTGAAGTGGAGCGTGGGCAATGACAGTATCTGCATGGCTCCGTTTCTTTGGCAGTGGAACCCTTGTAGTTCATATTGTCTTATCATGGCGAGCCTGGTCTTGATGTAGGACCTCTTGCCAGATGTCCAAACCATCTTCTTTGATATCGGATGACAAGGTAGACTCTCCAGGGTCTTCACTTTCGTCATTGCTGATCTCCCGATCGGTATCGTTATCATCCTGCTTCATTAGAATTATAGCACAGACATTAGCTATCTCCAACACTATACTCGAAGGCTGGGTTGGATGTTCAAACATTTGATCAGCAATGAAGATTGGCTGTCTTCTGCAATGCACGTGCAAGTGCTCTCTCAAGGTGTGCTTCTTGATTCTTCTGTGAATAGTGATTCCTCACCTGGCTGGCCATAGGTTCCATGTTTGATGAAGTGAAGTTGGGAATGTAGAGGGAAGTGTATAAGGGTAAATATAGTACGAAGTTTAATAGAATAACGGGAAAACAGGGCAACAAAGTAACACGCGGTTGAGCAGGATGCAATTCGAGGCGTGCCTGGAAAGAGTCCGGAAGACATGTCGGCGGTTTATATTGAAATTGCTGATGCTAGTTCTTTGTTGCGATTTAGGAAGCGTCAGGTGCACTGGATTAGATGAATTCTTCTTGCCCCCAATTCCCACATGTTAGCATTCGTATCCAAGTACGATATTGATGCAAGAATTGGAGGTTGGTTTAAGCCAACATACCTAGAATTAAACAAGACGCACCTGAAGAACTCGAGACATTAACATGGTTGTATCGCTAACTAACTCTCAGGACCGGACATGGGGAACTGAGAAATGGGTTGATCATGATCGCCCCTGCATATGACTCCGCCGAAGGTAGTTCATTATGCCTCTAGTTCGAGCATATGAGTTGTGACCGCGTGGCACAGAATTGTCGGTGTGTTGAAGATTCTTGCAGAACTTGGACGGAGGATAGAGTTGGGACCTTGGTGAGTGGCAACAGTTGAAGTTACATGGGTTCAAACTAAGTATGTTGCTGATAGTGGATAAATATGAATCTCCGAATGCGGTATACCAGTCGGAAGGACAGCCTATTTTCATGATATTCTGTTGTTTTAGGATTCTGCAGCAAAGTTAGTGGTCGATTAGGCAATGTCGTGTGCAGAACTTCACTTTCAGCGGTCCGAGTCTGCTGAATCACAATATGTATGCAGTAAGTGTAAGTGAAGATGGAGGATTTCGGTTAACAAAGGCGAGATTCAACATAGAGGAAGAATGGTAAAGGTACGATGAAGATTCAGGGGTAATCTAATCGATTCCAGATGTCGTCAATGCCAAGATTGCCCGCGAATGGGTCGTTAATTGTCACTCACATTAAGATGTTGCGTATAATATCTTGTAAGAACGAGATGAATGTGTCATGAGGGTTCATCTGACAGCGGAAAGACAAATAACAGCATGCAGTTCCGGCCAATTGAGGTGCAGCGAGAATTGAATCTGCATGTAGGATTCAATCTAATGTAATGGCTGGGATCGTAGGCTCGCCTGACTTTGACAGTTACTTGTACTCTCAGATACTGCCTTTTCTTAACTCGAGCTTTCATCACGATTTGTACTTCATGCACTCTTGGGATTGGACGTTGGCGGAAATCAGATATTGTCTGTTTATGATTTGTCATGAACTTCACGCGTTCAAGATATGCGGTGGGCGGGAGCTTGCCGGTCACTGATTGAGCCGTTGAGCTGAGACTGGCATTCGGATTCTATCTCTTCGAGCTCTCTTGATGGAAATCAGTTCATAATCTATATTAAGATACGGGTTGCTGGTGGGCCAAACATACAAGGTAGTCAAAATGTAGTTACGTCTGCATTAGAAGCGTTGTGTATTAAGTCTATTCGAGGAAGTGTGGTATACAAGGGAGTGGGATTTGCCGGTCATCTGCAGAATCGCTGAGCAGAAGCTGTCTTTTGAAGTTCACTCTCTCAAGCAGCAGCTCGATTATGGAGCCTGAATGACAGAAGCTATTTTAGGATCTTGGAAATGAAAGGTCCGAACATACTTCTCAGTCAAAATCCAGTTAAGTGTCGTTATATATCGCCCAGGGCTGTGTATCTACAGTAAGCGTGTGATGGACACCTTCCTCCAATGGATAGGTTGACATGGAGCATGACAGTTATGGCAATTATGCAGCGGCCTTCACATACCAATCAAACATAGATTCAGATATTAGCTTAGGCCGAGCGGGATGAGCCGCGCCTGCACCTAAAAGATTAGTGTCTGAAAGATGACACTCTCTGTGTGCTGGCAGCCACAGATTCAAGGCATTCAGGAAGGAGAAAATATACTTGGAATGGAGCAAAATGAATCGTTCAAGGGCAATCCAAAGTGGGTATACACGGTTCAGAGGCGTGCCTGGAGTGGGATCATATATGAATAATGAGTGGCTGCAGGTCAAAATTGGCCGGTGAATAGAATATGTGTGTGGAGTCAAATCTGAGACCATCAATCTCGACAGGTGAGTGAATTTGAGGTGTGCCTGAAGTTCATTCCTGAGCGAGGAAATGCTCGGCTGTATTCTTCGGGTAAGCCTGGAATACGCGAGCCGTGTCCCAGGATACGATTCATCAACTCGATATGGCTTAGACAGTCTGTCTATCCCTGGATGATTAGAGATATACTGTACTGGATCTGTGTCAGGAGAGTCGAGAAGTTGACAGGGATTCTCTTGTGCAATCGACTGTAAATTATTCAATATTGATGATTCAGTGAATATCCCGAATTCTTTCGAGACTCTAGTATCCAGTGCGTCTGAAATTGACCCGCAACAAGGAATTGGAATCAAACTTGGAAGTTCAGGCGCACCTGAAAACACAGATCTCGTTTGCATATTTCGGAATCACAATTCCACAGACAATATATGATGAAGATGAGCAGTAACTGCAGCTCGACAGATTCTCACACAGAGAAATATACTGTAGCGTGGAATTTCACTTGGTCCACCGTTAAACTTGCGCACCTGCATTTCATCACATATTGGTTCATCCAAATGAGGCTATGATTCAGTTTATCAGATATCCGTTTACCATTGCCATCATCTCATATTTATCACTATAATCATCTAACACTAGTGTTAGCAATGGTTCCGGACCGTCACTTCGGGTCCGGGTCCGGGTCGGAACCGAACTGTTGCCAAATTGGCGGTCCGGGTTGTCAATAAATCAGAACTGTCGATTTGGGTACGGTTCAATCGACATCTCCCTACCCGTCTGAATTGGGCGGGTCGTCAGCGGGTCCGCCAGCGGGTCCATCTGTAAATACATATACCGCACTTGCCTTTGCTATTTGATAATAGTACTCAATCAAAATCGATTACTCGACATCCATGAATCCAATTATGCATGTTTTCTAGGCTGTGAAATGAACAACATTTGAATTGATGTTTTTCCTTCACTAATTAGTATTTTTGACCATGAAGGAGGTCAATAGTTCAATTATAAGCTCAAATATCCATGTGATGCCTTCAGTACCCAATATGCATTACAAGAAATTCATGACACTCAGTTGACACTCAGTTGACGGTCAATTTCTGAATGGGGCCGTGACCGTACAACTTTCTCTTTTCCCAATGATGGCTGGTAGTACGCTGGTTACAGATAACACAAGTTGCAACACCCAAAGTCATTGACACCCTGTTGACACTCTGTTGACGCTGTGCTGATGCTGTGTTGACACTCAGTTGATGCTGATTGTCAGGTGTAGCGATATGGTCACTAACGATATTGCCTATAAAGGCGGCCAATACTTCAATTATGGATAACAGCTGTACTACAGCCCCTGGATGACACAAGATACAACACCCAAAATCGTTGACGCTCTGTTGACGCTCATTTTCAGACTGGGGCTGTGACCATGTCGCCTTCTCTTTTGCCCACAAAGGCGGCCACTATGTTGATTATGGATAAATGCCGTAGCAAAGCCCTTGAATCATATAAGATGCAACACCCGAGATTGTTGACGCTCTGTTGATGCTCTGTTGATGCTCTAATGATGCTCTGTTGACGCTCTGAAGATGCTCTGTTGACGCTCTGTTGATGCTCATTGTCAGGTGAAGCGAGGTCGACATTAACGATTTTGCCTATAAAGGCGGCCAATACTCCGATTATGGATACATGCCATAGCGCAGACCTTGGATGATACAAGATGCAACACACAAAATCGTTGACGCTCTGTTGACGCTTATTTTCAGACTGGGGCTGTGACTATGTCGCCTTTTCTTTTACCCATAAAGGCTGTCAATACGTTGATTATGGGTAAATGGTGTAGCACAGCCCTTGGATTATACAAGATGCAATACCCAAGATTGTTGATGCTCTGTTGACACTCTGTTGATGCTCTGTTAATGCTCTGTCGATGCTCTGTTGATGCTCTGTTGACGCTCCTTATCAGGTGAAGCAACATGGACATTAATCATATTGCCTATAAAGGCGGCCAATACTTCGATTATGGATAACAGCGGTACTACAGCCCTTGGATGACACAAGATGCAACACACAAAATCATTGACGCTCTGTTGACACTCATTTTCAGATTGGGGCTGTGACCATGTCGCATTCTCTTTTGCCCACAAAGGCTGCCAATACGTTGATTATGGGTAAATGTCATAGCACAGCCCTTGAATCATACAAGATGCAACACCCAAGATTGTTGACGCTCTGTTGAGAATCTGTTGATGCTCTGTTGATGCTCTGTTGACGCTTGGTTGATGGTCTGTTCACGCTGTGTTGACGCTCATTGTCAGGTGAAGTGACGTTGACATTAACGATTTTGCCTATAAAGGCGGCCAATACTTCGATTATGGATAAATGCCGTAGCGCAGCCCTTGAATGATACAAGATGCAACACACAAAATCATTGACACTCTGTTGACGCTCATATTCAGATTGGGGCTGTGACCATGTCGCCTTGTCTTTTGCACACAAAGTCTGCCAATACGTTGATTATTGATAAATGCCATAGCACAGCCTTTGAATCGTACAAGATGCAACACCCAAGATTGTTGACGCTCTGTTGATGCTCTGTTGATGCTCTGTTGATGCTCTGTTCACGCTCTGTTCACGCTCTGTTGACGCTCTGTTGACGCTCATTGTCAGGTGAAGCGACGTCAACATTAACGATTTTGCCTATAAAGGCAGCCAATACTTTGATTATGGATAAATGCCGTAGTGCAGCCCTTGGATGATACAAGATGCAACACACAAAATCGTTGATGCTCTGTTGACGCTCATTTTCAGATTGGGGCTGTGACCATGTCGCCTTGTCTTTTACACACAAAGTCTGCCAATACGTTGATTATGGGTAAATGCCGTAGCACAGCGTTTGAATCTACAAGATGCAACACCCAAGATTGTTGATGCTCTGTTGATGCTCTGCTGACGCTCTGTTGACGCTCTGTTGACGCTCTGTTGACGCTCTGTTGACGCTCTGTTGACGCTCTGTTGATGCTCTGTTGATGCTCATTGTCAGGTGAAGCGACGTCCTCATTAACGATTTTGCCTATAAAGGCGACCAATACTTCGATTATGGATACAAGCCGTAGTACAGCCCTTGGATGACACAAGATGCAACACACAAAATCGTTGACGCTCTGTTGACGCTCATTTTCAGACTGGGGCTGTGACCATGTCGCCTTCTCTTTTGCCCACAAAGGCTACCAATACATTGATTATGGGTGAATGCCGTAGCACAGTCTTTGAATCATACAAGATGCAACACCCAAGATTGTTGATGCTCTGTTGACACTCTGTTGATGCTCTGTTGATGCTCTGTTGAAGCTCTGTTGACGCTCTGTTCACGCTCATTATCAGGTGAAGCAACATGGACATTAACCATATTGCCTATAAAGGCGGCAAATACTTCGATTATGGATAACAGCGGTACTACAGCCCTTGGATGACACAAGATGCAACACCCAAAATCGTTGACACTCTGTTGACGCTCATTTTCAGATTGGGGCTGTGACCATGTCGCCATCTCTTTTGCCCACAAAGGCTGCCAATACGTTGATTATGGGTAAAGGCCGTAGGTTGGTCCTTGGATTATACGAGATGCAACACCCCAAATAGTTGATGCTCTGCTGACGCTCTGTTGACGCTCTGTTGATGCTCTGTTGACGCTGATTTTTACGTGTAGCAACATCGACATTAACCGTAGTGTCTACAAAGGAGGCCAATACTTCAATTATGAGTAAAAGCCGTAGCACAGCTCTTGGATTATCCAAGATGTAACACCCACAATTGTTGACGCTCTGTTGACGTTCCTTTTTAGAATGGCGCTGCAACTATGTCGCTCTCTGTTTTGCCAATAAACGTTGCCAATACGTTGATTTTGGATAACAACGAGGAAATTGTGTCTCAATTAACCTACTTGCAAGACTCAAAATCGTTGACGCTCTGTTGACTCACATTTTCAGAATGGGGCTGTTCTCATGTCGCTTTCTTTTTGGCCTATAAAGGCTGCCGATACGTTGGGTATAGTGAATGGCGAGCAAATTGCTTCCCAATTGACTTACCTAGAAGACCGAAAATTGTTGACCCTCCGTTGACGCTCATTATCAGAATGTGGCTGTCACCGTGTTGCACGATCCTTTGCCTATTAAGGCAGATAATACATTGATTATGAATAACATCGAGCCAATCGCTTCACAATTAAGTTGGTTACAACTTCAAAAATTGTTGACTCGCTGTTGACGTTCACATTCAGAATGGGGCTGTTCCCGGATTGCTTTCTCTTTCGCCTATCAAGGCTGCCAATACATTGGTTATGTATAACTGCGAGCAAATTGATTCCCAAATAACTTACTTACAAGACCAAAAATCATTGACACTCCATTAACACTCATCGTCAACATGGTGCGGTAACCGTGTCACGTATTCTTTTGCATATCACAGCAGCCAATAGGTTTGTTATGAATAGCAGTAAGCAACTCACATCTGAATTAACTTACTTACAAGACCAATAATCGTTGACACTCCATTGACGCTCACCATAAATATATCTTAACTGTTGTTGTATAGTTCATCATTTTGTATAAATAATCATATAGTCATTATTTGCAGCCAAGGTACAATTTATATGAATACTCAGTTGCATCCAAATAAGTTTGTGGCGTGTCAATTTCTGATCCACTGATGCACATGATCTATAAGCAATGGATAATGTAGTGCTGTCACATTCCAGCTCTTTCAGCTGGCAATTTACCAAATTTTAATCCATATACTAATGTTTCATCAATATAGCCCAATTTGCGTATTTTACCTTATCCAGTTGCTTCTCCTCGATTTCCATGACCTACTATAAGCAATTTGCAAAATGTTGACTATGTGCACCGGGTCAGAAAGCAGAGTTATGTAGTTGGATTTGTGGTTGAATTCTACGTGCTGGTGGTCATTCCTACAGATTCGGGTTACGCATTGACCGCTCCTTCTATGACATGTATGCCATCGCTGACCTATATTTTGTTAGTAAATTTTGTCTTCAATATACATTGCGCGTTCTGACTTACGTGTAAGAGGCATGATGATATCATGTTGATCGAGCGTTAATCAACTCAGTTTGGAGTCTTGAATGTTCGTGTGGCACATATGACCCTTGCTCATGCATAGACAAATTATCTTGTGTCACAATTTGGTCACTGATATTCAAAAAATGCCGACACGGAGCGAACAAGGTTCACGAATTACTTTTCGCGGAGAGATGTCGTCAATAACCACACATTGTACAGGTAGTATACAGATGACAAACGAGCCAGTACTATATGTTCATAGGAATCCAATTCCTGTATTGTAATGTGCTAGAGAAGTTCTATGCAGGGGTAAAAGCTTACGGGTGTAACAGCTTATGATGTCTTAATTGGTAACCAATTGGGTACCGCGTCGGGTGTGAGAGCCGATATGGCTAATTCTAACTGTGGTTTCCCAGGTGCGAATCTCGAATGGCTAATTTCAGCTCGTGAAGTTGCTTATGGCATTGCGATGCTCTGTGGACACTATCATGTATCTCCATCAGCTCACTGAATGTTTTCAGCGCAGTAGCAGGAGCCAACTGATCCATTTGCGGCTTGACAACTGCCTTAACTGTCAATATGGCTGTTCTTTACCTCAAATCTTACTAATGATGCAAGACAAAAGATCGTTCACACTCAAATTCAGGATGTAGCAGGGAGCGTCTGTCTGATTATATTAATTATGATGGCAGCCAATAAAACTAAGAAAGACAATGATGTACCAATATTAATATTTTGCACATAACCGTACGATATCTGAACGCGACCATAAATAGAAATACCCGAAAACGAGAACCGGAGATTGGAACCGACGGGTCTAGCCAAACCTGGCAAAACCCGCTGGTTGACGGGTATGGTTACGGGTTTGGCCCGCAAAGAAGCTGCGGGTCGGGTTTTTGGACGGTTCTGGAACCAAACCGAACCATTTATCCGGTCCAAACCTGGACCGCTGGCTGGTTACCCAGACCCGTTGGTAACACTATCTAACACGAAATGGAATCGAACTCAAACCAATACTCCTGGACTCCTCAACTGCGCCTTATTCTTCATTTCATTTGCCTATTTTGCATCAGTCGGTGAGATTGTGTTGGTTGAATGTTTAAAGAGGCGTACCTTGATTACACTGCCCAGATAATTATCGTTCATCCTCACCATCTGATTGCACGAAGTCTCTATACTCTGTAAGCCGCTTTGTATGGTCCTGACGACACTCCAGAATCCGGTATATCATCGTTGTCGTGATGTTCGGTCGGTTCATCAGACCATGCAGGACTCTCATTTGAGCTACTGCAGAGAGCTGGTGGAGATCACTCGCTCTATTATCATAACCATTGGGTCCAGTGTTCAGTAGCCATGTGTGTGGAACTCTGTTTTGCCCCAGTCGGACAACCCATGCAAATGCCTGGCGCTGCTCATTTAATACCCAGAACTTCTGAGTTATTACTGCATGGTTTGCTGCTGTGAGATTGAGGCCTGTCCCACCCACTTTGGGTGTAGTTACGAACACAGAGGGATTTGGCGAATCTTGGAATTTGAGCTGCATTTCTGTGTGCTCATCGTTGCCCATTTCCGCAAACATGTAGAATATATCCAAACTGTCCGCAAAAAACTGTGTGAGCCACCACTTCAAATGACGAACTTGGCCTGGCAGAGGACAAAATAGCACCGCCTTTTGAGGAGGAGGACATGCACATGGCAAGGTGCTTTTAAGACTTTCAGGTTCGTGCAGGAGTGCCTCATTTGATGCTTTGTCCTCGTCAGGCTCGGGATACTCCGCAGATTCGTTGAAAAGCATTCGCAGAAATGTGTCTCTCAGCCATCGGAAAATCGGAGAATCGACCCAAGTATCGAGTGGCCATTCATTGTACCATTGTCCTGAGATGTCATTCTGATCTTCGGTGTCTCCCAATACCAATGAGAAACATGCCAGGTGCCATCGATGAACCCTCCACGCTCCGGAAGCACCCCGTGAAGTTTATCTCTCCACAAGGGTCTTTAGTTTAGCTTGCTCGTCCTCGTTCCATTCGAGATCAACAAGGTGTGCATTCTCCTTCAGTATCCGAACAAGTGGTTTCCCATTCACAAGTTTCGATTCTGACCACCTCCTTATCGTCCAGGGCTTTGCAATTTGGAACATCCGGTGTGCCGCATCTTGTTGAGCGTCCTGGTCTTCAGTCCAGATGGCATGCATCAAACTCTTCACTGCGGAATACAGTGCATCGGCGGCGTGCATTTCCATCACAGTCTTGTCCTGTGGATCTTCAGGCACACCTGAAAACAGCCACATCGCCTGATAACACCAGTCATAAAGTGAATGGAATCCCGGAGTTGCAGTAACTTGAAGTTTGAATCCAATTCTCGCATTCGTCGCAATTCGCCAGCCCACGCTATTTTTCGTCTTGTATCGATGAGACTTATCAAAAATCCCAAAACTCCAGACACAGTGTGAGAGTCGGCCATTGCTTGCTGGTTTTGCTCTGGATGTTAAGGTATCATACGACACAAGGTGGATATTCCATCGGTTTTCCGGCTCGTCAATACTGGTGTTCAGATCCTTGTGGGTGAGATTCGCATTTTCGGCGTGCAACAAGTTCACGAGTTTGAAATCAGTTCGATGTGTCATCTCGTTGATGACAGTCTTGAAGGTCTCTGCAACCCCGGGCATTGTTACGGCCAAGATTGGTTCATGGGCCGATATAAGTACTGGATGTCCATGAGGTGGTGTTGTCTGGATCTCCAACAGGGGGCGGGGCACAGAATTCAATCTCTGGAGCAGATACCACTCCCGCTCTTCACCGACAATGCCGGGAAAGTCGTTGCCCGCCAAAATCACCCACTCTTCAAGGGTATTCCCCAATAAAATGGACAGTGGCAAACCCATTACGACTTACTCAGTCAGCAGTTTGCAAATCATTGCCGCGGCAACCGAGGTGAAAGTCTTTCCAAGACCCATTTCATCCGCCACCAGTGCTCCTGGCATATCAGCATCCCACACCCATCTCCTCACAATGAACCAGATGGCCCAAACCTGGTGCGCCAGAAACTTAGTTCCAGGCAGGCCTGGAATTGAATACTTGTGGCCTGGAACACGGTCATCTGTTGATTGGCGAATAGGATGGACATTAAGCAGCCTGACCGCCGCATCAAAACACTGGTGTTCAAATTCGTTGTTGATTGTGTTGAGAACAGTACTCAATACTGAACTGGCATTATCTGGATTGAGGACCTCCTCACCATCCTCCACTTGCTCCTGAACCTCTCTTGCACCTTGGTCGGTCCTCTTTTCATCCTCAATGATCTCTTTTAGTTGCTCCGAGGTAAGTTGGGCAGATGGGCTCATACTCCGACGCTCCTGGAATTCATCGTGATGTTAGGTATTTCACAGACAAGCATTTGGACCCAATAATATGTGGTATATAATCAATTCTATTCACTCAATCAGAACTTACATTAATACTATCAATCTCTTTCCCACCTGCCTCCTCATCCACTACTCGTTCATTTTCATCGGTTCCCTCCGAAGTCTAGGTATACTTATTAGTAGTGGGCATAACTAACTGGAACAAGGCTAGTGGGGATTACCTTCACCGGTCTCATTACGTGCTCCGCATTTTCCTTTCCTGTCGCTGCCTTCATTTCTACCAAAAATAGGTTCACATTGTGTCCCAGTTTCAACTTGAAGGCATTTGAAAGGGAACTGTTGTATGAGATCTGACCAAATAGAGGGTCATTCATCATTTGCCCGGGTGCGTATGATCCCATATACTCTTCGTCCAATTCTTCCTGTGTCAAGTTGCATTTGTATAACACAGTCAGACAGTATGATTCTTTCGGGCTACAATTTTTTTCGATGAAATCAATCAGCTCCTCCCAATGCCTCACATCTGTGTACAAAGCTTGGAATTGCATGCTGGATGTCGGGTCATTGTTGCCATTCTGCACTCGACGAATCACAACCTTGAAAGTTGTATTTGGCAACTCTGGGACGTTACCTCTCGGTTTTTTGCCCGCGCACTCTCCCAAATCCGTCGCCGGTCGCTTGTTGCCTCACCTTCCCTTTTTCCTCGCCTCCCGAACCTCACTTGCACATTTCTTCAAAAACATCTCCACCCATTGTCACCAAATCCATTCGGCATTATCGAAATTTTCCAAAGGCAGCCAGGTCTCGAAAGTCTCCAAAAAATCTGCAACTGCCATCTCCCAGCGCAGGGGTCCATCTCGCAACTGTTTCAAATGGTTCTGTCCCGTGATAATATACCAATGCTTCTTCCCGAGAAACCCAGCCACCCATACTTTCTTCCACTCGTTGAATGCACTAAAGTTGGGCTGCCCCATCCTTTTCGCAAATTGCTTCAAGGAGAATTCCATTTGCTTCAAGCTAATTGGGGCTTTGCCTTCAGCCCCGCCCAAGTCCGACGAATCATCGCTCTCAGCATCTGCATCGAATTCGTCATAAGAAATCTCTGGGAATGAGGGCAAATCCGCAATCCCTGCAACATCTGTCCTGCGCGGTTCCGCTCCCGGCTGAAATCGTTTCATTGGGAGCCTAATGGGAGGTCTCCCAGGTGCGCCTGGAATTTGTCCGTATGGAGTAGAGGAGGACGATGTCGGCCGATTGACTGGATGGTTTCCAGCCGGTGCTGGAGGCACTCGAGGTGCACCTGGAGATGACAGCCCCTGTCCGGTGAATTGCTGAGGGGGGAACATTTGAGGTGCACCATAGCCACCTTGTGGGAAGTCGTATCCTTGCCATGATGGCCCATAACTCTGATATCCTTGGGTTGCACCACCAGAGCTTGGTTGCGAGCTTGGTGTCATGTTGAATGGGGCAGCGTGGTAAAACTGGTGAGCGCCTGGAAATGGAGGCTGCGAAGGCAGGTAACTATACCCCGGTGGAGAATGAATTTGATTCGGGGGTTACCCGAATTGAGTGTTTTTGCTTGGTGTATTTCCAGCATTATTGTCAGATGCTCCCACATTGTCTTGTGGGCGTTGTTGTGAGCCAAACAGCCCACCCAATGGAGCCATATTGGTTGTCTTTGGTGGAGATCCATTTGTCAACATCGTAAGTGAACAAAACATGGTTGTAAACAAATTATCAATTCATTTGGTAATTTTGAATGAAGCGGAGTATAGTTGAGAATATTGAAGGTAGCAGTAACCTTCGGCGGAATGAAGGCCTCTTATATCCATCTTATTTGTCACGAACTGTGGTGTTTCACTGCACCTTTGATCCATGAAACCTGGCTGAGAAAAAGAAATCATAATCATACACATCCTGCCTTTCTTTGGTATATGCTCAATTTCATATACTAGGAACTTGGATAGAAGCTCACCTTTGTTCGATTCATGACTGTAAAGGTCATAGAAGGGATTCGACATGATATCTCCAGGAAAGCAACAAGAACTATATCCGGTTGGAAGGTTAGCATGACTAGGCATCTTACACTCAAAATGTATGTGTATGACCTACTACTTCATTCAATATGAGGTCTGTTCGTCGAGCAGCAACAGTGATTGCTTCCTTTTGAGCTCCTTGTGCAAACTTCGTTATCTCCTCAGGATCCATCCACCTGTCAAGGATCGTTACTGACGAAAACTTCCTACCAGCCTATCAATTCTGGATGATCATCGAGCGGGCATACAGCCAGGTAGGCAACTTATCTATTCATGTTAGGGGTTCTCCCTTAACAGTGATAATGATACATAACAGATCGGAGAAAGTACATGTCATAGGGTAACCTATGGGATGCACAACACCTACTTTCGAATACGATGTTATGTTTGTCAGTCAAGTGGTCTTTAGCGGGATTATACTTGAGTCACTTGTCGATCAAGCAGTGAGGATACGTTCCTACTGTCGGATTCAAATATGATGATGAAGTTATGTTGCCTGCTCTGGAAGTGAGAAACCTTCTTAGATGCGCATGACTCTTGGCCACGATTACCATAACTAGCTAGCGGGACAACACATACTTAAGTTGCAATTATGCAGAATTAGGTGTACAGCAGACGATATGCAATATGCGAGAAAGAGGGATCTGCAGCTCATGCGCTAAGCGGTGAGAACAACTGTGGCACTCCCTGGTTTACGGAAGGTCAAAACCTAAGCATGCAGTATCTGAGGGATTTTGGCATTGGCTGAAGATAAGAGGCCAGAAGCGAACCGGAACATTGAGTTGTATCCGTATGCATCGCAACGTCACGACGTGTCTGAAAATCTACGTTGGCAGAGTATCAGTTGGTAGCTGATTAAATCTCTGAAGCAATGCCGAATAGCCAATTATGGTGAGGCGATAACAATTGCTATTTAAAGCATTAAGAAGATCAAACACAGTTAAATTGCGATTACGCAGAGATACGTGTCAGTCGTTAATGTTCCAACTACTGAACAAATCGGAAGCAAGATGTTGAAGTTGAAGTTATGATCTGATACGTATGTCTGATGTAATTTAATATGATGGATGGCCTGATTTTAATCAGGAGCATAATGCTTCAAAACCACATTATATGAACACGATAAACAAAGGGAAGCGTGGCAATCTATTATCGGGCGCATTCAGAAAAGAATGTAAGACGCGATCGAATAGATGCAATTACGAGCAAACGGAATCATAGTGATACTGCCAGACGGAAAAAGCGGCTCAGTTGAGTGATCGCACCCTTTGACGAAAAGCGGTCAACTATAAAGAGGTCACATTGTCCCCGACAATGAAAAGAACAAGCTCTAGCAGCGAACAGTCAGAAACCTACCAGCGAAAGAAGACCTTTATTTATTATTGTGTTTTTATGATACCTATACCTATATTATTATATATAAAAACTATTAGCATTTGTAGCGGCAGCCCCGCACCTTATTAAGTATTCCCCGAAATACTTCTACATGACTATAACCTTCGAAAACGACCACGACGTTTTAGTATACACTTTGGAAAGGATTATACCTTTCGCCAGAAGTACTCAATATCTTTTCGTGGCAAATTGCGTCTGGTGAATAGCCGGAGTAATTGGATTGGACGGAGGATAAAGGATCCACATCGATAATCTTGTGTTACGGGATACAAGAACAGTACGGGGAGTATCCTCAACTCCACGAGATATAGCTAGGGATATTAGCATTGTTTCCGATAAGGAAGCACCATCCTCTTCAGCTAATTACCACAGCGATCCTTTGAGGAGAACTAGGAAGGGACGAGTCAATCCCTTGCCTCAATCAAAAAGACAACTTAAAAAGGCTAGGCAAGCAAAAGCCAGAAATAATCAACAACAAGCGAATACGATTATTAAGCTTGCCAATATGCGCGAGGAGAATATTAGTAATCTCAAAAAGAAATAGGATTTAGGGCCGTGCCAAGTATACATACAAGATACCAGGATACCCCCCTAACAATTCATTCATTGTATTGAGCTGATGTTATCCGCTGCTTGAGGCTCGAGCGTAGACATAATCTGCACAATGCCGCAATGACGTAGTATACGATAAGGCCGATCGTAGTAGCACCTGATGAAGAGTATTAAAAGTTGATTGCAGTGATGACAAAAGAAACTTTCTCTGCTAATGATTTTCAGTAGATATTATCCTAGTTTGTGAAGAAAACTGATTGTGAGGTGACTTTGTTTTACCCCTCATCTACATTTGGTGGGGTGTGATGCGGCTTTGAAAGTGATACACTAACCTGAGTTAGCTCACTTTCAAACAAATATCCCTGAGGCTCAAATCCAGCAACAAACCATACCCCCTAAAGCATCATCGAGATTCATCAGAACACTGAGCGTTTCTCAAATATGGTCAACACTCGCCGGAAACATGTTAAATGCGTTATCTGCAAAAAGCAATTATGCAACGAGAACCGACTGGAAGCTCACTATGAACAACATCACCCAATATCGATGAATGAAGGGCTATTACCCAACAGGATTCTACCACCTGCTGGCTGTGATCACCCTGAGCCATCATGGTTTGACTACTGTAGGTGCACCTGAATGGCCATTGACAAGCTGTCAATTAATAATCTACTCTTAGACAACGTACCAGGTGCACCACCACCTGAAGATACTCCCAATGAAGAACCTATAGACCCTCAGCAGCCTGATATCACCTGTACCCCTGATCCAACCAAGACAACGGCTCATAGGCAGGTAGTGGGAGTGGAATATGCGGGGGGGAAAGCATATGGCAAAGCAACTGGATTGTACAACAAGCATTGAAAGTACTCAGAACAATGGAATTCATGGCATCCATTTCGGTCCGCACATGACTTTCAGCAGGCTCAGTCATTTAGCCAGCATACGCAAACCTGGATTGATCAACATCTCCGGCGTGGACTGGACAACTTCAAAATCGAATCATTCCATTCAGCAGATGCCCTACGAAAGCTCCTCTCTGAACTCAATTTCGGGCTCGGCGATGAAAGTTGGATTGAAGATGACTTACATATCTTCGGAACATTATACTACAGGGATATTTTTAAATGTATCTAGTTCCTTTTGGCACATCTCCCATTTCAGGCGCACCTCGATTTCGAACCGGTGCACCTCGCTGACTCTGAGGGTCGTCGAATCTACAGTGAGATGAACACGGGCGATTGGTGGTGGGATACACAGGATCAACTTCCTGCAGGAGCGACGATTGTGCCAGTCATATGTGCATTCGACAAGACTCACTTGACCAATTTTTCGGGCGATCAGCATGCCTGGCCGCTGAATCTCACAATTGGTAATATTCGAAAAGCTATCCACCATACACCAAAATAGCGCGCCTGGATTCTTGTCGGGCGGATCCCATGTCCCCCGAAAGGTGCCAAGAACATTAACGAAGCCTGGCATTCCGCGGTTGGAACTGTGCTCTCTCAACTTAGGCATCTTGACATCACTGGCCCTGGCTTGAAATGGGATTGTGCTAATGGATTCCAGCGACAATGTTACCCTCTGTTGGCTGCCTGGGACGGGGATTATCCGGAACAAGTTATAGTTGGTCAAGTCTCATATGGCTCATGCCCGATGTGTGAAATTCCCAAAGGTGCGCCGATGGGGCATTCGACTTTTCAACCACTCGATAACTCAAGAGACCAACATATTTACTCGGAGCTGCTGGAGGACAATAATATTGATGCTCTGCACACTGTAGGTGTCCACCCAATCCGCAACCAGTTCTGGCAATACCCTCTCTGCAATGTCTATCGGCTTTGGCAGCCTGATGAATTGCATCAGCTGCTCCTGGGTTTAGTTAAAGACTTATTGCACTGGCTGCTCAAATACCTGAAAGCTAGAAATGTCAAAGATCAATTTGACAATCGATTCACATCGGTGCCACGATATCCCGGCCTCCAGCACTTCTCTAAACCATTCGATTCATTGAAAAGCAGCACCTGGCAAGGTAAAGAGATCCGTGAAATGATTAGAACACTGGCAGTGAATTGCGCTCCAATTCTTGCCTGCTCCAAAGATGACAGGAAAACTGCGGAGCAAAACGCCTCCGATGAAATGGTAATGGGAGCAGTGCGGGCATTATGTGAATTCTCTCTCCTTGTTAGCCAACAAAATCACTCGGATCTATCCCTTAACGCACTAGACGATGCACTGAAGCGATTTTACCAGAAGAAAGGTATTTTTCAAGAACAGAAAATTTTGAAGTCTGCGAAGGCCAAAGTGGATGACCTGTTGGCAACGGAATCCCATCAGTTACGCGAACAAAAGATTCATAAGATTCGTGCTGCAATGGAGGCCCTTGTGTATAGGGCTGAAAAGGTTTCCGCAACAAAACGTAGGATAATTCAGGTGCGCCTGAATGGAGCCCGACAAGCGGCAACCACTTGGTCAGATGCTGATCGTCAGAAGGCAATAGAGCAATTGGAGCGCGAAATCCAGCAAGTGACACCTGCTAAACGCAAGCTTTTCAATAAATTATTCCAACGTCATGGGCAACAACTATTGCAGGAAGTCGGGACCAAGGCAACCAGTCCCAGAACCAAATTCGCCAAAGAACTTGCCCTAAAGAAAGCTGCCGCAAAAGACGAGGCTTACGGGGTGCCAAACATGACCGCCGACAAGCGACTGTAATTTCGAATCCGCCTATCCTCTTCTGAAACAGAAGCCACGACGTGGAGCTTGCCTGATACGGAGCGTGTCACTAACCAGCTGGAGAGACAGATTGATGGCATCACCTCGAATGAACAGAAGCGGTTCAAGATGGAATTCTCCATCCGTTTGATCAAGTTTGAAGCTTGGTGGGAGACAATCGGCATTCAGGCGCTCCGGAAAACCATTGAACAGCACGTGATACATTTCGGATATCCAAAGATGCATCTTGTGAGCCATATATCAGAGCCAATTCGCCGAATGGGTTCCAGTGACAATTTTACCACTGATATTTCTGAACGGCTACATATCACCAATGTGAAAGAGGCATATCGATCTAGCAACGAAGTCAATTACATTCGACAGATGCTCAAGCACAATGACCGGTGTACCGGTCTTGACTATATGGAGGAGACACTGTCTCATCTTGCACTCGAAGGCTGGTATGATATCGACTCTGCAAAAGTTTTCAACCTACTATCCGCTACCAATAAACAGCGAAGTACACACAGACCCCATCTGTTACGTCTCGAAACAATCCAGGACGAGTCCATTATCTGCCCTGTATTACAGCAGGTATATCATTTGAGTGAAACGCATGTCCGCGGAGTGTGCAGAAGTATCAAATTAACCTCACTCAGAGATGCATCAGCAGATTTCGGAATTCCCAACTTTGGACAGCTATTCTGCACCCAAATTGATGAGGACTGGGGACATGAAGTTAGTGGACTTGTGCTCGGATATGATCAAAATATACTCATAGACAGTATATTTATTAAACTCCAGAATGGGCTATTGTATTACTGTCAACCATTTCACAACCCGACTTCTGTTGAGCGTCTGGGACTTGATTGCAAGGTAGAATATACCAATGCCAACCAAGGGATCATGCCTGAAGCTCATAACATCTGGGTCCAGTATACGCAAAGTGAAGAGAATGACCTCGATAACACCTTCCAAGGTCGAATTCCTTGTTTTCCGGTATTATACTTCAGCTGGACTCCACCGAATCAGATCCTCCAATTTCAGGAGCGCCTGCCAGCCGGGAAAGCAATATCAACCTTTTCTAAGAGGTGCAAGATCACTCAGCAATGGGTATTACGTCCTCAAGCTCAAGAATATGCGGTGGTAATTCCAACAAAGTACAAAGATCTTTATGGTTAGGCTGATTGTGTTGACAGGTTCATCCAGGTTGTCAAACAAACGAATAAGATGCATATTGTACCCGTTGGAGAAATAGTTGGGCCGGCACATTTGGTGCAGGAGAATGCTGCATTGGGTGACATGGATAGCGTATGGCTTGTAAATAATCATGTTAATTTAGATACCTACTGGACTGTATATTAATTTAGATTAGAATGCCTGATTCCAGTGTATAGCTGTGAGATAGATTATCGAATTTTACTCCCGGAAAGTCTGGCTGCAGGTGCACCGGAATCGTCTTGGCGACGAGCGTCGTAGTCCCAGCAGCTCCGAAATTTTACCAACTTAAAGGCATGATTTTATAGCATTCTGAAGACGACTTCATACTCTTTAGAATATTCTTGTATTCTGTTCCGCTACTTCAGAAGCGTTGAGGAGCTCCTGAAGTACTCTCAGAGTACCTCAGAAGCACATCGTTTTGCATTCAGCCTGTTCGGGAGCGTCTGGGAGCTTCTGAAAGGATTGGTGTGGCTGTTCGGAATAGCTGAGTCGTTGAGTTATGACTTCCGAACCATTTTACATTTTGCTGATGCAGTACGTTCTCAAGTACACTCCCGGGCATGCTCTCAAGGACGCTCCTAATTGCACTCGATGGCACACTCCCAGCCTGCTTGACTGTACGCTCCCAAACCAGCTCTCAGGAAGCTCTCAAGCACACTCCCGAGCACGCTCTCCAGTACACTCCCAATTGCACTCGATGACACACTCCCAGCCTGCTTGACTATACGCTCCAAAGTAAGCTCTCAAGACACTGTCAAGTACACTCCGAGTACGTTGTCAAGTACACTCTCGGGCATGCTCTCAAGGACGCTCCCAATTGCACTCGATGGCACATTCCCAGCCTGCTTGACTGTACGCTCCCAAACCAGCGCTCAGGAAGCTCTCAAGCACACTCCCGAGCACGCTTTCCAGTACACTCCCAATTGCACTCGATGACACACTCCCAGCCTGCTTGACTATACGCTCCCAAGTAAGCTCTCAAGACGCTTCCAAGTACACTCTGAGTTCATTCTCAAGTACACTCCCAGGCATACTCCCAAGGACGCTCCCAATTGCACTCGATTGTACACTCCCAGCCTGCTTGACTTACGCTCCCAAGTAAGCTCTCAAGACGCTCCCAAGTACACTCCGAGTGCGCTCCAAAGTACACCTCCGAGTATGTTCTCAAGTACACTCCCAAGCATGCTCTCAAGGACGCTCCTCGTTGCACTCGATGGAATACTCCTAGCTTGCTTGGCTCTACGCTCCCAAGTACGCTCTCAAGAGGCAAGACACTACAGATCTCGTTTGACTATATGCTTCCATGTATGCTCCCGGGTGCTCGATCCAGAGACTTGCTGAGTTGCAGGAGCCAGGCACCAGGAGGCGGGTGGCGGGTGGCGGGTGGCGGGTGGCGGGTGGCGGGTGGCGGGTGGCGGGTGGCGGGTGGCAGGTGGCAGGTGGCAGGTGGCAGGTGGCGGGTGGCAGGTGGCCGATGGCGCATGGCTTATGGTGGCTGAAATCGTGACACCGGTCGATATCATAGTCTGAATCTTATCTTTAGCACGCCCACCGTGACAAGATCTCACGATGCCTCATGGTCATGGTGTTGACAATTGTAGCCTTAGATTCTGCAGGAATGGTAGACAATTCGAACTTGGGGAGAGCAGATCTCCCACTCAGATGTTCCAGCGGAATCTGCTGCCCGCTTCCCATCGATTGTGGGCGTATGTGTGTGCATTCAGTCTGGGGCTGATGGAGATGATGGCGACGGCGATGGCAATGGCAATGGCAATGGCAATGGCAATAGTGATGGTGTTGGTGATAGTGATCATAGTTCCAGAAGTACTTAGACAAGTAGGTTAGCTACGCCAACGTCAGCATCAAAGCTTCCACAGACTTAGAGCCTTCTACTAGCCAAAGCTTCCACAGACCTAGAGCCTTCTATTAGCCAAAGCTTCCAGACTTAGAGCCTTCCATTAGTCAAAGCTTCCAGACTTAGAGCCTTCCATTAGCCAAAGCTTCCACGGACTTAGAGGCTTCTATTAGCCAAAGCTTCCACAAAGTCAGAGTTTGCCATCGGCCAAAGGCTTCCAGTGGAGGAGAACTCTACTCCTCCCGAAGCGCGGCTCTCTCAAGCAGGCTTTCAAGCAGGCTCTCAAGTAGACTCTTGAGCAGGCTTTCAATTGCCAGCGGGCTCTCATGCAGACTCGTAGCGATAGTGTGTACAGTACCAGTATAACAGCAGGCAGTAAAGACAAGTATAGGTCCATCTCTGGCCGGCAGCCGTATATAGTTCCATAGGCCCACGCGCACATCTCTATGAATCGACTATAGATGACTATAGGCTGCGCATTGCGCAGGGGTCCATGGGAAGCTTGCTATGAGCTGCGCGTGTGCGCGTGTGCGCGTAGCGCAGCCTATAGTCGATTTGCACTTTTGCCGATGGATGGGGTTTGCATTATTGTTGGCCTGGTACTGATACTGGTTGTAAACTGGTTGGTCTCTATATTTGAGTCATAAGCTATCACTTATCACAGATGTACCTTACAGTCAGGTAGAAAAGATTTACCTGATGGTATATGACATATATCTAAGTGTCAGGTAGAAATAGTTTACCTCATGCAAAATACCAGCAGTGCTAAGCAGCATCAACAGTACTAAGTATTGTCTAGGCCACTGTACTTGATCTACAACTACTCCTTGAATATTAGAGGAAACTAAAAGAGGAGATAAGCAAGTGAAAGAGCATCTTGTTAACTACATTTCATATATAAACAATATCTTGGTTAAAGTAAAACTCATGGAGTTAATTGAGCTCAAAGTTGGATAGATATGGGAGCGGGGAGCTGAGGTTGGGAGTGTGGCTACGAGGTGCCCCGCTAGCAGCTTGTTAGGTGTGGGCGCTGGATGCGCCCACGCCTCTAATAAGGCGCCTGGGCCGTATGCATGAGGTGGTTTCTTCCTATACTAGCTTTTTGTTTTTCTCATTAAATTCTCCCGCAATGTACTGCTTGTGGTGAAACGAGTCCGTATCACTTGCCTGCCGCAATTAGCAATCAGCAACCACAACTCCCACTAGAGATAGCAACATACAGTCAACAATTTCAACCCATATATATCCAAAATCTCTACATAAGTTCAACCTCAGCGCCATAAATCGGCATATTGTGTGCTCACCGTGCTTATGTGCCGGCTTTGGGAACCCCTTGCCAATCACTGACAATCCTGCTCACCACCTCCCATCCGCCACGTTGAGGACAATATTACTGGGCGAAACAGTGAAGTAATATCATCCATGTGTCCGGAACCGCGATCCACGTAACCAGAATCGTGTCATGGACCCGATGTTCTTGATGTAATCCTCCATAGACGAGGGGAGGATATAGATTACGGCCCAGGCGAGACGGGAATTTAGGGCCAGTTTATGTATAAGATGTTTTGGTAGTAGAAGGATACGATGACGACTTGAAGACCGGAGGAGTTTGCAGAAAGGTATTTGGTGAGGAGAGATATGGCGCACTAAAGGGTGAAGGCGGTGACGGAGGTTAATGATCTCGATGGTGGCGAACATGCTGGCTAGTACCAGTAGCGGTAAACTTGTGGGGTGCGCCTGGCTCCGGGCTTTGTATATATCTACCTACATTATAGGGGTATCAATAAAAGTTGTAAGCCTTATAAAACTAAAATCTTGTCGTAAACTCTTAGAGGAGCATTCGGGGGGGTTTTAAGGGCTTAGAACAACATTCTATAAGGCTTTCATAAGGCTCCCATCACCCGGATGCAAAAAGGATAGTTTTATAAGGCTTATAACTTTTATCGAAACCCCTATAATGTAGGTAGCTAGGTAGCATAAGGTACGTCACCTTATATGATTACTAATACGGTTGTAATGCCAGAACTCTGATTAGTCGCCGGTCTTAAAGTAAAGTTCAGACTTGACGAACCGGTGGGGGTGCTCATCCCATACGCGGGATTGCCCCATTTGCAGATAGGGTGTTGACAGGTCGCCAAAGCTGCAGATGGGGTGCTTGGTATGTTCTGAGCATGGGGTGCTCCATAAGCGAAATCTGCAGACAGGGTCGGTGTTCTGTGTCCTCCCTTTACTATCGTGGGTAATTATAAGAGTCGGTATCTGAAAGCAGTACTAGTGCAGCGTGGCCGAGTGAGTGTGACAAGATCCGCACCCGTGTCGAACCTACTTTCGCTCTATATGTATAATCTATGTATGGGGTCCCCATGTGTAAAAGTGTTACAATCTCTAGATGGGGATGTGCGGTGAGATTAAGCCCTCGGCTACCTTGATTTGGCCATTTTTCAACGCTACTCACTGTGAGTGCGTATGAATTTCGGAAAATACCATAACTACCTAGTATAATCATCTCCTAGAACTTCAGGAGTTTTGAACCAGATTCGTTGTGTGTAGTTCGCCTTCGTTCCCAAGGACTTAATCTGAGACATCTATGTACGCATGACCAAGACTGGTCCCACGGAGTAGAGTAGAAGATAGGTGTCTTTGCCGCATCAGGTGTGCCCCTGTGGCGGCTGCAGACCTGCGACGGAAGAACCGGGACGGAAGAGCGGTGCTAGCGCCAGTTGCCCGCGCGGCTGCATTTGACGCGGGAATACCCAGAACACATATGCGGTTCAACTAGCGTGTTAGTAAATAGGGTGCTACGGATCCTACACCAATTAACATATTGTGAGATCTACTCGCCAATCAAGCGGTATTTGCGTTGAGCGAACGAGATTCAGGGGATAGTGGGCTGACTTATACAGCAAGCCGAGCCATAATTCCTGAATATTCTCGGTGACGGTTTGGATTGCATTAAATTCACCACGCTGTCTTTAGCGGGCGGCAATGGAGTTGAACTTTACTTTCCCTAGGACGCGGCCGTGCACCACAGGACCACGGTATTTTCAGGGAGTTTATGTAAGTCGGGGTTCACCTTCATGATGCTGACTGTTCTTGTGTGATGTAGCGGCATTGGAGAAGAATCCATGATTAGGAGGTTGAAACGACGTGCAACACGGGGAGCTTCGGATGTAAGGGTTGATGCTAACTTGCGTCATCGATTATCACCCAGATGACACAGCACGAAATTCATGTAACAAACATTCTTGCGCCTTGTGAATATCAGTGCTTTATTATTGCCTCGGCGTAATTCTCCCCGTTCATTCCTCTTGGTGCTCAACATGTGCGCAAAGATGGTGTTTTTGTGGAACGCTACGTATGGCTGGCGTGCAGATGCGGATGCAACGCGTAAACTAGCACGTAGCACTTACATCTCGATACGAGATCTCATGCATCTCCCACCACTCATGACTCTACACATCCAACTACATAAACCCCTTCTGCCAACACCGTCCCTTCCTCCGGAACGCAGGCACCATGACGATCATTATAATCGGCGGGGGCATCTGCGGCCTCTCCACCTACCTCGCCCTAAAAAAACACCTCCCCTCTACTATCACAATCAAACTATATGAAAGCCACCCGTCGCCCATCAGCACAACCACCACCATCGGCGGGGGTTTGGGGCTTGCCCCAAATGGCCAGCGCGCGCTACATGCCCTCAACCCCCGTATCGTCGACACGATTGCCGCCCACGGCTTCGGTTGCGACACAATCCATTTCCGCAACGCATCTGGCCGTAAACTCGGCGCCATGCTTACAGGGTCCAAAGCGCGCTATGGGTTTGAGCAGCAGTTTTTGCCACGCGCGGAGGTGCATGCGGCTGTGTTAGCTGAGGTTGAAGAGGCGGAGGATGTGCACTGGGGGAGGAAGGTGGTGTCTGTGCGCGAGGAGGAGGAGAGGGTGTGTGTGGTGTTTGCAGATGGAACTACGGAAGAGGCGGATTTGGTGCTTGGATGCGATGGCGTTAGAAGTGTCGTGCGTCCGACGATCGTAGATAATGCGGACGCTGAATATCAGTAATCCCCCCTCCCCCCACCTAATCCCGCGCCTAACACACCGACAGAGGCCTCACAGGCATCGGCGGCTTTCTCCCCATTTCTTCGCTCCCCACAAAGCTACAGGAGGGACTCAAGACCGAATCAGTATCTATGACGTTCGGGCCGGATGGGTTCTTTGGCTACTCCCTCTGCGACAAAGATGGTACGCGGCTGCAATGGTGGTCAACCTCTGAGGCCGCCACACCACTTGCGCGCGATATCCTTATTTCTGAGATCCGCGACGCAATGCTGCGTCGGCATAAAAATTGGGTATCCCCATATGACGACCCCGGACACCCAGTGTTCGAAAGCATAATCATGGCTGCGTGCGGTGAGTCCACGTCTGCTACTGCTGCCGAGCAGGACGTGTTGGTATTGCCAGTGTATGTCATCCCACGTATCCCTTGCTGGGGCTCAGAAAGCGGGCGGATTCTGCTACTTGGCGATGCGGCCCACGCAATGCCGCCGGATACTGGGCAGGGTGTGGCGTGTGCGGTTGAGGACGCGGTTGCAATTGCGATGTTGTTGGAGCATGCAGGTGACGGGATGGGAGGAACCGGGTATAAGCAGTTGAGGAAGGAGTATGAGGGGCTGAGGATGCCGAGAATACATAAGATATTGGATCTTGCGAAGAGGATGGGAGATAAGAAGAAGAAGTTGGGGACGGTGCAGGAGCTGGTTAGAGATGTTGCGATGTGGGTGGTTTGTAGATTGCCTGAGAGCTTGGGAGATGATAGGTTTGCGTATGATGTGGAGAAGGAGGTTGAGAAGGTCTTTAAGGATAAGAGTCGTCGTGGTTGAAGTGGGAAGCGAGGAGGATGGGTTTTCAGATATAGCTCCACTCAATTTAATGTTTAACGTTTCGCCTATATGTGAAATCTGCGAAGGTATCGAAGGGGTCTCGAAAAGATTGAAGGAGTCACAGCACCATATTCGTGGGGTCTTTCGGAGAGTGTACAACTTAGAGAGAAGGAAAACGAAATGCGAATAGATGTGAGATGATCAGTGCGCTCTCGGATACGGTGCAGACGCCTTGAGTTGATGACAATACATGGAAGCGATGGTATGACAAATCGGCCAGCCCACCACGCTTCCAGCCGGTGTCTGGGCTCCTGGTTCTGAACCAAGGCAATCTCGCCAAGAACCGCGAGATATTACCTCCTCAATCATTGCAAGTACTTTTCAGTCAGCAGGGAGCTCCGGGGGTGACATGCATGCTCAATCCTAGATCCTACATGTTATAGACGTGTTGTGCTACGTTGCTTCTTCCGTAGGCCTCGAGAATCTAAGGCAATAGTCTAATAGTCTCGATGCATCTCAGTCAGGCTGTTTTTTTCCTCGATGAGTTTAATCCCCCCAAGCTCGGGTTGGTCAAATCATCCCTAATAACAAACTTTTAATGTTTATTATAGGAGAACCTAGAAGGTATAGGGTACGGGGGAAATTTGATGCATACGCCAAGATAAGTGCACATTGCTGGGATTCCTGCCAAAAGAATATTCCCGAGAAAAGAAACTGGTGACGTCTGCATCGTAGTCCGATCAACATGTTTTGTTCAAGCAAGGGGAGGAGCGGTGAGGGCAGCGGTCTACCAACCGACAAAAACTGGGAAGTGAAGTGAGCTATGCATGGCGGTGAGGAGAACGAAAAGGAGGAGTAAAGATAAGCTCTCGCTTATCGTCCCGAATTTAGTAGTAACGCTAATCTGGCATATGTAAGGCAGGTATCAATGCGAATCTATGGTATCATATACTATTAAAGGAAGATTTTGAAGGCCGTCTCCGTCAACTTCACTACCGTGAGAACAGTTAAGCCCGCTGGAAATTTTCCATAGAACAAGGCAATCCAATGTGCAGTTCTCACCGCACGTTGGGAGTGGATGTGTTCCACCCCGTCCGTTGATAGGGGGCGGCATCTGCGGAGAGGATGGGTAACATTGTGTGGTAACTTGGTTGTTACCACCACAAGGCGACCACAACACTGATTAGTTCTTCCGCCATCACCTCATGCCACCATCTCACCATCGTAATTTTATAGTCGTGCTACTGTAAATTCTGTCACTACCGCCGCCGCCGCCACCACTACCACCATCACCACCTGTTGTGCGTCCATCTCCTGTTGACCCATCTGAGCTTAACATCTAGTGCGAAAAAAATTAATAAGTAGGAGAGGTCGCTTCCACATCTGGAAAGTGATTTTGTGCTGGTCACCTTACCATGTAAACTCACTTTATTACTACAACTGTATATGTAATTTCATGTAGTACTTTATCAAGAGTCCTAGATTACATTAATATGGGTTATGGGAGTCCTCTGGGTCGAAGGGTGGTTTCAATGTGGTGGAAAGTAGTTGCCATAATACCGTCACCTGTTTGTGGATTCCATGGATGGGCACACTAAGCGTCACCCCATCCGTTGACAGGGTGTCCCATCCGCTGACAGGGTGTCCCATCCGCGGACGGGGTGAATCCGCCAACGAGTTGATTGTGCATGCCCGAGTCGGAGGCGCTGCTAGGTGCTTTGATTGGAACGCCACTGAGCCCTAATCTTCCGGCAGTTCATGCACCTTGGAGTTTGAAGAACTTAAGCAGTCTGAAGTTCAAGCAACATTCTGTACGCGTATGAAAATGCAAAAGCGCCACAAAACGCTGAAAGCACATGATACCAAGTAAGTGTTAATTAGCTCATGAGCGTCAGGTATTAATACAAACCTCCTTGAGCGCGCGAAATTCGGGACTGGTTCACAAGTTTCTATATAATCCAGTGCCAGCGAGGTTAAGCAGCTAATAATCTCGAACACCAGCGAGCAATGGCTGACCCTATATTGCGATCTCGCAAAACCGAGCTGAGCGGCCCGGCAAAAAGCGGGGAACCGTATAATCCTGGTAGTTGAGTTTTCTAGAATTTGAATGGCTGTTGAGAAAAAGTTTGAGATAAAGAAAAAGAGACATGTACACCTTTTCTGGATTTCCTGTCACGGAGAAGCTAACAGCGGCATCTGCATCTCAAATTTTTCCCTGTATTGAGTGCATACTCGACATTTACAGGCTTTATTGGTGGTGGTTCATTGCTACTCCAGCCCCAACCGCGAGTAAACGTTCAAATGTGACCACGGTTAGTTTCACACCGATTACGGTCCACTTCAGGTGTCTCAGTTTGTCTCGTCCAGTTAGATACTAGAGAAACTCAGCTCCATCTTTTCCTTGCTGCAAGGATTATGCGGTAGTGCAAATGCCAATCACTGTGGGCTGATTCTGTCAACTTTTCGAAGCATCGACGAGGACATCTTTAACTACCTACATTATTATTAGATGAACTGCGTTGCAACGTTGATGATTCTGTATACATTTGCTGCCATAGCCTAAGTTATAAGGGGTCTTATGGTAATTGCTGGATATCGTGTAGAGTTTCTATAGAATGAATTGTATTCTTCCTTAGTGTTTACGCGACAATTCGCCATCCCTGTAATGACACGATAGAGTTAGTTAGCACTAAAGGTAGGAGTAAAACAAGTTTTGTTTTACCCTACAACACCATAATCTTCTGGTTGTATCCTGTCAGATACAATGGAATGCGTCGCCATTGGGCACTTTTCCCTCACCAGAGTCTCGTGCCAGCTGGGATCATAGGTTCGATGCCCAGCTTTACCCCAACACGGCCGGGGTGGACTGATAACCTCGCCAAATAGGGGTACCTGACACATTTCCAGCTTTTGTTCCGCCTTGGTGAAGCGAACACAATATAAGGGAAAGGATAATTAGTACTCACAATTTAGTAACTCTTCCAGCTAAGAGAGGCCTAAGGATTGCAACATGCATTGATTTCCTATGTAACCAGCGCCGTATGTGCACTTTCTCCTTTATTGCAATATCACTGTTGAAACCCTGCCGAAGCTGCCGAACGGCAATCACGATAAGGAACATCTTGCAAAATTCCGTGCATATGTGATTGCTTATTTAATAGTTGTTGCTAGAAATAACTCCGATTGGACGTGTTGGAATTGGTCAACCGTACACAGACCATGATTTGGTAATTCCCGACCTTTTTTGGAAATTGCAGTCCTGATAAACGTGGATGTGCACGGTTGGCCCAGGATTGAGTGATGAATCCTCTCTGCGAATACGAATTTCGAGACCAATCGTATTGTCGATTGGAGGTCAACATCCAACACGAAGAGGCAAGAACCACGCCATGGATCAGTGCATAAAAGATGAATCGGAAACTTTAAATATTTTCCCTTGTTCCGTAGAAATTTCTATGGATCGAAGTGAGACCGTTGCCGGTTTCACCTTCGGCTAGTATAAAACCCCTCTCTCCAGCCAACCCCTCTACAAAGCCCGAACCACCTCACCTGCTAGCCTTCCTCATCCGTTTGGTCTGTATCCATCAATATGCAGGCCTCAATAGTAGACCTCCCCCTTCTCGCGCTCTCTTCCGCTGCAGCACTAATCTTCCACATCTTGACCCTCCACGTGGAACTCGACTACAAACTCTGGAATCTCGGAGGGGTTTATCTCTGCCTGTATGGTCTATTAACGCATATATTCTCCCTTAACACCGATCTTGTGGCTGGCGCACTGAAAGCCTTATTATTGTCAGTATGTTTCAACGCGACCTTAACCCTCAGTATACTCGCGCATCGAGTGCTATTCCACCGATTGCGACATTTTCCAGGACCGTTTGGAGCTAAGGTTTCGAGGTTTTGGCACATATTCAAACTGTGGGATTCTGAAGCTGGACATCTGTTTTTGGAGGGAATGCACAAGAAGTATGGGGATATAGTGAGATATGGTAAGTCACCATGATGATGATTAGTATTCACACTAATGTTCCAGGTCCTTGCGAACTATCTATCAACCTCGCCGATGCCATACCCGCAATCTACGGCCCCACAAGTCCCTGCATCAAATCTGTATTCTACAACAGTATCGGCCCCGAAGAAAACCACTCCCTCTTCCACGTACGGAACAAACAATTCCACAGCGGACGTCGCCGGGCATGGGACAAGGCGTTCAACGGTACGAATCTAGCAATCTATCAACCTAAGATCGAGAGGTGCATCTCGGTCCTACTACAGCAGCTTCGTACCCGCGGTGTCTCTCCCGATGGTATCAACATCACACTGTGGGATAGCTTCTTGACGTTCGATGTGATGGGGGAGACTGGATTCGGTCGGACCTATAACATGCTAGAAACTGGAACCATACATCCTGCTGTGAAGTGTCAGAAGGATTCTCTATGGATGTTTGGAATTGCGACCAAGATCCCATGGTTCATGCGTCTGATGATGATCCTTCCGGCTTCCTGCTCCCCAATGAAGCCCATCATGAACTGGTGCGGCAATGAGATGAACGAGAAGGTTAAGGTTAGTCATCGTCTTTCCAATGCATAAGCGCTAGGTTAACGACATAAAGAAATTTAATCGGAACGAGAAACCAACTGATATTGCATCGGTACTCCTACGCGATGAGCAATGTGGCTTAGGGAAGCTTAAGATCGAGGCTACGTATGACGATGCACGATTAATCATCGGTGCAGGAAGGCGTGTATCCAGGAACCCTCGCAACAATCCCATCCGCTAACCTATACCCACAGTGAAACCACAGGCGTGGCACTCACTGGAGTTCTCTTCTATCTAGCAACCAACCGTCGTGTCCACAATAAGCTTCAGAACATCCTCGATGATAAGTTTCCCGGCGGAGAATCTAACTACCACTACTCCCCATCTATAGACATTCCATACCTCGATGCCGTAATCAACGAAACTCTCCGGCTCCAGCCATCCGTCTACTCAGGGCTTCCACGCCTCACACCACCCGAAGGCCTCACCATAAACGAAGTTTACATCCCGGGAGACGTAGTCGTCCAGGTACCTGCATACACCATTCAACGGGATCCACGATATTTCTCGCAGCCACTTGAATTTACCCCGGAGCGGTGGACTGATGAAAGCCCCGAGTTATGCAAGGACAAGCAGGCCTTTATGCCCTTTAGTCTTGGTGAGTAGTCTTCCATTGTCGTCGCAGTCCGATCACTGACCCTTGACAGGAGCACATGTATGCGCCGGAAAAGCATTCGCTATCATGGAAATTCGGATGGCGGTTTCAAGGATTATCTTGTCCTTTGATTGGGAACTTGCGGAGGGACAGACAGAGAGTGCGTATTTCGCTGGCCAGAGAGATTTGTTTTCTTGTTCCTTGCCGAATCTGTTTTTGCGGTTCACACCTAGGGGTAAGGTGTGAGGAATCGGCACATGTGGATACTAGCATCGTAACGATCTTGATGAGTTTATGCTTATGTTTCCTATGGGTTTTCGGGCTATTGTTAATCTGGCTTCTTGTTAATAGGCAAGGTTTGCTCTCGTGCTGTTGCGCTGCGTAACGGAGGAGGTAGAGGTCGGAGAATCGTCGCGAAGATAAGGTCAATTGCAGATGTTCTCCTGCGCATCCTTAGAACCGCTTCGTTGCAGGCATTAACCGCAATTTCTGCTCCTTCATTCGGGGCGAGCTTTCTGGCCTTGACGTCTTCCGCGAACTGCTGGCACTTGGCGTTGATCTAGAGTTGATAAACAGCTCAGATTGCTGCGTCCTAGAGGAGTAGCTTGCCCTAATGAGGCTTACTCTGGTGAGGTGAAGATTGTTTACAACGGTGATACTTTGAGTAGGGAGGATGGCGCCCTGTCTCTTGATCGAGAGGCGAATAAATACCTCTCGTCCCTGATCTGCAAGCATCCCTCCTAACAATCTAGCCAACTTTTACCATCATCTTCCGCGTTTGACTTCGGCTGCAGTAAAATGGACCGGTGCATCCTGGACATGCCGTATCTGAGAGGCCATAGGGGATATGAGTGATGAGCTGGCGGAGGAGGATGTAGTGAAGAAAGTGGTGGGTGGGAGGTGCATTACTAAAGCAAAGGATACTGGACTGGATATGAATCGGTGAGGGGATATCAATCGGTGATCATAGAAGTTACCTGCAGAGGATCTAACTATGAGAAGAAATGGAAACTTTGATGAAGATGGGAAAGTGTTGATAACAACTCACTCACTGCCTCCAGGGAGTTTGTAACAGTAAGCAACGTGGCAAAGAATAGACCACAGCAGAATTGTATTAAACAGAAGATCTTGTCAATAGTTCGTTTGATACCTAACTGCAACACTTTGCTCGAGCTCCTTTTAATCAATTGCAGACGGGATTGGCATTCTTGATAGTGATGTGCAGTGCCGGGAAGGTCTGGCAGGGAAGACGTCAGAGCTGCCATCATTCATCAACGTCTCGGTTATTATTGGTCAGTGGTAGTACTTCTCACTAGCCCATTAAATCCAACGTGCTGGGACTTCCTAGGTAAATCCCTGAGATAATACCCAACATCGAAGCATTTCCATTTCAACTTCATGACGACTAATGAAACGGCAAAAAGAAGCCAGTAATCTGATATTGTTTAGGCGATAATGACTAATACTGTAGAGTGAGAAAGATTAATTGAACAAAAAAAGAAAAGAAAGATGATGGAGAGAAAAGGCTCAATTTTGAAGCTAAACTAAAATAGACTTAAAGTGCGGCTCGGCGGGTGATCGCCTACGCTAACTACATTATTATTAACCTGCACCCCATCGACTCTTCGAAAGTATCAAGCAGGCTAATAGTTGTGCCAGAGATAGTCAGTGAATTCATCCTTCAGAAGGTGGTTCACAGCGTGGCGCGGTGATCTCATCAAACAGGAAGGGAAGACTTAACTATTCAGTAATTGACATAATCCTAGTTGCACTTCCATCCAACGCCCTCAGGGGACTGACCTTGAGATGCAAGCTATGGCCATTGCCAGCCGCTGACAAATGATATTTGTCACCTGAGAGCCGACTCATGGGTTGTAATATGTTATATCGTAGTTTCCTGCCCTCATTGAACAATCACCATCGGAGATATGTCACCATGTCTGCGGAGGAACATTCGAATGTCGTTTAGGTGCCGTCGGACAAGTGTAGCTGTCTCTCGTATGGCAAGTAGGGTAAGCTCTTGGTTAAGGCGGCAGTTGCCCACGGTGTAGATCTTTGACGTCTGTTGCATATGGACCTGGCCGAGCTGATGGCAAGGCACCCAGCCGGTAGGGCATAAGGTATCCAACTACCTTGTATATATCTCGAGTCTTTCTCCTTCCCTCCCGTCTCTGTATCTTAGTCTATACACGTACACGGTTCTCCCCTTCCATATTGTAACGTCTCTATTGCTCAATATTAGCAAGGTACGAGGTAAAGTAGAGATTGAACCCTTACATCAGTACGTCTGGACGACGGATTGCTCTAGTAGCGGTGCCGGGGCGGTAGTGTCGCGCCTAGGTTGCGCAGCTCAAGATATATGTTGCACAGCTCTGTGTGATACAAAAGTAGTAGGAGCACGATCGATTGCTGCCGGGGGAGGACGGCTAGGTGGAGGACAGCTGACTATCGCCGAGGGAGGATAATTGATGCGTCTCGCCCAAAACTCTGCCATAGTGTATGGTTGTGATGGTAGTGAGTTGTGATGTGCTTGGTGGCTTAGTGAGATCGAGAAGGAGGGTGAGGGAAGTTGGGTGTCGACGACCTAGAATGAGGGCTTGGCTGGTGAAATCGTACCTCTTACCTACTACATGAGAATGTGGGGGTCTCTGAACCAAGCATATGGATAACGCGTACCGATGGAACTACCTAGGTACGTATCACCCCGAATTTTATTCTCGGTCGGTGTACTACATCACTCCAAGACAACATATACTCCATTATTTTGTGTTGGACTCGGAAATATGCGTCTTCTTACTGAGAATAGCAAGATGTATTGCTGTCCAACTAGCTCATGCAGAAGCAACATTTCATGCACGCGGCACTGTTCCCGGTGGTATGTACTCAGACAGAGGAACAATAAGAGTTGCTAACGGTCCTTCTTAAATCTTCACTCACACAATGTTCTGCTTTGTGTTCCTGGCATTAAATCCTGATCTGCCGACGACGTACGCATGTATCTTGGAAATTCCGAGAAGCTGGATTTGGGCAAACCTGGCGAGGTTGGGGAATCACCGTCCAATGGACACTTACCAAGCATCTCGTTCGCCGACAACCGGTGTCCGACTCGATCCTATCTCTTTTCCTCGAGTAATCTACGATCGAAATAATGTAAGTTTGGTGAACATGTCACAGAGAGTGGTCCCGAATATATTACAGGTTTCCTACATTACCTTGCCTGTTTCCAACAGCTTCCTTCTGAATTCAGAAGAGCGCATGGCCTGCGTTCGGGTCTCCGAATATCCCTAGGTCTACTATTTTTTGTTGGACCCGCTAACTATTGATTATAGTGACTTCCGATTTATGTTCGACTGGACAAGCGGTGAAGAGGGCGTTCGTAAGTTCCTCGGAACTCCACCCCCCCCCTTCGCCGCACCTGAGGCCCAACTTTGAAGTCGACCCAAAGGATAGGATGGTTGCGGAGGAAGTTGTACACTATTTACCGCTAAACTGGTTTCATCCGGCAGAAACAAATGAAGATAAGGACGATGAGGCCCCTGTGCATACCGCTGAGGGCTTTCGTGAGGCACGCCATTTATATTAATACGAGTCCAGCATCTGTGGGTGTACACACTTACGCGGTGGAGCGGTGCGAGTCTCGGCCGCTGGGAATCTAGATCTAGTCATCATCTGTTGTGACAGAGTCAGGCGTGGTTCCTGCAGTCGGAATTGTTAGTGTCAATACTTTGTGTAAGGGCGCTCTACTGACCAGGGTGTGTGAGGAAGGGAGCCGGTTTGCCTGAAGTGGTGGTATCTGAGAGCAGGTCTTATCTTATCTTATCGGGTGGTCGGTCCTCGAGCTATGCATAAGGTCTGAAAACCAAACTTTTATGCGTATGTGCGCATAAAACCAGACTTTATGCACGGGGCCATAGTACAAGGTTGTGTATTTGTGACGGGGTCGTCCAACGGCGTCATCTTTCCATGTGAATAAAGTCTGAATTTCAGACTTTGTATGCTCAGTCTGGTTTTCAGACTTATGCACGAGGTCATCCCTTAAACACAACCCTGTGCCTTCACCTATCCATGATGTAGGAATTAAACTTAATGCACACAAAATCTAGAATTCAGACCTCATTCACAATCATGTACTAAAAGACGACCCTGTGAGCAGGGTCACAACACGATCTCTAGGCAGTACCTCGACCTTGTGCATATAGTCTGGTTTAAACGCACATATGCACAAAATTCTGTTTCCAGATCTTCTGCACGGGGTTGAGGACGGGTTCGTGGCACGACCATTTTTGATGGAAATAAAGCCTCATACATATCTAGCAGCAACCGACTCCTAGCGGCAATTCGCTCCTAGCCGAGATTAACTCTAACCAATGATCGATTCCAAGCCGCAGTCGACTGTATGCTCCCTGAAGTGCTGGCTCCACCTTTCCCTCTTCAAAACACAAAACTAACTCCCAGGAGCTGGGAGTGTAAATGGAATCAATTGCTGCTAGGTGTTAGTCACTACTGGGAGTTGATCTTCACTGAGAGTCTATCGCAACTAGGGGTCGCCGTTGGGAGCATGTAGTCGGTTGCTGCTGAGAGTTGATCCCTACTGGGAGTTAATCACTGCTGGAGAGTATAGGGTTAAGCGCACCGGGTGCATGGAGTTGAGCGTGCCTGATAGCGTGGAGTCGAGCATATTTAGGAGTATACAATTGAGTATGAGTATGGAGTCAAGCGCATGTATGCTGGACTGAAATATAGTACTATATAGTACTTTATGCACGTCGACGTGAATGACACCGGCACGTCGGCATGCCAACGTATCTTGACAAAGACGAGGCACCATACTCGACTGCATACTCCTGGATCTAGCCCATCCAAAAATACAAATTGGGTGCCACTCGAGAACGGCTCAGTAGATTCATGTCTCTCAAGGGACGGCAAAGCCGCCACCAGTACTTGTATTCAAAAATGGAGAACGTGGCGGAATTCCGGATCCACTCAGATTTCCTCGTTGCTCGCAATGGCTAAGGAACGAACAAATTTTTTGGATACGATAGCAAGATCCACATGAAATGCGTGAATTAACGGCAAGGATACACGTCCTGACCAATTGTAGACGAACTTGGCCAATCTCATGATGACGTCGACCAGAATGAACGGGAATTTGATATTGCGTCCAACAACGAAAGACGCACATTACAATTGAATTAATTACATAACATCCATGCTTTTACGGCCCTATTATTCGAAGAACAAAGACATGACATAAGTCTTCAAGTTAGGACCTCAGTAACAAAGAAAGTGACACATTACGATTGAATTCGACTGAAAACCCCAACTGCCACAGCCCAATTATTTGAGGAACCATTACATCCGTTTTTAAGTTTGGTCCTCAGAGCTTGTTAAAGGTCCTTCACTACTTGAAACTTCAACGTAGGCTTCATATCACCAGCTTCAAGAGCGCGGTTGAAATCCGCTCCAAGAACCATCTGTGCGCCCCCGACACCATCGTAGCCACCGATGATGTGAAGCGGAGCCAGCTTTGTGCTATACTTCTCCAACTTCTGCCCCACTATTAGTAACCCTCCCCAAGGGCCGAGAGAATGAGTACTCACCGTGGCGGCCTTAGCCAACGCACCTGCCTCATTCCACTCCTTCGGAATCTTCCAGAACATGGCCTGCGTTCCATATCCTTCAAGCTCCCTCATCTTCTCTTCCAACATCTCCCAAAGATCTCTATTGACCACGTTGCTGCCTTAAGACGTGACCCAACCGTTGTTTCTTCACTTCTTAATCCAATCACAAGCCGCGTCGACAACATATTCCGAATCCGTAGCGAGCACAAGAGACGAAAACCCCTCGCCGGGCCAAACCCTAAGTTCCAAGGCCAGCACAGCAGTACGAAGCTCAGCACGATTGCTAGTCTGTGGATTACCGTCCATTCCAAGGCGTTGGGAGATGCCAGGGCCGCGGAGAAAAGACGTGAGGACAATGCTACAGCCGGCTTTAGCATAAGGAGTACCGGTTCCGCTCGAGGCTCCGTCAATAAACATGAGTATTTGAGAGGAATTGGTGCGGGATACGAAACGGTAGTCAGGGCAGGTGTAGGAGTTGATACGGACGTGGAAGAGATTGATGGCGGGGCGAAGCGACGGTTGGCGTCAGCGATGGTGGCAGGAATGGCGGGGCCGACGCGGCTGATGATCTTCGAAGGAAAGCAGTAGGTAGCTTTAGAAGGGAGAGGAAGGCAAGCAAGCTTAGAGAAAGCCATTGTTGCAAAACGCTTGACGATGGTGAAGATGATGGAATCTGAAGTGCGAGTGATGGAGGGAGAAGCTGTAGTGCGAGTGATGGAGGAGAGAGCGAGAATCCGAACAAAAATCCGAAGATTTGATGCTGGGGCAAGAATGACTAAAGATATGAAGCATAGTGAACTGCGACACCCCATCGCATGCACTCTATGTTGAAAGTCGGTGCTTGGCATGTGGCCTTGCTACTCCCGACCTGTGACCACATTCCCAATATCATTTCGACATCGAAAGCGTATGAATAGACACGCCTGCATGTCTCCATTGATTATGAAGAGTCCAAGTCTCATACAACGCAGCAACTGGCATATACCTAGATATACAAATCCCAATTTTTCTTGTATAAAAGGCAGGAAGTCCCACGTACTGGCCACATTGGCGTTCTTTAGAAGAAAGATCAAGCTGTTTCAATGTCAATGATCCCCTCAGCCCCAGGCTTAAACCTGAGACGGTATCCCGGGTTAACCTACCTCGTGGAAAGCACTAGTAACATTGTCCACCGGTTGCTGTGCGTTGACGTCTAGTGGTGTTCGTACGCTTAGGCCACTTGCACCGTGCTCAGACGATATCTTTGGTCAGTCAATCTCAATCGGTTCTTGGCAGTAGTTTGTAGCACAAACTGGGCACTGCAGGCTTTGAGCCTGCATGCTGGTGTTTCTACAACCATATTCAGCCCGATAAAACAAGCTTTTCTTTCAAGTTACTTCGATACCTCCACGTGTTATCCAGACAAACGCCGCATCACCAGAACCATGGCTGTCTAGCACACCGAGCGCATCCATGGGGTATGCCATCAAGTATTTGCGCCCTGCAGTAGGTTAAAAACAAACCAGGCCAATTCTGCTCATGCGTTATGAGCTTTTAATTCGTGATTTACAGTCTAACTGCGATACCCCAACTCTAACGAGTGTTTGCGTAAAAAATAGGAAAACTGATAATTGCAAGTTTTGAGCCCGAAATCTTGGTGGCCGGGCTTGCGAGACGAAAACGGAAGTCTGTATATGAGAGCAATCAACGATACACGAGCCGAGGACATGTAAAAGCGATGGAAAAAAGGGATAAAAGACAGGTTCGAACTCAAGCCTGTGTGACCTTGGTGTTTACATCAACTGAACGTATTGTAGGTTTCGAACTCGTATTCTGATGTTTCTAGCACCAGGTGAAGACTGCCAGTTTCGAACCTGCGTCTTGGTGATTTTTGTACCTGCTCGGCCCGCTAGGCTGTTTGTTCCATGTTAACCCAATTGCTTTGTTGAAATTCGCCCGCAAACAGTCAGGCGGTTATTGCTGTCGTATACCGAGAGGGAAAACTATGGGGTTATATTATTGGGGGCGGTTGCAAGTTCGCTGTTCAAATATAACGGTCGTAAAATGGTTTTCTAGCAGTAAAATTATTCCAAGACGAGTCTGCGCACAAAACATCGGCAGGAACAGCCGATATGTCTCGGACTCTGCAGGTGCGGCCCGGGAGTGGTAGCTTCTAGCTCGGCCGGTGGCGGCCGAGTGCGGCTTGTGCCGTTCTAGCGCCGAATCGGGCTGATATCTTCCCTCAGCCGGTTTCCTGGATGCTGGCATGTTCGGCTATTCTCTGCAACGAGGCGTTCATGCGTGTCTTGTTCGGGTGGTACCACACTCGCTCCGGCGTAAGCCACCGCCACGTATCTCGTCGTACTTGGAGAGTGGAAAGGTACTTAGCTTTTAAAGTGCACATGTTGACTTCAGGAGGTGACATGCAGCGATAAGAGCCGATTTCACCCGATGCCGTTGCTGCACTCGGTATTGCGAAATGAAGTCTTCGTTAGGGTGCCTTATGTGGCTGAATAAGGGGGAAATTACCGAACCCACAAGACTAGAAACACAGGTATGCAGGCTCGAACTTGCAATGGGTGCTGCAAACATCCACAGCCCCTCGCAGGCTTAAAACTTGTGGTTGTCATTTCTTGGCTATTCTTATGCTTGGATCCGACTGGGTTGCATTGTACCAACAAAGCAGTCGCTTCTTCGGGAAAGTGAAAGAGAAAAACTAGGAACGAGCAAGCAATAGAAGGCAGATTTGGGCGAGTAGATCCTCCACAAACTATTGAATAAACATGCAATGAATACGTAGCCTAGAAAGCTGAGCATAGTGCTAGAAATGCCCATCGCAGGTTCGAAACCTGCATCAGTGCTGCAAACACCAAGATTCCAGGCTTGAAACTTGTGGTAGCTTATTGTTCTTTTATATACGTTCTCGGTTTATATTATGCTCATCAAGCAGCCACTCTCCGCTTCCGAAACCTAACAACAAGAGTAACCTGAAAAGTCAGGTCTCGAGCGAGCAAATATTCCATAAAGCTGAAGAAGTTAGCATGAAACGCTTAGCATAGCTGAACGAGCACGACACTAAAAACGCCGGTCTGCAGGTTCAAAACCCTCAATGGTGTTGTAAACACCAAGATCCCGGGCACAAACCTGCGGTTGTCATTTTACTTTTCTTCCACATGCACTTGGCTAATCAACCGGCTGCTTCTTTTGTCCTGTATCAGAGAAAAGAAGTATTTCAAACTCAGTTGCCTTTCTCGACGGCCGGCTGTGTTTCCAATACGCGAGGACTTATCACCCAATCTACCCTATTCCAATTCCGGTTCTTTGCTAAACCTGCCCTTCCTCTACTTCTGTATGACCTGCCGAGTCCACAACATGTTCCGTCTCCACCAACTCCTATGTGTTCACATTAGCAATTTGCTCCCCACTCTCCTCGCTGTCCCCCGGGCCATCAGCATTCTCCTCCCTTCTCCTGTATGGGGAGGTAAGTAACCTACAACTCTAACCTCAATCCCCAGTCTTTTGTAGTCTCCTCAAGAATCTCGTTCGATTCACCCGTCCATCTGGTGAATGATCCGAAGTGTCCATAGCCTCTCTGGATAACTCACGTAAACTCCGGACCTCCTAGCATAGTGATTTTTTCTGCTACAATAGTGCTTCCAAGAGGTCGGATGCATGGGTAGCGAGAATACATTTGACGCGGGGTGATCAGCTCTGCGTTTGGACCTGTGAACTGGGGCTTTTTGTGGTGGAAGACGACGTAGGGGAGAGAAACGCTTCATAATGGTGGGCATGGTCAATGCCATTTTTAAAGGAGAGTAGGGGATGCGAAGGGCAGAGAAGACAGAATACAGAAGAAGTCTGTTTGATCTATTTGATCTTAGTTAGAGATTGCCCCTAATCCTAGCCGCAGTTCTCTCCAGATCGGCCAATATATAATCTGGTGCATCACGATGGTAGTAGATGCCGGGCGACCCAAGAACGAGCGGGGGAGGGGGCTACGGTAGCCTAGGAGATATGGTGCAGCGCTTCAAGGGGAGCGTTATTTATAGGAGGATCTCCGTTGGAATATTGTAGTTTACTGACCAATAATAGAGATATGAGAGCATCTCAACACAATCAACACTTTGAGTGTGTGGGAGCATCAAGCTGCCGCAAATGCAAGTACCCATCTAGAAGAATAGTTTGATATACTTATCAAGATTTTTAATGCTGGTTTTAGATTGCAGAGCCAATTTCCCGCTTCTCGTAACCGTCTGTATGTACTAGTACTTCTTGTGACCCACAAACTCTGTCAGCACAGCCGAAGAGCAAGACTCAGCTGGATACCGTTCGAGGAGGGAGGCAAAGTGGCAGGCTGTGAAGGAGCATGAGCTGCGCATTGGCCCCATTAGATTCAAAAACCTACGTTCCGATGTGGGGGCTCCAGTTCCAGATGTTGACGGGAGTCTTGAGTCTTTGGTTTGCACTAAACGCCCTGCCGTGGACTATCTTCGAAGTTTAAGTCTACGACCGCATGCGCACAAGTAGAAACCTGAGCACGCTCTGCTTCCGCGGTGTGTAGATCGCTATATCGCGGGAATTGGATTGTCGATATGTCCTTTGGTGGCAGACGGAAAAGATACTGGACATACTGGAGATCGGGAGCAGTCTAGCTGATGAGGTGATATCGTGCCTAGACTTTGGCGCTCGCTGCGCTCCTTAGGAAGGGCTGGTTTGCGAGATTACCTATGAGGCAAATTTTTAACAAGATTTTGAATTATCCTGCAATGTACACCTAGCTTAGCAGGCTGCACATGGTGCTGTAAACACCTCACCCCAAAGGCCAGAAATGAACGGGATCAGACTATGCCACTTCTACATAATCTTCTGAGCAAAGAATCAATATGCAATGAACACTTTAGCTTAACACGCTGAGCTGGTGCAAGAAATTCCAAGCCGCAGATTCGAAACCTTCCATTCTCAATCGGTGCTATAAACACCAGGCTACTACCCTACAGTGGGTGCTGCAAACAGGCTTGAAATCTGTCCCTTCATACGAGCTCAGATCTACTTCTTTAACCTCCGCCCCTTGCGAGACAAAAAACTGGGCTCTGTGTCCGATAAGACAGATTTTGAGCGAGAAGCTAACATGCAAACTCATGGCTTAACACGCTGAGAATGGTACTACAACCCCCAGGTTGCAAGTTCGAAATTTGCAGTGCTATATCTGCTTCTTTACCTCCGTCACAAGAAAATCTAGGCATGTATCCGATAAGACAGATTCTGAGCGAGGAATCAAAGTGAAGTAAAAGCTTGCTTAGCTGGCGGCATGGTGCCAGAAACACCAGGCCGCAGGTTCGAAACCTACAACGATGCAGTAAACAACAAGACCCTGGGCTCGAGGCCTGCAGTTTGAAGGTGCGGGCGGTGATGTTGTTGACGGAGCCCCATACCGTAAGACAACGGCAGCATACCCCACCGGTATGAGACATGAAGATCCAACGCAATTCTAACCACAAGTACAATGGGAGAATGAAACAATCTATTTTGATATACCACCGCAGTAACGTGCATTGGAGCGGGCAGTTAGTAAAAACTAACAACATCCCCATCCGAGTGCTATTCCCATTTGTATATCCCCCGTGCCGCTGGCTTCGGAGGATAAACATGAAACTTCACTTTCTCGTCCTATGCCGCCGGATCGCCGGATCTGAAGTACTCCCATGCAAGCTACACCAGTTATAAAACCCGTAGAAGGCTCGATCTCCACCACCCATAGTGATGACATAAGCATGGCGACAACCGTGCTACACAGCGTTCTCCTTGTTCGCTTCCTGCTAACCTCGATCTTATCGTCCGCCTCGTCTGTGATTATATACCATACTCCCAGCTGGAGATACTGCCAGCCGTGAAGCCTCGGAATGATGTGCTGGGTCTTACAACCGGCGGCTGTTTCTTCAAGCAAACCAGGAAACACCAGGCGAGCGTGCAACGAAAGACGGCCTCGGAGCCATCCAAGGCCGTTAGCGTTCGGCCCCACCATTGAGATACGGCAGTGGAACAGTCGTGCCGAGAGTAGACTGGCGCCATGAATCTGCTGCTGCAAATCGAGCGAGCCGCATCACCTGACCCAACCCCAACCCTACCGCCTCCAGATCTTGCCTCAACCTTATCTCCAGCAGCGATGATCCGGCCTATCATTCGATCGGACGTCTCCCGCCTCCAAAAATACCTGCTGTGCGATGTGCAGAGTCGCAGTGACGTGTTGTGTGATGTTCACCGGTACCTGCGTGCTTGCAGCAAACACCGGCATCGCACCACAGCTCTCTGACAGGCCATTGAAAGTGACTTTCTCGCCGCAAAACGTCTTCAATCAATTCTGCCCCCCGTTGCAAGATTGCAAGCGAATGACGCGCATGGCCGCCTCCCTCTTCCGTCGCCGGTAACACCCGCAATCAATCCATCCAACCATCCAACCGCTATCCAACCAACCACAGCGCCAGCCGCGCATGCATGGGACTCAACCAAGGCAAATTACCCTTGTGGCGTTCGGTGACGCATGACGATTAGGGGGGTGGGTGCTCCGAGACAGCGGCAGAGCGAGCAGGGCACCATATCGCAACCCACCGGCTTCGCGAGCGACGGAGAAGCTTCTCGAGCGATCGCTCTCGCCAGCAGAGGTTCAAATACCGCCGCCTTCCCGACACCTAGCTCGCAGCACGACACTGCTCGCTCGCGTCGACATCTGGCGTCGCAATCTCGCCTGCAACGCGCTCTACTGCACTGTGCGACACCCGCGCAATCTCGACCACACAATCTCCCGACTCTTTGGACTTCTGCCATCGCACACCTCCGCTGCACAGCTTCTAGCACCACTCGACTGCACCCCACGCACCGCGATGACCTCGCAACCCACCACCGAGCGCCCCCCGCTCCACCTGCAAACCTCCTCCCCCTCACCAAAGGTACCCCTTCTCCCTTCACCCTTCTCCCTTCACCCTTCTCCCTCCCCCTTTACGGCACCAACTAACACCCCTCTAGTCCTCCTCTCCCACCATCTCCCCAACCCGCCACCACAATCGCTCGACAACCCTCACGCCTCGCACGAGGGTGCCAGAAACACTCAAGATGAGCCAGTACACGGGCGAATACCTTGCTTCCCTCACCGGCGGGATGGTGCGTGGGAAGCGGAGGGGCGGGTTGGAGGGTTTGAGTGCATAGTGGACGAAAACTTGGGGGCGAAAATTTTATCTTTAGCGTCTTTTTTGTCATTACGGATTATGGAAGTCTTTACGGGTCTTACGGTTGCACGATTGTACGGGTTTTATGATTAGACGCTACTTTCTTTCTGTATGGGTATGGGTTTATTGGGTTGATATCCGGAGTTCGGATTGCGCGTTAGGATGGATGGATCAAGAATATTAGTAATTTGTTCAGTAATAGATAGGAGGAATTGTCTGTTTGGTTGTGTGTCTAGTTTTCTGTGTGCTGCTGAATGTGATTGGTGATGGTACGTGAAGGTATTCGTTCCCCGACCCATTCCTTTCCTTTCTTTCCTTTCCCGTAAACACTGTTGTATCTTCCCCTGAGCGGCAACTTTCTTCCATGTTATACCCTCCTCCTCCTCATGATCTATATACCCTCCAAACGTGGGCCAGCCTGGTGTGGAAGAATTGGGGTGCGAGATCCTCTGTATGGAGATTTCGTTTCTTGATTGATTGTTCATCACTAAGGAACTAAGGAATCTCTCATCACTTTGACAGATACTTTATCGTAGCAAACAACCATATACATAGCATTAACATTACCATCACCGTTCATAGCTAAATACAACAAAGCAGACCTATTACCCCTAATATGCACTCAAAACAACCTTAAACTCCGACAAAATGCAGACCGCAAAAAACCTCCGTTACTCATACCCCACCGCCTGAACCCCCTATTCACACCAGTATTGTAGACCCCCGGTATGCTTCCCCACCATCCTCTAACAGCACGGCGGATTGCCCCCAACATACCGAACCTCGAGATCAAAGTTCTCCGTGCACCCTTCTGCCGGCTTCCCCCGTAGCTTCCCAAACAACAACCTCCACCCCTCCTCCTGCCTACAGGCACTCCACATCCCAAACTTCACCCCACCGTAGCCTAACCAATAATGTGGCTCTCCGGGATTTATCATCGTCGCGCCGATCGTAAAGTTCGTTTCTAACGCTTCATCCGGGTTTGGCTCAAGCTGTACCCTCATTAGTCCCACTCCCATCATCTGTGTGGAAGGAAGATGTTACCCTAGGACTCCCCAGCTGCACCTCCCGTAGCCCGTCCCGCCGCTCAGCACGCAGATACATCGTCCGTGAAGTCTTCGTTGCATCGAACGCAATGCCTTCTTTCTTGTTGTACTGGATGAATAGTGTCAACGGCGTGTGTGTTGCGTCGCTATCCCACCATCCCAGAGGACCACCGATGGCCTGGATTCCGGCACCAAGCCAGGATATGCCGCCTGAGGAGGGAAGCGGGGCGGCAGCGGGGTAGGGGGCGTGGAGGGTGAAGGTTTGCGGGCCCTTCACGGCGGCGGAGAGGGCGAGGGCGGGGAGAGTGAAGAAGGGGAGAAGATTGATTAACATTATGGTGGATATGGTGATGGTAGATGGTGGGGAGAGAGCTCGAGGGGAGTTACATGTTATAAGTACTAGTACATATTTAAGTACTAGTATGAACTGAGCCCGCGTGATGGTGGAGGCACGCGTGATCAACATGCGGAGCCCTAGACTGCACCCGGTGCGCTAGTGGCTGTGATGTCATCTTTCCTTCCGCAGACAGCTAGATTCCACTCCGCCAGTCACTTCCTTCAAGTATCTCTCGTTGGTCGTAAGGCATCGATCTCCCTTTCTCTCAATCTTTTCTGTTTCCGATAGAACAGAGGCGAATAGGTGGGAAGGCGATTTGGTTGGATGGCCAAATGTTGGATTCATGCAATGCACGACGCCCTGCAGCTGCATGCTTGTGCGTTAACATAGCTTGGTTGGTGGGGAATCCCGGTTCGTATGATCTTTACTCCATCGTCATCAGATGAAGGCGGCGAAGCAATGCTTCTCTACAAGATACTCCGTCCAACGGAAATTTTGCCAGCTTTTTTTCTTGAAGAATTTTCAGATGGGGACTAAATATAGCTTGGTAGGTACACCGGGTATCGAAATCGATCGCAATTCATCCGGTGGAAGCAGAAATGTGCTCATCCGCTTCCACCTCGTCTTCTCTGGCGCTATAAATAACAGCAACGGGCCGACTTTCCGCATTCAAACAGCGCCACGGGAAGCTGCACCAAGAGAAACATCACTAGATAAAGTAGCTAGGCGGATCGGAGTTGCAAATGACCCATCGGGGCATGCACTGATGGAGAGCGGCAAAGGCGGGAGCGGGGATAAGGGGGAGGAGATATAAATGGAATAGAGTATGTAGATTGAATGGGATTTGTGAGGGATTTATGAAAGGCGATGCAGAGGCGGGCATCGCAGTCTGTGGGTAGGGGACACAGCAGACATCATGGTCGCACCGGTGGAGAACGGCTGGTCTTGGTGCGGAGCTAGATAAGTGCCTTGTTGCCTCACTATATCCCTGCAGCCTGGCCGACATTGTTTGTTTGTTATTGTTGCACTTTACGCGTTGATTCCCATGGCACTTCGGGCACCTCCCCTGCAATTTATAGATGGAGTAAAAGTTCGAAATTAATCTAGAGAACTTTGCCTAATGTACTTCAGGTTAGAAATAACCGTAGTTAGAGTTGATGTGATTGTCTCCCTCTGCGGATCCGGAGTTTGGCTTATAACCACTGCACACGTGAGCTTAAGGTGAACTCCAGGCTCCCATGCGGCCGGGATATATTCCTTCCCGCGTGCCGGGAGTAAAACACCGGAAACATGGACCTTTGCATACGAGCTCAGATTCTAGGCGTGACATCGCGAGTACGCCATGTCCCGATCAAAGAGCCAGCCAGTGATAAATGGACTGATATGTATGTGATAAAGCAGGCGGGCATCGGGACGGGAATCGGGAATACACAGATTGATTACAAGGGGCGTAAGGCTGGTTGCTGGCCTTGATGCGGAACTAGATAATTGCCTTGTTATCCTTGCAGCCTGTCGGCCTTGTTTGTTATTGTCGATCCTATAATACACCCTTTGGATCGTGATGGACAATCTCCACGGCGCGGCGTTACTGGCCGGCGAAGGAACACGGCTCCGATGCGGCCGGGATATAAATATGTCCTCCCGTGTGCGGTGGAGTGGACTCCGGAAACGTGAATCTTTGCATACCAGACGTAAAATACACCGTGTCCCGAACCAAATGCCAGACACAAGACACGCTGTCGCCTTGTCTCCCCAGTCTAGCCCCGTCGATATGTTCCCGGGTTCGCCAAAACCATGCTCATGCTAACCCCTGAAGGAATCAGGCCTGGCGAGACTACCGGACACCGATACATTTTACGGCTATGATAGTAAATAGGGATCCTCACAACACTCGTTTGGAAAATCAAATCCTGCAGTTTCGAAACCATTGTAACGGCGTCCAAAGCGGGTTTTTTGCTGGTATAGATACATAGCATAAAAATTCAATTTCGAAATGACTATAACGAGTTAAGTCGTAAAAAATGAACGCACTATGAAAAATCTTCGATACACAAGAAATAGTAATTAGTCGCAGCGACTTGTTGCCAGAATCAATGACAATAGCGCCTCAATTAGATTCTCTTTCTTTGGTGCAATTTCTACGCGTCTATCTATCTACTCCAGCCCTTTCGCCTTCTGCCAGAGTACATCGCAGAACCCAAAAACTACTTTCTTTCATCCACTCTCAGCCCTTCGTGCCCTTATTGCATCCCTCGCCCGCTTCCTCCGCATTGCTGCCGTGACCTCCGCCGGTAAGCCGCGCAAGGGTGGTGGCTGTATCGGGTCCCAAGCAATTCTTTCCAGTCTCCTTTCTGCCAATCTGCCGTCGGTGTATCCCGTATGCATCACCGGTCGGCGCACGATGTCCTTGGGAACAACCTCCCGGGGGGCCGCCGCCTTTTTGGGATTCGACTCAAGCGTTGCTCTTACAGCCTGTGTGCGCGAACGTTTCCTGGCCATCTTTTGGCGTCTTGCGTTCAGGGCAATTTGATTGAGAGGTGTGTGCTTCGTGGAAGCTCTGCTGAGGGGAGTTTCTGGAGGCTGCTGTGGAGGGGTGGTAGCCAAGACGGCAGTGCTAGAGGCTGAGCCTGTATCCGCCGATGGGGGTGAACTGTCGTTACGCTCTTCTTTGTGTCTCGTTTGTTGTTGGCAGTTTGATCCCCTATCCACAAACGGGATTGAGCCCTCGTTCAACTCCTCTTTGATTTCCAGTTGCTGCTGGCTGCGCGACCCTTTATTCCCGCCCCGCTCTTCTCTGCGCCTCACGCGCCGCCGGCCGCATGATCCTTCATCCGCAGGTGGGGGTGGGCTCCCGTTCCGCTCTTGTTTGAGTCTCATTTGCTGCTGGTTGACAGGTGGGGATGAACTCTCGTTCCGCTCATCTTTGATTCCCATTTGCTGCCGGCCGCCTGCTCCCTTATCCGCAAACGGGGGTGGGCTCTCGTTCCGCTCCTCTTTTGGTCTCGTATGCTGATTGTCGGCTACTGTTGTCTGGGTGCACGGGTGGCTTTTTGTCGTCTTTTGGCGTTTTGGGTGCATGTTGGCTTGATTAAGAGGCATGTGCTCTGTGAACGCTCTACTGAGGGGAGTTTCGGACGGCCGCCGTGGCGCGTTGTTGGTAGCCTTGGAGAGGCCGGCAGTTCTAGATCCTTTATCCGCAAATGGGGGTGGGCTCTCGTTCGGCTCCTCTTTGCGACGCATCGAAAGGATAGTAACTATGCTTGAATACGCGTATATATGTTCTTATGTGAATTGAGTGGATACGGTTGCTCTCACGGATCGAATGATGATGTATGGATTAGGTGTGTGGAGATATCGCTAGGGTCAGACGCGTCTCCTATATAGGTTGAACTTACCCGGAGCCGGCTACTCTCGTTGTTAGCCCTAACTATAGTAGTACAAAATCTTCACTAGTTTCTCACATGCCGGGGTTATGGGGCTGCGGGGTTCTGAGAACTAGACGAGATCTTTCCGCAGCTGTGCTGTTTTTGGAAGGGGCGGAGACGGTAATTAACCTCGCTGCCAGTGGACTTGTCGTTAGGTGACAAGGTGAACCTAAGATGCCTCAGAAGAAGGGGCGCTTAACTGGTCATGAAGAATGTCCGCAGAATGTGTGAATACATAAGGTCTGTTTTTAACAAGAAGTTCAAAAGTTTTAGCGCAGGGTACGGCAGGTTATAGGGACATGTCGGGCACTTTTGGTTTCTGGGTAGCAGGTGACAGGGGTGATATCTGTGCGCAAGCCACAATACCTGGAGTTGTAAACTAGTACAAGTAATCTGACAAAAAATAGCCTAGAGCTAGTTACTGATGATGTCTTAAAATAAAAATACTAGAGGTTGGGAAACCCGTACACATCTACCTAAGATAAAAATTTGTACATAATACTAGCCATACTACAAGTAGTACCTGCAAGCTAAATCAGGGTTGATCTAATGACTGAAACTGTTGAGTCTGCACAATGGCGGAAACAGTAATCCGTTAGTATTATTATGAAATACTAGAAAATAGCTTACCATAGGGGATTTGGGATTGTATGATCCTGTGAGTAAATATATAAAGAACACATTTTCATCACAAAAGAAGAATATTTGCCATTGCTCCTACAGTATTGGTACCTCTGTCAAAATCCCTACATATATTTCATATAGTTTACTGCTATCATCAATGTTGCAATTCTTCCACCTCTGTATCCATTCAATGTGCCATTGGGATTTGTATTGTTCAAGGGTGTAGTCCTTGCAATGAGTTTTTTCCCAAGGAGAACGGCCGATGTGCACAATACAATCACCCAATGAGTACCCACCATCTTTCTGAAGGCACAGAACTTCAATCTGAAGTAATTAACTTATGTGATAGGAAGTCACCAACACCAAGTCTATTGAAAGTACAATTACAGCATTCAACACATACACTTATTGCAAGTGAAGTACTTGGTAGTACTTTACAGGAAGCACGAGAGCATCACAAAAAAGCTTCCAAAGGTAAAGGATCAGCAGCGCATAAGGAAGTGAAGACTATCCATGAAAAGGCAATTCTCAGAAGAGGTGGATTATCATGTACAATGTTGTTTGGAAAAGCTGCATTTCACCCAGGCTTCTCTGTATTATTAATGGGTTGTCAGCTGGTTCTCTTTACTAAAGTGCAAGGAAAAACAGAAAAGTGATTACCAATGTATATTGGGTGGGACTTACCGGAACCCGATTTCGATATACCGGATTACTAATAATGGTTGAAACCTGAAGTGTTCCAACATCCATCATGGATTGACAGTTCATTACCTGAAAGGGATATTTTCGATGGAAATATGAAGCGTGGAGGAATTTATGGTGGAGAGATGATTACCGACCGGGATAAAGATCTACAGATTAAGAAACTTGATGGCGGGGAAACAATAAGGGAACTTCTTATAAAGATGGCACTACCGATGACATATGTCATGGGAGATCCAACAAAAAAGCGTAATAAAGCTGCAGTTATATGACGATTCTTTTCTCATCATTCCAGTCTTTGATAAAAAGGCTCTGATCATGGATAATGACTCAGAAAACGACATTGAAAACATGAATGACCTTGGAGTCAGCAGACCTCAGTCACGTCTTTCCCCAGTTCATATCAAGAAAGAGAAAATCATCCGAGAGGTATTATGCCCATGTGCAGATCACAATACATTACTACAATCATTAACATATTTCAAATTCCAAAAATCTCAATCAAAACCATTACAACTCAAAACATTTCCAGTAATCAAAACTGAGAGAAACAACACCAACTCTGAAAAACATAAGTGAACTACAAGGGATATGGCAGTACTGGATCATGATATTGCAACAATACGGCCAACAAGGAAGGAACAATGGCTGCATGATGGGGGACGGAATCATTCAGATGCGGATACGGAAATTGAGAGAGTATCTAGAGTATTGACTGTGATATGCGTAATACTCTGGATGATAAAGGCAGGACTGGTACACATGAAAGTGAAAATATACCTATAAATCCTTTCTCCTTATCGCATATTCGCAGCCCATAATATCCAATACAATTCCATTATCTTCATTCTCACTGTTGTCCAGCTTATGGTCTTCATACTCATCATTGTCATGAACTACAGATTCATTGAATTTGTTAGGGGTTCTCTCCTGATAGCGGTAATGATACATGTTATTCAAGCAAGTACTCTTGACTACCATTCGGAAGTGGATACCATTAGTCAATAGAAGCAAAACACCTTCTTGCGAATGAAAGGATGTGATCAGTCAGACGGCCTTTAGCGGGGTTACATCTGAGCCGCATGTAATGATTTGATAGAGAGCATTCCTATCAAGCGGATTTGCAAGATGACGCAATTATGTCGCCATAACCGGGATGTGAAAAACCATCAGCGGTACGCATAATTATACATTACACCTACTATAACTTGATAGCGGGACAACACATCCTAAGAGGTGTGCAGCACGCGTTATGCAATATGCGAGTACGAGGGATTGTCGCACCCTATCTCTCAGAGATAAGGAATTATGCGCGCACTCCCCGGTTCACGGAAGTCCGGAACCTAAGCATGCAGTGCGTGAGGGATTAATGGCATTGGCTGAAGATATGAGGTCTGAAGCGACCCTGCTCATTGGTTTGAGTTAGTATGCATCGCAACCCCAAGAGGGTGTCATGATCTACGTTGGCAGAGTATCGGTGGGTCGCCGACATAAATCTCTGACGCAATGCCGAATAGCCAAATTGGTATGGTGAGGCATTAATAACATTAAGTTATTATTATATTGCGATAAAGCGCTGATCAGTCCATGTGACGTCAGACGTTCCAACTACTGAACAAACGATAAGCAAGATGTCTAAGTAAAGTTACGAGTTGTCATACGATGTGTTTGATATCATCATGATGATGGCCTCATATGAGGAGCGTAAAGCTTTCAAACCAATCATGCATGCACACGATAACCTTGAGGGAATTCGTGGCGGCTCTCGGGACAGTATTCAGAGATAAGCTATCAAGCAAGTTCCTTGCCATAGTCAGAGGAATGGCGGCCAAACATGAGCCAGCTAAAGACTATAAAGAACTCGCATTGTCTCCCCGACAATGAGAAGAACCAAGCTCTAGCAGCAATCTACAGTCAGACATTACCAGCGAAGAACACCTTAAAATATTATTAAGAATTCTATCTACACAAACTTCAAAATTTCCTCACTACTTCATACTAGTGACTTCCAAATTTATGTTTACCTTGAATCAATCAAAGAAACATACGGCCCACGATCATCTTGTCCAACAGTTCGGAGAGTTGTTTCTCTGGTACGAGGAAACCAGGAATATCTCTGGGCAATACTGGGTATTACACTCAGCCGAATTTCTTGGCATCACGTACGACGTTTGCAGATTTCTTTCGATGGGCAGATTACCTTTCGAGGAACTTATCGATACTGCCCATTATCACGATCAGGAAGAAAACGGGGACTGTTTTTAGAGGGCGCTCTTGTACAAGGACAAGAGGTTGAGTCTTAGGATAAGACGAGGAAAGAAAAAGAAGTTAGATAGGCGGCTGTAATTAAGTTAATAAATGTTTTATTGAAACATGGCTTAAACACCCCCGTAACAGAATTCTTCTAACTCCTCATTATTGGTGAGGCCAAGATCCATTACTCGCAGGTTTTCACCTCGTGCAGCTCCTATATTCGCTTCATGTTTGGCAATCCATTCCTTAGGTTTCTGTGGAGGTAGAAGAATTTCAATATTCCCCCCAGCATTGATGTAGTTTCATACTGCCACACGCAGCTCACCATATGCATAAACATGGTCCTCCTGCCAGGTATACATGATGGGTAAATCTTTTGCACTGAGAAGATCGTTTAGAATTTGCCGTGATGTTGAAGGTATATACTGGTCCAGGTCATATTTATTGAGATGTTGGCTATGTTCTAGTGCAGCTATAGTTTCAGGATTGGGTAGACTACCATAATCACGTGCTCCACGTTTAGGATACCAATACATAGTGACTGGAATACTGGTGGGAAGGTAAAGCTCATGTTGCTTCTACCTTCGAATCCTATGGGTATTGTGAGTCTGAATGAATATATGAATATGAGTTTGGAGCATTGTCATATATATATGCTGCAGGCAGAGTTTATCAATATTGCCTCCATCAAACAACCCATGATCTTCTAAACCACCAAAGAGTGTGCGCCAAGTATCTGTTTGCACATTGGCAAGTAAATTCCACCAAGTCTCAATTCAGTGATTTTTGGTAGATGTGCCAAAGCAATATGCTTTATGGAAAGGAGGATCAGGCTTATCTGACCGTCACAAGCATAGATGTGAAGCACAGAATAAAGTGAACTCTCTGCCCATATCTGAGCGAATAAGCTTTGGAAATTTTCCCATAGTACAGACAGTCTGCAGATATTGTTTGCTAACAGATATCTGAGTCCGATTAGAATGTCCCACATAACACCAAATTATGTACTGTGAATATGCATCAATGCATCCATATATTTCAAATCCAAAACCTGAAAGTTTGTCATGTCCATCTATAGACCACACACAATTTGGTCCCTTGACAATAAACTGTCCATGTTTGCGTAATGTTGATCGACTCCCTAATTCATTATCATCAGGATCATTCATTTGTAAATGCAACCTAAGGTCACATCTGTCAATAACCATAGCTATTAGTATTATATTGGCTGTGTTATACTAAAGTATCAGGATATTGGCCATACTCACTGTGATACAAAAAGTCTGTCATGTCGTAGGGCTGCTTTCAAATATGTTGCTCCCCAACGTAATCCTTGTCCAGATGACATTAAAGATTCAATTGCAGCTCTGAGTTTCATTTGATTCTTGTTGTGGTCATCGGTGTTTGATCTCCAGGTGAATAGTCGTACAGTAGAGTGCAAGTAAACCTCTTTCAATTGACGAATTGTTAAAATGTATCCATGAAAGGTCAATCCATATATCATGTAACTTGGAGTCATATTGTTTTTCCACATTGTGCAGATGATTGAAACAAGTTTATGATCTTTCCAAAGTGGACTTTGTTTCTTAAGAAATTGCCATTCATTGAATTTTTTCTTATACGCCTGTTCACTACCATAGAAGAGGTTAATGCATATTCACCTCAAATGACAATTGGATATAAACTTACCTTGGGGAAAAGTTTGCCTCATTACGCAGTATTTCCATAACCTCTTGAAGACTTTGCTTCTCAATTATATAGCGCTGATAGATTTCCTCTCTGTGCTTATCCCAGGGATACATTGTATTGTGTGAATAATTAGCAAGCAGATCTGAGTAGCTAACATACTGTTGAGATTTTCTTTGTTGAGTGTGTTGTCCTACCAAGTGTCAGTGCAGAATTGTAGGTAAATGCAAGCTATGATCAAGTTATGGAGAAACCCCGCATTTGTAAAGTACTATTCTTCCCCGGCTGTTAAATCACACAATGTATTAATGCCGTTGATAATTTTTACATGATTTTCAATTTCTTTCAATTATTTTCCACTTCTGTCTCAATATTATACTTGTAAAAAGCTCTACATATATGTACTATCTAAAGCTAGATTTAATAGCTTTAAACCCATTTTTTATACCCAATCTCAGCCGTTCCAGTAGTTTTTTGCTAGTCTGAGCTGAGGTACCAAACCAATCCAAATTTCCAGCCATTTTTCCATCTACTATTGCATGTCCATCTTCTTTCCATGCCAAATCAACTCCCAGATAGCATACAGCTTAGCTGCAAAATCAATCTTTATCTTATAAGGTAAGATATAGAAAAATCCTCCAGTTATTGGCATTTTCTGAGAGTTACGTGACTCAGAAATCCAGTTCCCTTGCTTGTCAACCAGAGCCCACATTCCAAACATGGTAAGGCTACCATCATTATCATGATGAGCTTTGTTGTGGAAGTTCCCTATCAATATATAATCATATATCAGTACATGCAACTTGGTTGAGAAAAGCAATAAACATACGTCCTTTGTTGTCACTCTTTGTAAATGTCAAATTTGATGCAAAAGCCCACTCATCGTTTTCCAAATCTTCCAAATAGTCATGCACGAAGAAAGGTGCCTTGTTTTCCACATTGAAGAGCTTCTGGGCATGCCAAAAAGCAGGAGCAAGCGAAGCATATCTCTGCCCATAGAATGTATGCATCACTTCATCTTTATTGCATACTGCTTTCCACTAGTCCTCTGAAACCCCCACACTTTTTGCTTATTCTCCATAGTCATACCCTTTGTCAAACCCAGGTTGCCATCCCAAACCCCACATTTTCCCATATACCAGTGCTCCATTGTTGGTAATAGCTGCATGAAGCTTGGAGTCGTTGTGTAGATGCATAAACAGAGGGCAGAAACTGTCATGTTCCTGCTCAGATAGTTCATCTGCAGTACTGCAGCGGACTGCGAAAACCACCTTTTTCGCTTTTTCACCCCATACATAAACTATACCTGGCCTGTCAATGGTATAGTAGTCCTTGAAGATAGGGTCATCAGCATAGAGGAGCTTTCCAAGCATACTCTGCTCATGTTCTGCATTGCGAAACTTGTACAGGATTGAGATCCGTGTATTATATGGTAGACCAAGCTGCAGTAAAACTTCCACAGTAACCACAACTACCTCTCCCTTTTTCATTTCTTGTCGCAGTATTCTCTTTTTTTCAGCCTTTCTTTCCTTTCTTTTAATGGACCCAGCACTGCGCCTCTCTTTGGCTGTAGTCCGCATATCATTTGTTCTAGTAATAGAAACTGATGACAGACCATCATTCCCAAGCTGGAAAGTGATGGAATTACAGCCACCATCTGAATTGCAACTCATCCCAACCTGGGAAATAGCTGGCTTATCTTCAGATTGTCTCATACTATCTGGAACGTCTGAAGGCACAAACAGTAGCGGGTGGGAAGGATCATCGGCCATCTGGTAGTCTGATTGTTGAATTATGAGTATAAAAGAAGATGGCAGAAACAAGCGACAGTGACCAAATAACTTGATAATAATATCATCTTGACTGGCTCGATGAGGGGATTCCAACACTGCTATTGCCGGGGCAATCGGAGTAGATTTGATAGAGATGAAGCCTAAATGCAGCAAGATCAAAAGTAGAAGGGTCAGCGGGGTCGCGAAAATCAAAGTTGTATGATCTGGGTGGGAGTGGTACGGTTTAGGCGAGCTTGATGAGAGGATTTCAACGCTGGAATCGCTGGGGCAATCGGAGTAGATTTGATAGAGATCAAGCCTAAAAGCAGAAAGATGAATAGCAGAAGGGTCAGTGGGGTCGCGAAAATCAAAGTTATCTGTTCTGGGTGGGAGTGGTACGGTTTAGACAAGCTTGATGAGAGGATTCGAACGCTGCAATCGCTGCAGCAATTGGAGTAGATTTGATACAGATCAAGCCTAAAAGCAGAAAGATCGAAAGCAGAAGGGTCAGCGGGGTCGTGAAAATCAATGTTGTCTGTTCTGGGTGGGAGTCGTACGGTTTAGACGAGTGTGATGAGAGGATTCCAACACTGCTATTGCCGGGGCAATCAGAATAGATTTGATAGAGATCAAGCCTAAAAGTAGAAGGGTCAGCAGAGTTGCGAAAATCAAAGTTGTCTGTTCTGGGTGGGAGTGGTACGGTTTAGATGAGCTTGTTGAGAGGATTCCAACACTGCAATTGCTGGGGCAATTGGAGCTGATCTGACCTTGTTGCTGCTGGTATTGCTGGTTGTAGAGGGAACAGTACTAGTATGCTGGGGTGCATACTGTGTCAATCATAGTGACCGGGGTTTTTTCTTGGCAGAACTAGTTACACCCTATGTACCCGACACCAAAACCAAAAGTGCCCGACCTGTCCCTATAACCTGCCGTAGCAGGGCTTAAAGTTAGGCTAACAGTACTCCAGTTCAACACTCAAACTGTGGGGATGAATCTCTGCACACATCAAGCAGGAGCGACAGAAGGGCGAAATTAGGGAAACATTGCATTGCAGAGATTTCGTGAAGGCTGCGATCGTGGGATTCAGGTTCCGAGCCCAAGGCAGAGGCTTGGAGAAACCCGCCCAGCATAGTGGATAGGATCCAAGCGCCTAATGTAGGACAATTTCTACTACTCTATGTACCTCTACTTCATCCGCCAAGCCTCCTGTTATGACACCAGATGGCTACACAAGCAAAAATTGAATACGTCATTTTATTTGGAAAAAATTAGTCGGATCGGATTCGGTCTATGAGCTTTTTTTTTGCGATGGCCTCGTCTGGAATAATTACCGCAATCGTTCGGGTCATCTGGGTTGGTGGACCCACCTGGATGAAAGCAGTGATAGGACGTGCTAGAGAGGGGAAAAGCGTGGTTGAGGTGGAGCTGATGTCTTCAGCCTCGGGAGATGTTTGCGAATTGTGGAATGGAGACGGAGTAGTCAGGGTACTGGGGACATCACCAATCATCGAATTGTTTTATATTGAATTAACACCCGTCGATCTCCAGATAGCCAAGTTCACGAGGCTCTGGAGTTATCACGCTTCTTTGAATCGGGACCGGTAGGATCCACATACAACGACGATCAGCCGTGAGACATGGCCTCCAGATTTCACGAACTCTCACCAAGTAGCCCTTCAACTAACGATGATCACGAGAAGGTAGAACAACCGCAAATCACCGTTGTTGATAACGACCAAGAGAACTTTCTGGAAGATGATGATCCCACCGGTGTCTAAGATTTTGAGACGGCCAAACTTCGTATTTTGGGACTGACACTCCAACCGCAACGCAAGAAAGCTGTAATCCCGGTAGAATAGCATCGAATATCACCCTGAATATTGGTGGTCAACGTGTTTCTGATCTAGAACTCAAAATAGTTGTAATATTCGGCGTTCTATTGCAATTGGAAAATATTTGCCGGTTGAAGTGCTGTTATCCCCTTGGAATGAAAGATTCAAGAAGAATGATAAAAAAGTTCTTCCATATGCGCTCCCTTCGATGGCTGCTGACACTATTTCATTAGTCATAGGAACGTTTATTTGCGCATATTGGACTACTTCCACGAATGGTACCACTATTCATGGGCCTATGAATGGGATAGGTAAAACTAAGGTATGTAAATTAAAAAATAGCTTCGCTTCTATATATCTCTATTTTTTATAAGCCTATTTGCTTCGCTTTACTGCCATATATCTTATTTATAAGTCTACTAGCTTCGCTACACTTCTATATATCTCTATTTTTTTTAAGTCAAATTGCTTCGCTTTACTACCATATCTCATTTACAAGTCTACTAGCTTCGCTACACTACTATATATCTTCCAAGTCCATTTGTTTCGTTTACTTTGCTGCCATATATTTCTTTACCAATCAGTTTGCTTCGATTTGCTTTTATATATCTCTTGTATTTTAAAGTCCATTTGCTTACCTTGTTTACAAGTCAGTTGGCTTCGCTTTGCTATTTTACTGACTTTATCTGTAATTATTTTATTCAGCTAATGTTACCAGTAATTAAATTGCTAGCTCTCAATAGTCCTCTTGGTAGCATGAATTTAATTTGCATAACTTATTTTTGCTTGACCCATTCATGGGTCCATGAACGGTGGTACCATTCGTGGAACCGCCCTGTCCATGGATGGTACTGCCCGTCCATGGATGGGGCGATTCTATGAATGGGTTAGAACAGGTCTGCACCCCATCGCTAGATTTACCACAGCTCTAGATGTCAGTCTCAAATTTTAGTGCTACACTATCAAATGGTCAAGCACACTAAATAAGCATGGTTAGTCCGTAACTCGCACTAAATCTACACCATTCCTTCTTAGTGTATAAAATTTGGGACTGAGACTGTTATGGGGATTGTGAGATTATGTTGTGCCGCGGGTTGAGAGCGACCTCCAGATTTTGAAACTACGACTGTGACTTGGTCGCAGACTCTATGGGAAGTATTCCATTATCGAGCGAAGTACATCTGAAACGAGATGGGTGGTTAAAAGACGCTATCAAGGCGTGAAGGTTGCATGGGTTCAAAAGAGCGGTGTTGTCAATGATCAACAGTTCAGCTTGTATTTTATATGACGTAGTAACGAAGTTCTAAGCTTAATGGCTAAATGGCTGCGTAAAGATAGTTGGTCCTATATCATGACGTCCTGGAAAAGAGAAAACCTACAGCAAGCTTCCTTGACGTCCATAGCGAAATTCCTTAGCTTGGCAGGATTCATAGTGCAATGTGGGCTTAAGGGGGATGAATTGGTCTGTAAATATTGCTCAGTTAATGGCTGTGGTAATAATGGTGGTCTTGAGAGCAGTGGCTCGACGAAACTTAATCCTAAAGGTGCATCACCAACCAAAAGAAAGTGGATACGAGCTGCGCAGGTAACAATTGCAGTCATTAGAATGTGGCCACATGGGGAATTGGCCGTAACGAAGATATCCGTTCTAATGGACTTATCTCGGGAGTGTTGGGTGCTAGATGTCGCTTCGGTGAAGTATCTAAATGGGAATGTCAATGGCAAAAACCCGTCGATTCAATCATAGGTGCCAGAGAAGCTACTATAAACTTCCTGTTTGCCCACCCGGATGTTACCCTTTTAGGCTTGTATGGTGTGTTCGAATGGGAATTGGTTGTCGAAGTGTCCTCAGAACTGTAGGGGTCCGAACGGATCAGCCTTAAGAAAGTTCAACTTAGCATGTCGGTCGGAAGGTCGGGATTAGGCTATTGGAAATTTGACTGGCAAACTTGAAGCGTTTTTGAGTCTGTGGCTGTCACATAAAACACTCCGAGAATTTGCTGCCTCCACCGGTCTACCGCATTGTCGATATTGGTAGGGAGACTTGCGAACGTGGGTTCGGCGGCAAGAATAGACCACTACCCGACTTCCTAGCAGTGGGCTAATTGTGGGAATATCATCAATTGCGAGGCCTTCATCCGACGATCATTTCCATTTGCTAGCGACCCTGTCGAGCGCCACATTAGAAAGCATATGCGGTCAGGCCATACTATCAGCATTCGTTTCTGGAATCGCCAAAACCGCTTTAGGTGAAATTGGTGGCGGGGGTTCGTGTACGCGGCAGGATATGGGGAGAGCTAGTGAAGGATTCATGTGGATTGAGAAATAGAGTTTTGGACGAACTTGCAAGTAAGGTGGAAGAAACAGGTTTAGCGGGTGTCGAAAATGCCTTCTTGAGCATAATTTCACCCCTCCAAAAACAGAGAAACTACCCGCCATCACTATTGGCACAGTGGACACATTTTCTGACACAGCAAAAGAAATAACTACATACATTGAGGCCAGACAATTGGAACAGGCCGAGCCACTTCTTTTGTTGCTTCTCAACGTCGCTGAATCCTCTGCCAGAAGCTATGAAACAGAGAAAAGGTGGCATGAAGCTTGGAAGTATACCTGGCTCTTCGTAGTGCAGTTGGTGAAATCAAAGGCGGCGAAGATTACTCCAACAAAGCAGAGGAATCTATGAGTTTATTTTGCGAAAGGATGTTCATTTCACTCGTGTCATCCAACGACAGTTCCCTTGAGGACCTAGTACCTAATGATCTGAATGGAGGAGCTTTTGGAACAAAGTTTGCAAAAGTGGAAATACAATCTAGAAGAATGGAAGAGGGATAATGAAGAACCGCCAACAACCGATCAAGCGCAAATTTGGAGGTTGCTCCGTGCGGCTAGTTACAGACGGAAACTTCTTTGACGTGGCATGGGATTTATGGGCCAGACAGCACTACACTACGCGGCGAGGAAAGGCTGTTGACACGCGGGTGTTGCAGTGGGCGTGGAGAACTCGTCAATCATCTAAGTTCTAAAGAGCGAGAAGAGAAAAGGAGAAAGCTTAAGTACACGATGTCAAGAAAACTATACTGAAATGGCAACCTACGTAATAGCCAAGCAATCACATGATGCCCGTCGATGCTCTTCGGCAAAAGCCTAGCATTTCCGTCAACAAAGGCCGGACTAGGATAGTTGAAATTCTGATTGGCCGGGGGCTAGTATCAATACACGAGAACTTGATGGTTCGACACCGTTGCATCGGGCCGCTAAAGGCTGGCACTGGGCCATTGCGCGGCTGCTCCTCGATAATGGTGCTGACATCCAGGCCCAAGATAACTTCGGCCGAACAGCATTGCGCATTGCCGTTAGCGGCGGCGACTACAAGTCTCTTGTCTAGCTACTATTTGGACGCGGTGCTGAAATCGGTATAGAGACTAAGCATCCGGACGGCTTTGCACGTTGTTGTGCTCGAGGGCATATGACAACTGCTGGTGTACTCTTTTACCACGGTGCTGACATTAAGGCCAAGGATCATGCCGGTTGGACAGTATTGCACCTTGCCACTAACCGCGGCGACGACGAGACTCTTGTATGGCTACTCCGTGGCCAGCGCCGAGCTCGCGACAGACCAACGATAGCTCCGACCGGAGGGCTTTGCACCTTGCCGTGCTTCACAGGCATGAGCATCCCATCCGCGGATGGGGGGATTTTTCGCATGAGTTGCAACGCACAAGTCTCCGGCATTAAAGGATCCGCCAACGACGGTTATCCATGCACCAACTAGTAAAATGGCTAGAAGTGATGAGGTTGGATCTGAAATGTTTACGTCAAAATGAGTGAGTACACCATGTACAATGAACCCAATGCAAGAATACATACGTGGCGGAGGTATGTGCGTTCGTACTTCGTCAGCTTATCCTGTGAAGCTACGAAGATACTGATGGCTATCGAGAGTGTAAAGAAGGTTACCGAATCTAGGAATGTCTCTTCGATAGAACGTACATGAGTCTTCAAAGAGGTGCAGAGAGCATTATTCACCGGGCATTTCCGGTTCTCTGTAGCACTATCGGATACACGCGAACATGAGATACGCCGCTAGCATCTAAATGGAGGGAGTCTCTTAGCTATGACTCCCTCTAACATTATTCCGCAGGTACACTATCCCAACTCAATATCCGGATTACCCATTGTGTCAGTTTGGCATATCCTCCTTAGGCACATCTAGTAACTTTTAACTCCTAACTTGAAGGGAACTATAATTGTTATGAGTTCTGGTGGTGGCTTCGCCGCCCTAAGCAGAGAGTGAGCAGGCTCAGATAGATTGTCTCCAGTCAGCTCCAGTGCTTCTAAGTGACCCAGCCTGTAGATATGTAAAAAGCCCAGGGCCGCTGAGAAACACTGGCAAGCTCCCGACCTCTGTCGGAGTCTTCGTCTGTAGTAGCTCCCACTTCCAAGTTCACTTGAGTACTGTCTCTAGCTAACTCTTGTCTTCAAGTGCACTTTAAGTACCATCTTCAGCCAGAACATAATTTCCGAGCTGCAATCTTGTCCATGGGCTGGAAAGATCTCCGAGGAAGTGGTAGATATGGGAATAAATGCGTTTGAGTGGGCGCTAAGGGTAAATCATGTCGGAATGGGGCGTTGCGAGACGGCGCGAGTGCTACTCAACTGGTTAGACAACAGGTCGGCGGCGGCGATGGTGGCTCAGAGCAAAGTTGGGGATGAATGCGGATACAACGTACGACGAAGAAGCGTTGATCCGTGCGCTAGAGCAAATTGCGGATTGCGATGACTGTAAGCGTATAAACCAGTGGATAGGTAGTTATGATTAAGTAAGATCCGAAGATACATGCGGATTAACATACGAACGGAGGATGAACCTGCGCCACAATCAGTGGTGCTTCCGCCACGGTTGTTTCAGCTCTCACAGCCCCACTGGCGTAGTATAATTAATAGGACGAAGTCCCGTTATGCAACGATGTCTCGGACACCGCGCGGTTGTTCTCAACAGCTTTATGTGGGCTGACTCTGTGTTACATACATAAATAGGGTGGTACTCGACTTGTCTCGATCTGCAGCTTTTAAGAGCATCTAATATGTCGTCACGGATCCTCGGATCTCCGGGCCCGGCAGAGCGAAGATTGGTTTTAAGTTGAGACATTCAGGAACAAGGCATGCGGGAACACTCTCTGATTCGCGTGTTGCAGAATTCTCAGCCATTCCCGCAGTTATCACGTCATCCGTGCCAGACAACCCTAATTTAAAATTCTTCATGAATTCAGTGCGGGTAAATGTATTCTCCATACAATCCTGATAATCAGGACACAACGATCTGTACTCATTGATGTACTGATGAGCCTTAGGTGCAGCTGCGAACCAACCATTCCGTTTATGGCACGTCACGGGGAAATTTTCCTCCGAGACTTGCGTTACGTACGCAATAATTGGACGACACAATTTTGCAACAGTCAGACGCGCGTTATGTATTTTCGAATACGAGAACCGCAGCACAGTTTTCTAAGATGTTGGTTTTCGGGGGTATTGCGTGGGGATGTAGTGGGTCTAGTTTGATGGCTGGTGACGTGGATATGGCATTGGTCATGGTACAGCACTCGTTCCAATCCGGTGATGGCTGTATGTTAGAGCGAATGCATTACTGTTTCGGGGTACGAGGCTGTGACAAGTAAGATGACGAATCTGAATGCCAGCGGGGGAATAATCTTCCATATGTCTTGGGTGAGTAGATTCTACACTACTACTTGAGCACAAAGCCACTACATGGCGAAAGCAACGAGGAGTAGAGGCATTTAAGATCTAACAATCTCGCTTTCTTAACACAGCACAGTTAACACTACCAGCCTATCGTGATCCAAGGCCCCTTTACTGACACTTGCTGTTATTACAAGAGTTAAAGAAGGTCAACAATGGCAAACAACAATAGCAATAATAGTGAGTAACTAGCACTATCACACACACTGCTTAAAATTGACTCTGGAGTAGACAACGATAACGTTTGGGAGTACTTCGCCGTTCCCATTCCCAAAGCATCACGTTTTCTAATCAGAACCATTTAGATACAACCCATCCAAGGGAGCTGCAATACTCTTCACGATCCTATGGCTTATCACTACAGTCTACCACTTTGTACAAATGATCCAGTACCGGAAATGGTACGCTTGGGTTCTCGTTATGGGATGCACCTGGGAGGTTAGTCTGGAGCCTTTCCTGATTTGGGGCTAGCTAAGTTTGCCCTCCAGTTCATTGGGTTCGCCCTTCGTATTCCATCAATTGATAACCCAACCAGTGTTGCGCTATATGTTCGTTGCGTCCCCTAGCTCCCTGCCTCAGCTCTACTAACGGATGTAGGCACCAATGCTCACCTTCATCGTTCTCGCCCCGATCTGGATTGCTGCCTTCGACTACATGTCTCTCGGTCGCCTCATCAATGTATTTCTTCCTTCAAAACGCTGCATGGGTCTCTCAGCTCGACGCATAACGCTCCTCTTCGTCCTGGGCGATATCTTCTCCTTCGTCGTGCAACTTTCAGGCTCAATGTTCCTCACAGGCGATAACCCCTCTCCCCATGACTTCAAAGTCGGCACCAACATCCTGATCAGCGGACAGTGTCTCCAGCTTGTATTGTTCAGTATCTTCATGGTCATGTCAATCCGCTTCGAAATCGACTACCGTGAAGAGTTTGGGAACGCAGGAAACGAACGATGGGTAGCCTTCATGCGGGTCTTGAATGTGAGCTGCGTGTGCATCTGTATACGCTCCATCTTTAGGATCGCAGAGTTTGCGAGCCCGTATCCTGGCCCCCTCGTCACACATGAGGTCGCGTTTTATGTGTTGGATGCCGTCATGATGTTGTTTGCGGTTTGGGGATTCCATTGGGTACACCCTGGGAAAGTTTTGGTGGGCGAGGAGAGTAGTTTTCGAGCGGAGAGGAAGAGGAGAAAATTGCAGGAGAGAGACGTCAGCGCTGTTGAGTTGGCTGGTGTTTAGGGAAGACGGAGGGTTTTAATCTTTTTGAACCGACGATGCACTTCTTGGATATATATCACTGTCTGGAATTAGATTGTTTATTTACTTATTGTTATTAGAGTTATATCTCTAGACTGGAAATATCCGTATTCAATCATAGTCCGACGTGCTTCTCCATACCCTCTCAGGCTGGCGGTTAAGTATATATTCGCCGATGTTATATCATTCATCCCCTCTCAAGCTGGTGGAGCGATTACAAAGTCACCCATGCCTGCATTAATCTTATGTATAGGGGTTATCGTGCTATCGCGATTCAAGGTGTACAGTATATTCCCGCGTGTTATAGGAGCCTGAGCTGGAGCTGAAGAAGCGGGGGAATGCTGGAAGCTGGCACGTGCACCGGGGGTGTACTGACTTGAGCTTGCGGAAGATGAGCTGCAGCTGCTGGAGCTGCAGTAACAACCACGGTCTGCAGCGTAGTAGGCGGCGCGAAGATAAAAATGAAGAACGATAGGAGGAGTAGCTGCTAGAGGAACAATAGGAACCCTATGAATGACCCCGGCCGCAATGTAGCAACTAGTGCCAATGTCAACTAAGGGTATCAGTATAACATCAGGAAATTCGGTGCATAGAATGTTTCCGGCAGCAGCCATCTTTATTTAATTCGTGATTAGAGCAAGTGTTATTGGTGAATGTATGTGACCGCGAGTTAGGCTTAGAGTGTTTGGGTTGTAGACTTGCAGTGCAGAAGATAACTGTAGATTTTGGTTGCAATTTAGTTAGGAGTATCCTTTGAATGCATGATTAATTGTATTGAACAATTCTATTACATGGCACATGTATTCGGTCTCGGATTCCGGGATGCCGAATGCCAATCATAATTGATTCGTGACTGATATATCCCATGTCAAGAATGTCACGAACTAACAGCTTTTGGCTACATCGGAATAAATACTTATCTTTGAATATTGATGAGAGAAAGATCCATGACGGTAATTGATAAGACTTGTGAAAAGGCATGTCATTACGGTCAAGAGTGATTTGATACATGAAGAATGAGTTTCGGTTTTGACGGTATGGGCTGGTGATATTCAGATAATCTTTGCGTCTTAGCAATTGCATATCACGTTCCTGGCAGTGTAGGGTGCGGTTTAATCTTGTCCTCCTCGATATAACACGATTGGATCTCTTCTAGCTCACATGGCTTCACCGTCCTCTTCTCTGAATGAGCCATCCCTCATCTACATTACGGGCTGCTCTCGCTGTTTTCGTTTTGCTCGACTGGTTGGAGAAGTTTTCACCTTAGCAAATGACAACGAACCTTCCCAATATATTCATTCCACAGATCGAGGGTGGCTACAAGAGATGGAGGAACACATAAAAGGAGATGAGGTATGGACCATAGTGTGGTAAGGAATATCTTCTAGCATCAATCCTTGTCATTTTACCTCAGTAAGTATAATACATTCGCCGGAGTCGTCATTTTGAGTACAGCCGTATTCACACAAAATCTGGCGCTTGTACGAACTCATCTGCCGGTATAGTACCTCCTTGGCTGTCGAGAATGTTGTATGAGAATACATAGATATGTCATTCTCGGGTTGTAATTGTGGTTGGCTACTAGTAGCGTGAATGGACGAGTTAGTGTTTCAGGTTTTAGAGGAAATGGGGATTCTGACTGAAGTCCGGTAATCCACGCGGAGAATTTTCCACCGGAAGTTTTGTTAGCTACATACCACATTCATTGCAATTCCCTTCGATAAACTTGACGTCCAGATTATACGAGCTACCGAAACGGTATTGGAGAGGATGGAGATACCGATTATGTAGCTGTAGCGGCTGTATCAACCTGTAGAACCCAAAATCTTCTTTCTGCAAAGAGGGGAAACACACAGAGAAGTGATGAATGTCACGATATTCTGCTACAACTGAAAAGTTGTAATGGTGTTTGCTAGTCCGAGAATAGACTAGTATATTCTAGCATTCATTGAAGCCCAACCTTTGTCCCGGTAAGCTTACCGATACCATATAGACAATACGACAACTGCAGATAACGTCTAAGCTCTCACGTCAACCCCTCATACCATAGTGACGGGACCTGGTACATAAGCTTCGATAACGTCTCGAACTCATCTTTAATCTCGGTATATACAAGCATTACCGCATCTTTTTCTAATATATATACACATGCTTTGTCGGCTCGAATCATTCTCATTGGTTGACTTGTGGTACGTACCTCTAAGGAGGATTTTTATTGGCTGACAACCCACAGCTTCAACCATTTCGATGGCTTGGCATACCCCATCAAATATCCTCAAATATCCACTCCCAATTAAGTATTTGAGTTCAACTCTGATCAGAATGTAATGTTTACATGAAATGTTCAGAATTCAATGCTCTTGCACCCTGCAGTCTCAAATTGAGCATGTCTTCGAAATTGATTGCATGATTATGGAAAATGCTCGATTTTTGGTATCTGGTGGCAATTTTCGAGTGTTTTTGTACAGCCACTCTATCAATTTTGATCATATGGTAATTCTGAGATGTGGAGGTGAAACAGGATCAAAGTAGGTACAATGCATGTATACATTACATCATGATCAGAGGTAAACTGACAGTTGCGAATTTATCAACTCAGCTTGCAAGTATTACACCAGGAAAAATAACCTTATGTGACACGTAACTTATAGCGATGCTGTTTCTGGGATGGTAATCCATAGCATATTTGACGTGTGGCAGTATGAGGTCTTATGGGCCTGCACGTTGACTAGATTACTATGATACGCATTCAATTATGTGCGCTCGATACTATACATCATACTGTATTCAACAAAACTGCCAAATGCATTTCATTGCACGCTTCCAAGTAAGCTCTCAAGCCACTCTCAAGCACACTCCAAAGCACGCTCTCAAGTACACTCCCAATTGCACTTGATGACACTCACTGCCTGCTTGACAATATACTTCCAAGTAAGCTCTCAAAATACTCTCAAGCACACTCCCAGGAATGCTCTCAAATACACTCCCAAATGCACTCAATGCCACACTCCCATCCTGGTTGACTGTACACTCCCAAGTACACTCTCAAGATGCTCTCAAGTACACTCCCAAGCATGCTGTCCATTACACTCTCCAGAGGCAAGACACTCCCAATTTTACTTGACTGTATGCTCCCATGTATGCTCCTGGGTACTCGATCCAGAGACTGGCTGAGTTGCAGGCGCCAGGCATGAGGAGGCAGATGGCAGATGACAAGAGGCCTGAGGAGGCAGGCAGGTGGCGGACGGTGGCGGCTGAAATCATGATGTCAGTTGATAATACAGTCTGAACCTTATTTTCAGCTCAGCCATCGCAATGAGATCTCACGATGCCTGTTACCAATTGCAGCCTTTCATTCTGCGGTAAAGGTAGACAATTGCAGCTTGGGGAGAGCAGATCTCTGACTCAGATTTTCCAGCGGAACCTGCTGCCTGCTTCCTACAGATTGTGGGCGTATATGTACCCATTCGGTCTGAGGCCGATGGGGATGATGGCAATAGTGATGATGGCGATGGTGATGATGGCGATGGTGATGATGGCGATGGTGTTGATGGCGATGGTGTTGATGGCGATGGTGTTGATGGCGATGGTGTTGATGGCGATGGTGATGATGGTGATGGTGATGATGGCGGTGGTGATGATGGCGATGGTGATGATGGCAATAGTGATGATGGCGATGGTGATGATGGCGATAGTGATGATGGCGATGGTGATGATGGTGGTGGTGAAGATGGCAATGGTGATGATGGCAATAGTGATGATGGCGTTGGTGATGATGGCAATGGTGATGATGGCAATGGTGATGATGGCAATAGTGATGATGGCGTTGGTGATGATGGCCATGGTGATAATCACGATGGTGATGATGGCGGTGGTGATGATGGCCATGGTGATGATGGCAATAGTGATGATGGCCATGGTGATGATGGCCATGGTGACGAGGCGATGGTGATGATGGCAATGGTGATGATGGCAATGGTGATGATGGCAATGGTGATGATGGCAATGGTGTCGGTGATGGTGATCACAGTACCAGTAGCACTTACGCAAGTAGGTTGGCTACATCAACGTTCACATCAAAGCTTTCACAGACTTTGAGCGTTCTATTAACCAATGCTTCCACAGCCTTACTAGAGTGTTCTATTAGCCAAAGCTTCCACAAACTCACTGGAGTTTGCCATCGGCCAAAAGATTCCTGCGGAACACTCTACTCCGCTCGAAGCGCAGCTCTCTCAAGCAGGCTATTAACCAGGCTATCATGCAGGCTTTCAAGCAGGCTCTAGAGTAGGCTTTTAATAGCCAGTGGGCTCTCATGCGGACTCACTGCAATAGTGTGTATAGTACCAGTATCACCACAAAGACTGCGGGCAGTAACAATAGATTGAAGTCCATCTCTGGCTGGCAGCTGTATATTGTTCCATAGGCCCACACCCACATCTCGATAAATCGACTATAGATGACAATACACTGCGGGTTGCGCAGGGGTCCACAGGAAGCTTGCTATGAGCTGTGCGTGTGTGCATGTGTGTGTAGCACAGCCTATAGTCGATTTGCACTTTTGCCAAAGATTTCCAACCAGCCAAAAGCTAACCCATTTGGATTATGTCCTGCCAGTCAATGCAGGTTGTGTCCAGCCTGAAGCCTGCTATTCTGTACAGATTGCATCTGGCCAGACCATCCAGCACATGAGGGTTCTCAATTATCTGTCCTATCTATTTAGAGCCATGTCGGATTGTGAACTACAGTTTTCCAAACTGAGATTCCACAACCACTTTAACCATAGGACCTTGAGTTTTGAGACCTATAACCTTCCAGGGTCTTCCAGTCCTTATTGGACAAATGTTTGTGAAGTTGTTATGGGTATGTGGTAGAAGTTTCAGGGGAAGATTCCATCAACCACACCATCCGGCTTTGCCACTCTGGGGGCGGCAGAGCCGCCACCAGTGCTAGTATAATATATACACATGGTTTGTCGGCTCGAAGCATTCTCATTGGTTGATGGTGGTACGTACCATCTTACTGTGGCAAATTACAGAATGTTCATTGGTTGGCAGATGGTCTTTTTCAGTCATGATTAGTGAACTGTGGCGCTTTGCTTGGGTGTGGCTCTCACAACAGCTATTGGTCAGCAATCTGAGCTGGCTAGACGCAATCTGGGTGGGCTGGCTCTCAACTTGCTGGAAACGATCTAGACGCAATATGGGTGGGCTGGCTCTCAACTTGCTGGAAACGATCTAGACGCGTTGGCTGGATGCGATCTGGACTGGCTGGCTCCCGGCTGGCTAGATATGATCTGGACGGGCTCGCCCTCTGGTAGTTGGACGCGATCTGGATAGGCTGGCTCTCGAATGTCTGGAGCCGATCGAGATGGGCTTGCTCTCTACTGGCTGGATACAATTTGGACGGGTTCTGCTGGCTGGACGTGATCTGAACGTAATCTGGACGGGCTGGCTCTCGAATTTCTGGAGACGATCGAGACGGGTGGATGGGCTAGCTCTCTGCTGGCTGGACATGGTCAAGATAGGCTGGCTCTTGGTCAACGTAATATGATGTGGACGGGCTGACCTTGGTCAACTGAATATGATTTGGACGGGCTGACTTTTGGCCGGCTGGAGATGATCTAGACAATGCTGACATACTCACTCTGAGATGGTTCTTGGCTAGCTGGATGCGATCTGCACAGGCTGGCTCCCAGCTGGCTGGACGCAATCTGGACGGGCTAGCTCTTGGCTGGCTGTACGGGCTGGCTCTCGGCTGGCTGTACGTAATCTGGACGGGCTAACTCTGCGCTGGCTGGACGCAATCTTGATGGGCTGACTCTTGGCTGGCTGGATGTAATGTGAACCGGCTGAGAGCTGGCTGGATTTCATGGGGTTTGGGGTTTAGGATTCTTTTTTACCGAAGGGGGCGGCGAAGCCGCTACATACCTAGTATATACCAGAAGTACGCATATATCTACCACCAACATAGTCCAGTCCCTCCTCACCGTATGGACATTGTGCCGTGCAAGCGTTCATCCTCTCTGTCGCGGCTGGTCAATCTTATTAGCGGTGTCTTGGTACGATCTCCTCTGAGCTAACTGCAGTCCTCCGGTTCCAAAAATCCACAAACATTTTATCACAACCCTTCGCTGAATTCCGACACCCAGCAAAATGAACCAAAAAGTCACTTCTTGGTACTCCCTAGGATATATATTTATCAGACTTTGGTTAACGATTCTAACATGTTTCACAATATGCGGATGTGTGATGATTAAATGCGCGAGACCGTCTTGCTCGTTGAATGTAAATCTAAGAATTTGGTTGTGAGCTACTAGAAAATGTGTTTGGGATTCGAGGCGGAGGCCTACTTATTTCGGATCAAGTAAGGGTCGTGCCACAGGTCGACAAATGCAGACATGAAGGCGTTTCGTCTTATGAAGAAGCTTCCAGTGCTGTATTCCTTATTAGCCACGGTCAACCCTCCCATGTAGAAAGAACATACTGAGACCATTGGAGTCGTTTGATATTATGAGGTAAATATTGCCAGGCTCCACGGCTTTTGGCGTTTTAACCCTTCTGTCATGCTCTGGAAGTATTTTGGTTCCGCCAAACCAGATTTCGCCTTGCGACTTGACCTCTCTTATAAGTGCTTCCGGTGAGAGCAGATAGTCCCATAGATTCACAGTGGAATTCATAATGATGGAGTTAGAATCTAACAACCATATCTATTCGACTTCTGGATGCATGTCGAAGCATCGTGGAGACTCGCTGTATCTGGTTATTCGCTGTCATGCAGGAATCATTGGTTTTGAAATGTTTACTGATTTTAGCTCATTGAGGGTGAACATTAAACACATCCTTATAATTCGCAAGATTCGTCTACATGAATTGTACCCTTCTCTATATCAGCTAAAGGAACTTTTTCCGTGAATGGATATATAACTTGCCGTGGTAATCAGCGTATTCTATTCGATTTGCAAGCGTCTATTTGAGTAAGTTATTCCTCGGTTTTAGGTACTTAACTAGTTGCTTGCGACAGGCAGGCTTGACATCTGCCTAGCGTTCTAAGAGACCGAACCCTCGCTGGCGCGTAAGAATTCGTGGTCTCGGCGTTAGTTAGCTCTTGGGGTTATTGTATATAGGATCATGGAGTGCGGAAGAGCTGCCTCTCCCTGCCACAGACCGAAACCCCCTCAGCGCGCGGATTAGATGAGTGTCTCAAGACAGTGTAGCTCAGGCTGAGCCATTGCTGGGTATTCACCATTCTATACAGCCCTCGCCCCACTTGAACTGGCTTTCACCGACAGAAGAATACCAGGCGTTGGCGTCCTTGGATGACACTGACGACAATACCTCTTCCAACGGCAGCATTCTTTTGAAAGAAATCCCGGACGCCGAAAATTGGGATTACAAATACCCTACGATAGACACAGATCCAGATATTAATGAAAAAGCTACGCCGCCCATATTGAAGAGAGAAAATCCCATACTCTGTATTGTCGGCCTTAACACCATCTCAACCTGTTTCCTTGTCGTTCTCAACAAATACATTTTTTCCTTCCCCAGACTACAATCGCTCCAGTTTTCATTCACAGCCTGGCATGTGTTTTGCACGTTTAGTATTCTTTTCATCGCATCTCTCTACCCGTTCCGGCTGTTTGATCGGATATATCTCGATGTTTCGACGGTTCTTCCCTTATCGGCGGCATTTACAATATGGATCATTCTCAACAATTTATCTCTCGCTTTGAATCCGCTTGGTTTCTATCAAATCGCCAAAATCTTAACAACGCCGACGGTGGTGGTGCTCAACTATTTCATTGCGGGCATAACGGTGTCGAAAATCGTCGTCGGAGCACTCGGAGCAATATGCATAGGTGTCGCAATGACACGCCAAGGCTCGACAGAAACTACGCTTCTGGGTGTGCTTGTCGCCACGGCGGCTTTTATCACCACAGCAATCTACCAAACCTGGATTGGTACAAAGCAGGAGCGAGTCAATAGCGCACAGCTATTGTTCAATCAGTCGTACCTGTCTTTGGGGATGCTCACGATCATCATACTCATACCTTTCACCGATCGACAGCAGCTGGCAGCAGCTACGATCGGAACGGACGACGGCGAAAAACTGGATGTGAGGGTTTGGGTTGCAATTGGGCTTTCGGGTGTCACGGCGATGGCGGTGAATTTGACACAGTTTCTGATTATTGGGAAGACTTCGGCGGTTACGGTAAGTGTTTGACATCGCGCGTACTGGTCATGGACGTTGCTGACGAATAGAAGTTCAACGTGACCAGTCACCTAAAAACGGTGATAATATTGGTTGCCGGATGGATACTGCAGGCAAATGGGTTCGGTTGGACAGAGCTGCTGGGTATATTAATTGCAGTTGGCGGGGCAATTGCGTATTCGTTCTCCCAGTAATTGCATTGATACCACCGGCGGTTACTCTGCATCACATAGCTCGTTGGCCCCCCACGCGGCTCTTGTGACATACTTCATACTCAGTGTCGCCTAGTGCCTGCGGGTCATCTGCAAACCTACATCCGGCCGCGGCGTCTGGCTAGAAACCTTTGAATCAGGACTGCAGCGGTTGGAAGTCCTAGTTCGTCAATATATTTCAATTGCCTTCGTGTTGGCGTGTTTCGGCTTGTAGCTAGCAAAGTTTAGGCTGTCGATTCGTTCGGAGTTAAGAGATGCAGAAGGAGCATGACGCTGTCTATTGCTCTCGGAGTTTCTCTCGTGTCCAGTGTGTCCAGAGACGTGCGAGTTTGCGAGCACGCTTTCTTCGCCTCCACTGGGCACGAGAGATTCTCGGGATATGTCAACATCCTAGACACATAACGTCATGCGTGCGCAGAGACCAGCCGGGTCAACCTGAAATGCCATAACAGCTCTGATCGATCTCTGGGCGACCATAGCCATCTCTGTTCGCGGACGTGGATAGGTCTCCGAGCTCGGGGTTGGCCCGCGTCTGATCCGATTTCGTGTTCAATGCAAACCCTTGGGCACTGCCCTTCAACGATCACAAACAGCTATGTTATGAAACTATCATGGATCATGGATCTTACAGCAGAAGCACAGTACCCATCGCTTGCCCGCCTACAGGCACGGACAAGAAAACACCACCAACCCCCAAACCTCGTACCCTCCCAAATCATAGCAACCACCCTACGACCTCTCCTCAAGCTTCCACAGCTTATCCGCCAGCAAAAACTGCTTTCTCTCCGCCTTCTCCTTCTCCTTGTACAGCCTCCCCAGCTGCATCTGCACCCCGTCAGCCACATCCTCCAATATCCTCATCTCGCTCTGCGCTTCGTTCAAGTTGTTATTCAACTGTTGCTCAGCAGTCTTATGTTTGTGTCGCAGGTCACGGAAGCGCGTGTTAGTCTTAAGAAGCGCCAACACAGCTTCGGCTTCGAAAGTTGAGGCTTTGCAGATAAGAGGGATGATGTAGTCGTACGTGGATTTCTGGCTCTGTTAGCGAAGCGCCGTGTGCATGGTGAGAGGAGGGCTACAGTGACATAGGACCTGTCCAACTTCTTTGGACTAGAGATCCCATGCTTGAGGATATAGGATACCACTGCCCAGCGAGCGTTGATGGCCGGGTTAGATGAATCTGCGGACTTATCATCGCGAATGCGGTCAATAAACGCCTGAAGCTGGGCGGTAGGCATCGCGGTGAGAGGAGTTTTGGTTGCTGGAGTAGGGTTCTCGGGCGACGCGGGGGGCGACGATGAGATTTCCATTTCTTCAGAAGGCACGGAAAAGCGTGGCGACGAAAGAGGGAGCATGCAGTCCATATACGCTTGGAGCTCGTCCGTAGTCCATTCCAATGCTGAAGTGGGCGCGGGGGGGTAGGGGGAGGCTGGCGACGAGATTTCCATCTCTTCGGGAGAAGAAGGCATGAATGAAGATGGAGACGAAAGTTCCATTTCGTAGTCGATCGAAGAGCTACAGTCCGTTGATTCCTCGCTTTCTAAGGAAGAAGCGCTCACCATGTTGGCCGAGGAGACGAGCGGGGTCGGCGGTGGCGAAGAGAGGTCCCTGTTGCTAGGAAAAGCAGCGATATCCACATTGGTAGGTCTGCTGGTGGTGTCAGTCTCGGGTTGTGGCATGTTGGTTTGGTTTATTGAGGGTGCAGGAGGAGGCTAGGAGAGAAGAGAAAATAAATGCTTTAGAACGTGGATTAGAGCTGGCCAAGCTGAAAGATGCTTTAATCATTAGACCCAGTAACAACATAATTCGGAAAGGTTGTACAGGTTCCCTAGCGTGACACGAAATATCACTCGAATTCTTTATAAACCCAACTATTGCATGATAGGTCTCTGCCATCTTATGGCCGGAGATGACTCTCGTATGGCCGGAGGTGAGTCTCGTATGACCGGAGATTGCTGTTGGCCTGAAGGGTCTATACATAGATGCGTACGCACGCATTCACACTTGTACTCTCATATATATATGGCCTTGTGGCTCTCTTAGATAATATACAATCAAGCTTCTTTGGCATCACTATTTCAACACCAACTTCCCTCCTGCTAAAACCCCCAATACAAACCAACGCTTCCATCTCCTTACCCAGCTCGCTATCACTTCGCCCCACGGTCTACTGACGGGTATAACAATCTCCCCGCAAATCCCACTCTCCTGTATTTCACGAAGTGGATAAAGCACTCTCGGAGCACCCGCGCTGATCCTTACCTCCACCGAGCCTCCTACCTCAACCTTCACTACATAACAACTCAACACATCAACAACCCAAGTTCCCTCCCTCCACCCTGTCCCCGTCATCCAAATCCATCTCTCCCCACTCAGTTCTCCAGAATTAGTCAACACACTAACCGCCGCGCCTTTTCGCAGTGCAAACGTGGAGGCGGAGATATAGATAACTCGCGATATCTCCGGGATGTATGTGTCCGAGCTAGAGGAAACGAAGTTTCGGAATCGATTGAGGGTGGAGATCAGAGCGTAGAGTGGCGTAGACCGGCTGAACGAGGTGAGCCAGAGCGCTTCCCGGTTTAACGGGTCGCGGTTAGAGGCGAATTGGTGCTCTTGCCCCGCATAGATGATAGGGATGCCATCGGATATTAGTGTGAAGGTTATGATGTTTTTTGTAAGCTGGGTAGTTAGTAGATGTGTGGAGTGGGAACGCGGAGCCGAACCGAGAGGTCGGTTGTGAGTGAGCCGAACCGCGGCTGGTCGTGGTTTTCGGAGAAGGTCGCGAGGAGTGTTGGGTCCTGTTTTTCGCTCAGCACAAATAGCGGAGACGGGAAAATGGAGACGAACGGCACAGAGATTGCGTATGGCAATGAATGTGGCGATGAGCCTTAAGATACTGCCTTCCGGAGACTGGAAAGCCTGCGTGATAGCATAATACCTGAACTCGTTAGTAAGGTTGGTGGCATGATGTGGGGATAATACATAGCGTAGTTCAGCGCTCCGTCAATATGGCTCTGATACGGACATATGTATGCAGGGCTTGCGTGGTATACTTCTCCAAGTGAGTAGACTCCGGCAGCCGAAGCGAAACTAGAGAGAAAGGGCTTGCCCATATGCTTTGCGGTATCAATTCTGATTCCATCAACTATTCCAGTGTCAGCGTGTGTTGGCGTAGATTTTAACATGACGAATATTCAGATGAACATACTCTGATACGTTTCCACCAATTCCTTTACCCACCTATTCATCTCCTCCTGCACCCAAGGTAGAGACGTATCAACGTCCGCCAACGCAACCCTCTCATCCCCCAGCCAACACTGCCGCATCCTTAGCGCTTTCGTCTCCGCTTCGAGAAAGACGCACCAACATTCTCGACCATCGTTTGATCCTCATAATCCGTGATCCAGCAAAAATCATGGAACGCATCCTGGGTATTAAATGGTGTTCCATACCTACCATAATCCATCCCTTCTACCGGCCCAGCATGTCCAAAATGATTAGGCACGACGTCAACCATCAAATACTATTCATATCCTCAGCATTTTTTCCACTAGAAGGAATAAATACCCAGAAACCTACCATCCCCCGCTCGTGCAATGCATCACTCAGTTCCTTCAACTCCCCCTCCGTCCCAAAGTGCGGGTTTAACTGATTTATATCTTGCGCCCAATATCCATGATACGCCTCACCCCACCCCGTCATACCATCGATATTCTTGACCACTGGAGAGATCCACATCTTCCGTGGATTAGCAAAGCCCGCACCCTGTAGATTTTGGAACTCACAGCGGTAAACCCCATCCCTTGGATGTAATCAAGCTGGTTTATTATTCCCCGGTACGAACCTCCACAGTACCGTCGTGCGCTAGTGTCGCAGGGGTGGGTCGTAGACCCGTTGGTTAATGAGAAGCGGTCGGTGAGGAGTTGATAGATCGAGCGTCCCCGCCAGGAGGAAGCTGGGGCCGCAGCAGCGACGGGGAGGAAAAGCAGATGCAGGAAGTGCATGGTTGTGGTGAGGAGAGGTCAAGACGTTGGTGTCGTTGGCGGGTAAATTTAACGTAGGGGAATGAAAAGTGAACCCTTGTCCTTGTAACATCAAACCAGCCAATTATCGCGCAGTGTAAATTTCTAAGTTGTAGTGTCATAGAATACCTGAGAAATACATTGCTAACTTTTTGTGTAGTGTGGGATTGTATCCGTAATCGAATACCAAAGGATCCGAAATCGGGACTTTGGGAGCTAGATTTGGATACTTTTTCCACCGTGTGAAAATTTCCTGATCTCGTGCCCAGACTTTGACGCTCGCTCCGCTCCTTAGGAAGGGGCTGGTTTGCGAGATCAAAAATCTCCCTCAATACCTGGTGAAGACTCTAGTATCTCAAGACTTCCGCTTTCAATGCGCGCATGTGCCCACCTCCATTATACACCGGCGCTTTATAGTATGGCCCTTGACTTCAGCTTTCGCGCTTAACCCGGGTCCCGAATCTTAGTCACGGTATCAACTATGTTACCCGGCTGGCTTCCGCTGGGCGACTTCCACACGTCATTCCCAGGCATGTTCACGCCAAAGTTTCATCAACGTCAATCGAATCTTAAGCTCTCTTAACATAGGCCATGTTGGAACTAAACCACCGTAAGTTCCCCCACTCTCTCGTTAGGTTCAACAGTTAGATAAGGATTGGACTAAGAATGCGTTAACCCTCGGCCGAATGTGTCGAGTAAACATCCGTAGGGTCATGGTCTCTTGTAATGGAAGCTGGGCTTGATTAAACCGTTAAATTGGATTTTTCAACTCCGAAACACAACACCGTAACCGCGACAAAGTAGAATAAGTAAAAAAACTGCGCAGGCATGGACCTATACATATTGTAAACTAATATTAGACGAAGAATAAATAGGAGAATCGAACGTACTGTAGGGAGGTAAGGTGAGCTGAGAAAAGCCCCTGAGAAATGCTTCGAGAAGAACCCCGCCAGGTCGCGGCACACAAAGTGAACGTATTCGGATTCAGTGATCAATCACGAAAACCTTGACCCCACGGCACCTGCGGTTGTACTCGTAGCTCTCCGCGATCCGCACGGTTTAGCGCCGCCTCCGCAGAAGTTGTAACAGAGACGAAGGGTGCCGGGTTATCGTTTTGCGGATCACGTTGATCGCAGATTATCACTTTGGCGTCGTAGTCGTCTATTATCCAGAATTGGGGTCACCGGCGAAGAAGCCGTGCTGTGGGCTGTAACTGCTCATAGAACCAGAGTAGTAGACACTGTAAAGTCGGCGGAGAAGGTTGTCGGGAGCAGCAGTGGAGAAGAGGGCTCTGCTCATGGTTGATAGCCGGAGATGGAGGATGAGGAAATTTAGTGGGTCGTACGATCTTCTATATTCTGTGAAGCGGGGCATGCGCAATTAATATTGTTGAGAGATACGCAATAGCCCCTGTAAGGAAATGGTGCGGGATTACCGTACTCGGATGGCACTGCCTATGTAACTTCTTTAGTTCTGGGCAGAATGTCTATGAGCATTCTTATAAGAAATTGCTGATTGCACAACCCAAGGGTTTTTCTGGTGGTAACTACCATGTTGCATATATGGATCACCGCCCTCTGTAAGGCTTATGGGCTGATGGTTATTTGGGACTTAGCTGGAGATGCTAGCTGGGTGCGCATGCATGCATACAAAGCATACGTATACTCTGAATGCCGTATATAAGAGCATGCTGTTACTTTGAGATAATTGTATTCAGTAAAGAGCTAGTCTTGGCTCTCACGTGAGAAGATATGAAGAGCTGTAGAAAGCAGTCACGCACACAAACAGGAGTTTCTTTGTTCCATGCATATATGTGTTCCGTCCTACCAGCGACCGCACCCGTTCCCAAACTGGTGAAGAAAGTTCGCGATATTCCTGACCCATTCACCAACTGGCTAAGGATCGCAAACGGGGAAATGTTTGCGAACTGGCACCAAATACCGAACTTCTTTGAAGTAAGACTGCGCGATCTATCACAGCAGCTTCTGTTTCGAAATGTCCGCACAGTCTGCACCCTATACAACGCTTATTGTAACTGTGTACGAGTGGTGTCTCCCACTATAAAAGCTCTATAAGTAGTCTAAAGCCGCAATATATTAAAATCATAATCGTTCGAACTCTTGTGGTAAGATACAGTAATTGAGCTTTCTTCCAATACACACTCACTGCATTGGAGATCATTGCTTAAATATTTTGCTTAAGCCCTGATTAGCATATATATGGACTAGTAGGTTGCATAATTTCTCTGCAGTATGCATTAATCTAACAAGAAATCTAACAAGGTGGTATATTGTTCTTCCATTCGTGAACTGGCACAGGTTCGCAAACCGGTCATTGGAATTCGCAAACGGGCACGGGTCACGTATGGAGCGGAACATATGCAACACATACAAGCTCCCGCGTAGATTCGATTAAGAAACTAAGCTTCTCTATCTCACTATTGTAACATACGATGTTACAGATGTGCATGATGTTATAGGTCTGATACACGGTCCTCTTGCAGGAGCTGATGCCTTCTGTATATATCTCGAGTCTTTCTCCTTCTCTCGTTTCTCTGTACCATAGAATACACGCACACGGTTCTCCCCAACTTCCATATCGTAACATACGAGGAAATGGATGCATCGAGTGATATATCGTGGGCTTATTGCCTATTTCGGGCTCATTTTTTTTAAGGAAAGTTGCCGAGACAAATCAACTCTAGCATATCCGGCTAATAACACCAGCCCTTCTTGTATACAGAGTCGCCTATAATAGAACTTCTAGTACAGTCTGTGTAGGTCACTACCGCCTAGCGAGCACCAAGAATATCGCATGACTACGCGACTAGCTAGCAATTGTCGAAAACGCGTTCAGACCCCAGTCACCTTACCAATTTGACGGTGACACGATGGCTCGAGATATGGACGGGCTCAGAATACTACCGGCATACAGGACAACAATTCATTCTTCGCATTGGCATATGGGGATTGGAATGAGATCTCATGTCTACAAGTGCACCCTAAACAGCCAAAGGCTTGTTCAGCCACTAAAGGTAAGGAAGGCTCTGAAATATGGGATTTCAACTATCCGGCGAATCATAATGGTTCGAATTCAATCTACTCATACCGTCCTCATAACTAGCCCCCGTAATTACAATTGATCGAGCTCCTTCACCCAGTTATCCCCTTCCTTGAGTTTCTCAGGATCAAGGCCAGTGATGTTCTTAACCAGACCACTTGCTTGGAACTGCGCAGCGACTTCTCGAACCTATTTTCGTTGAATGACGGTCAGCTTATAGGTTTCTAGTAGCGAGGATCTTGAATCTACTAACTAGGGCCCATGTGTGTGCTGCTTCGTCAAGCTCCTCAATGGCTCTTTTGCGCATTTCAACCTCTTCATCGATCATGTCGGCTTCCACATCTCCCATTTTCTCTTTCAGTTCCCCGCAGTTTGTTTGAATGTTGCTAAAGGCCCCTTGCTAGAGTATTAGTGCCTATAATCTCACTGTTTTTCGGGGAAGTATCTAGGTGTTACTCACTTGCCATCTTGTCAACAGCTTTAATCGCATTACCGATGGTGTCGTCCACCGCGTTGACCATATCTTTAAGACCTGTCATTTGGGCTAATGAATTTGGCCGTGAATCAGCGAACCAGAGCACAGAGCGTTCATTAAAATGGACTTACCAATTGCCAGCTGAAGCTGTTGTTTCTCAGTTTCGAGCTGTTGCATCTTTTCCTTATGTATCCTGTCGAGTTCTTCAAGCTTCTTTCTGCACTCTAGGGACTTGGTGGAATTACTTGCGTAGATAGCAGTGCCAACAATTGCACCGACTACGCCGCCAAGAAGCCCTATGATTTGTTAGATCGGCCCGAGGCTGGGTGGAATAAAACGTAGGACAAACATAATGCGGACATCGCTGTAGGTTTAGATTCTTTTTCCTTTTTGGCTTCTTCTTTTATGGCCTCGGCCCATTGTTCCGCCTCTACCCTAAGTTTCTGCAACATGCTGTTTGTATCTGGAGGGGCTGCATTCTCAAGGCGGGTGTCAATCTCGTGCACACGGGTTTTATCCCCCTCGGTTTTGGTTTTAAACTGCAAGTTCGGTTTCTCAGTCATCAACATCCAGTTGGTCTTGAAACTAGAAGGTGGGTTGATTCCTCTCGTACCTTTTGGAGATCGCCCTGGATCTCGGCGCATTTCTCTTCGGTCCCCTTCGCTTTCTTTCCGAGGCGGATGAGAAGGCTAGTAGCTACTTTCTGTGCACTGACGGCTTTTGGATCATTGAGATCCAAATCATCCTGGGCAAGAAGCTTCAGCTTCTCGGAGATATCTCGATAAAGGCCCGACGATTCTTTGGAAAAGTTTGCGATATAGCCTCCTATAAGCGCAGCGTAAGTTAATCAGGTCTAAAGGCAAATTGTGAAAATGTTGGACTAACCCAGACTGATCATCTTGCCCAATGTGTTTGACTTGAAGTCTACGCAATGTTCGTGAACCAGTGGAAGCTGAAGTTTCATCTCCTACAAGTAGCCCGATCAGTCCTCCAGGTTCAGTGGTTTAAGGAGTCAGTGCGTTTTTTTCTCACCTCATAAACTCCCACGTCCGAAGGCATCATCTTCTTAAAATAAGTCTCGGAGAAAATGCTAGTGAAAATAGCGCCTGACGACGGCAACGCAAGGCCCGCCTCAAGATATTTCTGGAGGTCCATAAACTCGGTGGAGTTCAAAATGAAGGCTGAAACCTCCTTGTCCACTTCGTTCAGTCCATCATTAGGCACCTCGATGACGGTAATTAAGGCTTGTCCACTTTTGTTAAAGTTCAACACCATCGGTTTAGGAGCTGCTGGGACATCGGTCACGGGAAGAACAGCGAGGGCAGCCATATCGAGAAAAGGTGAGAGCAGTAATAAACAAGAATTCGAGGGTTCTTTGAAGCTGGAAGCTACAAGTAGCGACTTTTTTTAGAGAGGAATTTGCTGAAGGTAGTCGATCTAGGAAGCACGCGGGAGCTTTTTATATGTTCATCATTAGAAATCAATGGTGAAAGAACCGACAGGTTTAACAAACTAGAATGCTCTTACAGGGCTCTTTCACGTAACTTGACTAGAGATATCAGCTGAGAACGGCGGCCCAGCAGCCCCGACGCAATTACCGAAGATGTATATCTGGAGGAAAGGGTTAGTTTCATTGCAGTTGGGCTTGAAGGCGTCGGTTCGGTAGAGGGGTGAGAGGTCGTTGCTACTCCATAATGCACATGTTTGTGAATGTCTTGTACGTTGTCTTCAATAATGGACGTATATCCGGGTGTGAGCACCCTAGTTAACTCAGCATTCAGCTGGTGGTGGTTGTAGAAAACTGCCGGGAGGGGTTTAACTGTTGGCCCATGGAAGATCTAAAACTTTCAGTAGCTACCGAGCCATCATCTTCCAGATACTCGAATCGCAAGTACTTATCTCCACTAACTCTTCACCACGCTAGCTATAAAAGCTCGTCTTTCAGCTGGTGGTTGTTGCAGAAAACTGCCGGCAGGCGAAAGAACGCGAACAGGTGATGTCCCGCTACGTCGGTGACGACCTGACGACTTAGTTGATATTTCGGCGCTGCACTTCGTCGATTCAGTCGACTTTTCTGACTAAATTCAATCCAGAACCCAGTCAATTGCAAAGTTACCTGCAATCTTGAGCTGAGGTGAAAAGTTATCGACAATCTTGAGCTGAGGTGAAGCTAGAACTGACATTAGCGAGATATGCTACACGCTAGCTCCCTACTGTACATAGAGTACATATAGCTAGAGTACATATAGAAGTAGATTGATATGATAACTGCCAATAGTGTAATACCGTACGTACGCCACAATGCACACGCACGGGGGGTACAGGGGCCTAGAGCGACAAAACCGCCATGACCTCGACTCCGTTCCCAACTCCCAACCCCCACTCTTAAAAATCACAATTATCTACTTTACCACCTGCACAAGAAGAAATTAAAAAAGTTGTGAAGACAATCATAGCATGTTCCCAAGTATTTTCCCTTGCCGATATTTAAATCAGATAGAAGTATTTGAGTCGAGAATTCACGATCGATATCGACAAAGCTGTGGGTTACAGATATATACAGGCCATAAGCTTGAACTCCTAACTCTAACTCCTAACTCTAATTCTCTTGTACAGTACCACACAATCCTGCATACCTTTCGGCTTCGTAAACAAATAGCGTGGTTGACAGATAGTGTGCTTGCAAAGTAGGTGCTTTGTAGACTAGCTAAACTTTGAACCCTAATTTAACAGTACTCAGGTTCAAGGGGTTCTTTATGGTATTGCAGGTTATTTAGAGTTCTTTTTTCGATGGTTTGAATATTTTAAGTGCAGTTTTCAGTATATACCACACCAAGTTCAACTTTTGTTTAGAAGGTGCTATATGACTATGGGTTCCAATTAGCAATATATCCCAATAGATGCCCCTCTATTTTTCGCCTAGAAATCGAAACTATTTTTGAACATCTGAAAGAGTTGTGGGTGGTGGCATGCAACCGAGTTCGCAGTTAGCAGTTGGGAGTTGAGTTCGAGGTTTGGCGGTTTGTGGCTCCGGGCCCCGTAACAGTGCGGGTCCGGAATAAAGTCGAACGGCGCAACGGATTTGCTTGTCTCGGATTTGCTCGGGTTCTCGCTTATTAACCACTCCACGTCGTACGTACCTGAGCTGTGTGTCTCAAACTAGTGGCGAACGTCACACCCGAATAGCAAAGCCGCACTCCGAAAAAACAGTGGCTGCATGGTCTCACGATCGTTGCCAGTTCTATCAAACGCACAGCTTGAGCTTTACATCAGACCACACTTACCTCCGTACGAGCCTTTTGGGGCACAAAATAATCTATGCAAGTATCTGCCGAAGTACTCATTCTCAGCTCCTTGGGGAGTCGCACACAGAAGGCCTACCGGCGACTGGCCATATAAGGCAAAAAAGGCGAGGAAAGGCTTTGGAATTCATTCGGTTCTTCACCGCAGTACGTAAAACAACTCGCAAAATAACCACAGAGCTTAGAGCCCAAGACCTGCAGGCCAGATGCCTACTCAACTACACTAAACGCTAACTGCGGTGTCGAAATAGACTGGATTTAGCTGCGCTGAGACATTATCTGGTCGGGGAAACTGCAGTCTGCCACTCTATACACGTACTAGACGCATGTTCAGCGGTCTTCGTCCCTTTTTCCAGCTTCGCAGTCGCAGTATCAAATAAAACTTCCTCCTCGCTCCTCTGCTGTTCGGTATCATAGTTGCCAACGCTGAACCGAACGAAGTCTCATCGCTTTTGTATTGAATTCCTATCTGCTACTTATCCATTACATTGACGATGACGCTACCTATCAAAACCGCGTATGAGACTATGCTCAGGACTCTGTCTCCTCAGGAGCGTCCGATGGTGACAGATATATTGAGATTCGACGACTACCTGGAGCGCATAGCTACGGTAGGCTTAGCCATTATCTTAATTTTCCATCTCTCTTTTGTGTCAGCACTAATTAATTCATCTAGGCCTGGAGGCGTGCGCCAATCCTCAACCTCGCCGATGACATCGCCAGTATTGTCGACTCGGCGAAGAAAGGTGCGGTGAAGAAAGGTGATTGTCGCTTGCGGCGAATCAAGCTCTACTGCGACACATTGGTCATTCCACCCGGATATGAAATCGCATTGACCGAAAAATCTGGGCTGATTATCAACATCTACGCCCGAAGCGTTCATTATGATAGCTCTGCCGATGTAGCCTTTGAGATGAAGCTGACGCCCGGTGCCGAGATTGCCTTCTACACGAACTCTCTTCCTAAAGGATTCAAAGCCCGTCTCAGTATTGTGGGTGGTGAGAGTATCGTACAGGATCTTTTCATCGAGGATAACAAATTCGGCGTTGCTGCAACATACGACCCCAAAGAACAGAAAACACCTAAAATAGCTCAGCGAGGCTTTCCTTCGGTCGAGATGGATTATATTGATTATCTGGCGAGATTGAACCCTGATGGGACGTTGACCAAGAGCGACGTGGTAATCAATGAGTAAGAACTGCCTTGAGTTTCGGCACAAGACACTAAAGAACGGGCCTACAGAAACCTTCCTCGTCTGCTGTACTTCCAGTTTCTAGTAGCAACCTCGTATCTCCACTACGATGCAGATTTCGCTCTCGAACTGCTGCGATATATTTGGTCTGCTACGCATCGCTCTAAGAAAACTGCAGAGTTTAATCTACAAGTCTCGGCACTTCTAAGCAGCACGCGTAAGTTATCACCTAGAATTTCTTTACGGGTCCAAAGGCTGATATATTGCAGTTGCCCAGGTCACCAAGACCGTATCATATGTTCCAACAGTCAATGTGCATTCTAGCAAACAAGTCCTCCAGGCGCGACTGTTGGCTGCCAAATCGTTCGAAGATAGATTTTATGACTTCCTCAACCAAAGCAAGCAGGCTGAACATGTTTCATCTTCCGCGCTCATCATGTTTGAGTCAAGTCAAGATGCGCTCTCTGAATATCGGTTTCTTCAAAACCAAGCACAGAAGCAGTACGAAACCGCGGATGCTGTGTACGCGCAAGCAAGCGACGCTTTCCGAAAAAGGCAAGAAGAACTTACAAAAGCAAGCTCCCTGTTCCAAGAGGGAGTTGAGGAATGGAAGCTTGGCCAAGAGAAGCAAGCGGTGAAAGAGATTCTTTTCGCTATCTTCGAGGTTGGCGCAGCCATTGGGGCAACCGTCCTCACTGCCGGTCGTGAGTGATGCGCTCCAAACTTTGATATTATATTGTGCAGGCGTAACTGACAACTGCTCGCGTCAACGTAGTCGCCGCTCCTGCAGCCGTAGGAGCAGTCTCGAGTGCTGTCAATTCAGTTTGACTCCCTCCCATTCCATTTTCATAACTAGAAACTTACAACTTACTAGGCTTCAAAGATTGCGAAATTGTGGGCAACGTTGAAGAGGGTTTTTGATAAAGTCAAAGAAATCTATGAGAAGATAAAGCCTGCCCTTGAAAAGCTGAAGGTTTTGGCTGATGCGATCAAGTCGTTGGTTGTAGCACTTAAGCACGCGGACGCTATGGCTGAGATGCCAGGCAAGATGATACCTGGTATTCTATCCCGGGAGGGATTCTCCGAATTATGTTGCTAATGTTTATAACAGCATCGAGCTCTGATGGAATTAACGGCAGTGCTGAATGGTAATCTAACCTAAAAAAATTGCTCGTGGTCGACATATATAGGCTAATCGCATTTAAAGGGACGAATTTGCGGTGGAAGTTGACTTAATGTTCGAAACAGTGAGCATATCTTCTAATATATCTAGACTTATATACTGACTTGATACAGCTCGAAGAATACGGCAAGTTTATTCATTGTCGTGTACTATATAAGTTCTGACCCGATTAAAGACATCAAAGGGAAAAACGAATATAAGAAAGCCCTCAAATTCCTTCCGATTCGAGGGAAAGCATTTTTGCAAGCTCAGAGGGCTTTAATCACCACCGGCGAGAAACTTGTCACTGCTACTCTAAAGTGTCGTCTCCAGGAACGCCAGGAAGTGCGAGTCCGAGGAGCAGTCGAGAATATCGGCACGGATGTGGTACTCTTGGATATTTTCAAGCGTGCCATGTTCGACCGCCTCCTTGCAGTCCGAGCCATGGTCTTCTTGGACTTCTGGTCTTATACAGCGGCCTACATGTACCACTCGCTAGCGCTATCGTCTCCTGTGGCCCTTTCGGCTACCAAGCCGATCTTCGACTACGCTGACGACGCCGCCCGACTTCAAGGTGCAATGGGATCATTCGCCGCCAGCGTCAAAGTACAGCGAAAGCTCTTCAGACTCCAGACTCTCGCCGGATTTTCAAACCCTGCTCAATTGCGGAGTCAACTCGAAAATAACGGATCACTGAAGTTCACTGTGGACTGGAACAGTGATTTGTTCAGGCAGTTCTGCAGGGTGAGATTGCAGAAGATGCGGTACGTGCACCCGATTCGTATGCAAATTATGGATAGTCACGGAACGCATTCTAAAATAACTCAGCTGTTACCTTGAAGGGGCCAAGCCAAAGTCTGAGGTGAATGGAGAGACCTTGCAACTGATCCTTCGAACTGGTACCCAGTTCACCGATCGAGACTTGCCGCACACCATCCAACTCGGTTCAGGGGTCGACGATATCGATGCTGATGAGACTTTTGATACACCACGTAGCATGATCAATACAGTCGGCAAGCCACGCGCCTTTGTAAGTGGCAGCCGGTATCTGCTTTTCGAGCACGATCCTAAAACTGGGGAAATCCTTTGTGACGGTGAATTCAGCCAGGAGGAAAACTACACAAGACTCACCCCATTCACTGAATGGAAGATTGAGCTTGGAAAAGATGGTATTAAGCTGGAGGACCTGGACCTGGAGGGGTTTTCGGCCGTACGCTTGGAGCTGTGGTGTGATGTTACGCTCACGAAGACAGTGGAATAAGAATACAGTCGGTATAAAAGGATTATTGTAGATTCTATGTATCGTATACTCTAAGTTCTTTCATGACGAGTCTATAGTGAATTTACTTGTTTTGGTGGCCACATGCCAACGTGGCGAAGTTGGATATTGATTTGTTGACTAAAGGTTAGCGAGCTCTCGAAATAAGAGGATTTAGCTTTTGCCATCGAGCATCTTGTGCTCTCCAACTACTCTCCCCCACTTCACTGTCCCTCACTTTGTTCTACCTAGACAACTCAGCTAAACCAATACTCCATCCATTTTATGCACTGCCCGGATGGCGTCTACAATAGCCTCCCTCTATATCTACATCGTCTCGGCTGCGCGTTCCTTTTCCAACACTGACGGAGTGCCTGAATTGAAAATCTCTGAGGAGTTCTTTGCTAGAGGTATATCATAGATACATAGCGGCACTTGCTACGAATCGTGGTAAGAGATGTTAAAAGGTGGGCTTAATGCTTTCTTGTTACCTTATTGAAAATTATGTTGCATATATATGTTCCGACCCCGTTGTCAAGTAAATTACTTTGTCAAGAAACCTGCCCACTTACCAAGGGGGCCGTCTCTTAGCCAAGAGTCCGCTTTGTGACTGGGTTAACCTGTTTCCAAAATAACAGGTTCCGGTTACCAAGTAGTGGACTTGGTGACTGGGTTGACCAGTTATAAGTGAGTGGCCATAATTCAAGCCATAATACTTATTACTCTAGCCAGAACTCACCTTATAATCCATGTTGGAAATATTCTCAACCCACAGCCAGTAGCTCGGTAGCCCACGAATACATGGAGAAAAAGCGAAACGGGAGATACAGAGCGGCCAAATAGTTCGGATGTTTATCAATTCTCACCGAACATCAACTTTGTGTGACCCCCAGTAGAGCACCATGCTAGCATCCCAAAGCGATTAAGCCAGCCATCTGTCACCGCCAAACTGCAAACTGCAGGACCACTTAAGAACTCTGGAGTTCACTCATTGATCGGAGTGAATAGGGTATCTAATAGTCTAGAGTACTAGAAGTATTAGGCTCGTACAGAGAATGTGAGAATGTACTGAGAAAGCAGAGAACTACTCATTAAACACTTGGCAAGTTCCAAAGTTTTCACTTTGTTACATTATAACTAGGTCAACCCAAGCGGTAGCCCCGTCATTAAGCGCTCTACTTTACCACTGGACCGAGCCTACTTGCCAAATAAGTCGACCCAGCTGGAAAGTGTGCCTTTTGATATGTGGGCCGGCCTCTTGACAAAGTAATTTACTTGACAACGGGGTCGGAACTTATATATAGACCTGACTCAAGCTAACTGTAAGCGGGGCTGATGGTAAGGCACAAGACAGACTTCTCTCTCGTATATAGCTCGAGTCTTTCTCCTTATCTCTTATCTGTATCTAAGTCTATTCCCCATATTGCAAAAGTTCATGTTACGAAGGGCAGAACCGTGTGCGTGTATAGACTATGGTACAGAGAAGAGAGAAGGAGAGAAGGAGAAAGACTCGAAATACATAGGACAAGAGACTGGCGACTGTTACGCGGCCTTTGCCACCAGCGGATATGCAACAGTTTATCAGGGAGGAACCAACATAGCCGGTAGGCAACCCATTCACAAAGATTCGCCACCGGTAAAGCGTACGGTTAGTGTACTCAATACTCTCATAACAAAATTACGTCAGGCTCACTTCAATAACTCAGAAGGGGCCTTTTCCGCGACATAACTTAGCGGTGTAGGCCTGCGGGGAATCGCTCACTCTCAACCATCCCAGATTGATACTAACGAGTATCTATCTACCAATGATAGCCGAAAGTTAGTATTGATAATAACTACATACACTGACGAACGTTCACTCCTGCTACGCTCCTCCCCTGGCTTCCCCGCTGCCAAGGGGAGTCACAGAACTGGTTTTCGCCGACTCAGAAAATTCCGCAATATAACACAAAACTGACGATGAGAATGGACCGCCGAGAGTAACACTTTTGCGCTACTAGCCAATCTGCCGGTGTCGCTGAAGGGAGGTGGGTACTTCCACCAGGAATGCCAAACTGCAGTCCTGTCACACTGCCACTCTGACGATATCTATGACCTCCGGGGCAGAAATAAGCACACGTCGACCGAAAACGACGCCTGACCAGTTGAACTGATGTTTCAAAGTGGCCATGAATGTTCAAACGAACACCCAAGTCATCGTGAGAGGTCCGGTGCTCATCAGCGGTTAGTGGTATTACAAAGGACGCGATAGGTCCGGCAATCGCAGACCGCTCCTTGTGCGGCTTTTGGCGTGCTGCATCTATGTTGATAACCAACCCTGGGAGTGTGGCGGATGCGATTGTACTGTAGAAATAGATCGAAGAGCGGAGACGAAGCCCTCAACGAACAACCAAATATCCTCATCTGGAAGTAACCGGTTCGGTGAGTACCACACCGTAAGTCCTCTTTGATGCAATTGGTGAATCTGAGATTGGGAGATCGATTAGATTGGCGACCGATCGGTTGGGCCGAATTGGAACAGTTATGACGTCGGCGGCTAGCCATGGCTATTCTTACAAGGCCTCGCCCTGGTCTCTCACCCGCATCCATACACACCCTCCCCCCCAAAACATACCGCCGTCCCACCATGGCTTCCACTGAAAGGCAATGAGCTCTACAACAAAGGGCAATTCTCTGAAGGTCAAATTCTGCTCCAATTCCACAATCCGACTATCCCTTACGCTTTAAATTTGTAGCTATCGAAAAGTATCTTGAGTTGATTATGTTGGATGCCGGCGATCCCGCTCCCCTAAGAACGTTGTCAAGCGCCAAATACGAAACCGGAGACTATGAAGGATGTATCACTGCTATTCACGATGCCCTTCCGCTTGAGAACGATGCAACAAAGCGAAATGCCTTGACGGTCCGGAAGGCAAAGTGCTATTTTAATCTCAATCGGTTGGATGAAGCAGGGCAAACGTTAAAAGGCCACGAGGACGACAGAGATGCGAAGATTATTCTATCGGCTATCGACAACTCCCGCCAGATAACAGAGCAGGATAAGAAAAAGGCCCTGGAGGAAATTCTTCAGATTCCTATTTATCGACCGAATCTGTAAGTTCGGCGGTGTTGGTGGTGACCGGGAAAGCTGACAACCACCAGCAACCCAGGAGTTAGCGAATACTTTCCACGTGGACACGACTCTCCATTTGCTGGAATTACCTGCAAGGGCCTTGTCAAACGAGCGATGGAGAACACGCCTCAGCCCTTGGATGTATCCTTCTTCTATGGCGGCGTGGGAGACTGTCGACATTTTTACCAACAGCTTCAGCATATCTACGCCTACAACAAAGACTGGCGAGAGAAGCAACAGACACCGCCCGCCGACAAGTTCTCCTTTACTCTACAGGATTGGAAGCCGCACGTCATGGCGCGGAATATCATTCTCTTTCACATGTTGCATGACATCTCCCTTATCCCCGAGCGGATCGAGGGCCAAGAAGCGAGGAAGAAGGAGCAGATTTCCATTCTGACAGCCATATGGTACATCTTTGACCGTGACATCATGCCAGCTTATGTTTTCTCTCATCTCAACGCGACGATGCAAACTCTACTGAACTCAGGCGAGAATTTTGACCTCCCTTGGCTGCGATGCGATACGAACACGGCCACTGCAGTTCGTGACGTGTTGAAATACTGGCTTAATCATACGGAGAAGCTTACCCAAAGATTTGATGTTCGCTATGCCCAGACAGTTTTGCAATGGGAAAAGCAGTCGAGACTTCTCGACGAGGGGATATTGAAAGTCTTCAAGCTCAAAGCAGAGTGGATGATCTTCTCATTTAGCAAAATGATGTTTCCACCTGCCCAGCTGATGAAGGATGAGGAGCCGGAATTGCTTTCACTGCTTCAAGACAGGGCGGAACCTGCAGCGAAGAAAAAGGCTTCGCTTACAGAGTACGCCCGAAAGAATTGGAAGGTAAATGTAACCCTCTTTCAGGAGCCAGAGTGGTACTCGGAGTGGTTGGTTATCTTCCATCCATATGGGCAATTGTGGATTTCCTAATATTTATGCAGGGAAAACGTTTGGAACGACTCTATTGATCCATTAGAAACTGTCTGGAGATTCTGGAATAGATATACTGAGTACAACGTCATGGAGCTAATAGAAATAAAGTCAACGGAGGATCCACCAAGTCTCATCGAGCTGTGTATGCCAATTATGCGATCCTGCGCCGATGCACTATCTCAACTTGACATCACTGTAGAGTTTCACATCGATGAGGTCAACCATCAACTCGACTGCATCCGCTACGATGCAGGCGAGCGCAGTCGTTGCGGCATGCCAAAGGCATACGACACAATCTTTCTCAGCAATATTCCGTGGGCTTCCTGTGTCATCACTCTACATATCCAGCTAACCGGTGCAGAGACTACACCGGCGGTCACCTCTCCACCACTCTTCATGCCCTTCCATTGCTCAAGCCGTCGGGATTCACGCGGACCAATGTTCTTGTCAACCCTATGTGTTTCCCTGAAGGTCTCACACGCACTCTCGCTGAATATCTCTGTCTACCTAGTCTTGATACCGCAGAGGACTTCCTCGGGCTCATCCGCTTGACCTCCCAACAAGACATCAACTACGAAGATCCCATCGAGCGTGGCGAAAGTGAAGATAAGCCCTGGGAGCTTTTGACAGCTGCATACCGCTGGTCGCTTTCAGTCCCCCCCACTCTCCCGCCAAAACCAGCTTTTACACGCTGGCTGACTACCATGTTCTTCAAACTCGCATTTCCGGTTTCTCGGCAGATTCACGATGCCGCGTATCGCATCAACCAACCCCTTACACTTCTCACATTCTTCCGCTTATGCTCCTTCCTCGTCGAAACCAGAGGAATTCCCCCGCATTGGATCGCTACCCTCATCGACTCCCTCCTCACCGGCTCCATCACCACCGCCGCAAAACCCCCTACCAACGCCCCAATCCGAATGTTAGAGGTGCAATATGTCACCAACTTCGCTAAGGCGGAAAATAAAACCTACAACATCTCAATACTGCTCCCCGAAATCCGCGCCCTGTTGATCCGCTACCGACCAATCCTCCCTTTTAGAATCACTACCCCACTCCCCCCACGTGAAGAAGTCGCAACCTTCGCTATGAAAATGAATGTCGCAGATCGAACTGTCGGCCCTATTAACTCTCTCCTGGCTCTAGCCTTTACCGCCCCGGGAGTATCACCACAGCAGCTGTGGAGGCAATTTATTGGCGGAAACGCGGTAGAAATGAAAGGATACATTGTGGGGAGCTTTGAGTGGGTGTTGGATGAAGGTGTGACGCTTATGGGGATGAGCGGAACGGCGAGATGGTGCATGGAAACGAAGGTGGTGGAGGAGATGAAGGGGCCCGGGTGGAATGCATGGGTTCTTAGGACGGATAAATGGACGGGAGTGAGTAGGGGAGAGAGTTTGAGCCACGTTGTGGAGGTTGGGATTGGCAGTGGATAGTTGGACTGTCAGGAGAGTAATTGACGTATACGTATAACAAGCAGCAAAATAAAATATGGCGCTATGTTTGTTAGACTACCGAGAGATATGATGTGACACTCTAGCCCGGTGCGCGATTCGCCACCCCTTCTTGGTTTTGCAACATGCTTGACTGGGAGAATGTCACATACATGGCCACAAAAGGCCACCGCGTATCCTACACGCTCATGGAGAGCGGATTGTTGCAGCATTTCATCAGCTGGCGGCGAGTTTTCATTGTGTTACGATATGGAAGGGTGCGTGTATTCTATGATACAGGGAAGAGAGAAGGTGAGAAGGTGAGAAGGTGAGAAGGAGAAGACTAAATATTATTCATACAAGGACACGACATGTGTCTTTTTCGATTCTGATTGGTCGTAATTCTGTGGCTGAGTGGCTGGTTGTGACAAGTACCTACCACTTAAACTCAGATCCCAAATGACCTGCCCTTTCAATTCTATGAGTTTGGCTCTGATTACAAAGTGTCCTATACAAAATATGTGAATAACTATGTCCTCTCACCTCCAAGTCTTAGATTTATGATATCTCTTATATTGAGTCAGAAATTGTGAATCAACAGTATTTTGGAGCATTTTTTTACAGCTGCACTATGAATATTAGTGATATAGTAAATTAGAGACCAGGAAGTGAAAGAGGACCTGTTTACGCATAGTTCATGTATAGAACACTTTGTGATCAGAGCAAAACTCATGGACTTAAATGAACTTGAATTGATTGGAGTTACCCAGCAGAAGGCATCTTCCCAGTTGCCAATAAATATGCTTGCTCTGGCTACAGAAACAATAGAGATATGCTCACTGGAAGCTGGCTAAGAGATGATCTAACAAATTTTGAATTCTAGGAGTATGTTAGAGCCATATACATCTGGAAGCATAGGAGCTGCTAAAAAATGGCAACTCTGTGTTGGCTGGGCTGGAGATCAATCTGGGCACCTCCAAAGGGCGGCAAAGCCGCCACCGTATTGAAAATACGGAAGTATCTACATTTCTCTTACTAATATTTGTACCTTTCTTTTTATTCTCCATAAGTATGGAAGGTCTTTGCAGATAAGAATAATGTGGTGTGTTAATACTTTTGTTATCTGTTATCTTTAGATATCTAGAAAGTTCCGGTTAGAACTTGTCTAGAATCTTCTTTTTAGTTCCGTTGGAAAGGGATTTATCAGCGCTTATCTTTTAGAACACGCCTAGATTGTTCTAATGGTTTCCTTACGGTTCTTGTTTATAATTATGTACAGTTGAGGAGTTTTTCTTTACTGTTTTAGGATATTGTTCCGCGACCGTGGTCACAGACAATCACTCCATATTTTATGTATATATAGATACTGTTTCTCTGGTTAGAGAACAGTTCTTTAGACTTGCTCTGACATCAATAAGAATACAATAATATCTTCTCGATACCTCCTCCTTCAGTATTATATGATCTTGTTTCGAACACTTCTCTACTTCGTTACTTTTATCATATTATTGCTTCCAATTCTCTTTGTTAGATTTTAACAAATCTATTCGTACTTTCGCACCATATTCTATTACACCGTACCTTGTATAGTACATGAGAGTGGCGATAGTTGCGCGGCCTTTTGCCACCTTTGCCACAACCGGATATGCAACACATTGGCCATTAGCAACTTCGATGATAGTGAGTGGACACAATTACGTGGGATGTGAGTCTCTTGTTGACTTGTTAAGGTTAATTGCACGACAACAATATAACCTCATCTCATGCCCAGACTTGATTTACGAGATCACACACAACCACATCTTTGACAACTCGCATTTTCCATCCTGTTGGGCTACCTCCATGTCCACCTCAGCCACCCACTCACAACACACTATGTATGCTGTCGGCATATACCCTTTCTCTTCGCCGTTTTTGTTCGTTTTGATCCGTACCAACCACAGCGTGGCTACCGCTGAGAGTCATACGAATCAACTCGGGGCGAGACCGGAGTCTCATCTCGTTGGCCATCTCGGTCTTGGAGTCTTAGTCGTTTGCGGTCTCGAGAACTATTACATAACACTACAGTGATGGAACACCGATGAGATCGCTAAAGTCGAGTTATAGGTTAGACTCACGTCTTAAGACGAGACTGATGGAGGTACTTGAGACTTCTTGGCTCGTAATACCTTCGGTCTTGCCAGTTCCTGTTGGGCAGACTTTCAGTGACGTCATCACGTGGCGTTGGGTTAGGGTTGAGCGGCGGAGCCGCATTCACTTTATACGTGTCAATTAGATGAATAGATAAGTCAATATACGCATCACCGATTTGGCAGCTGCGCCATAAGTCGACGTACGCTTCCTTCTGCACCATGATTTGGTCCAACAGTTCCGAGACAGTGGAGAATATTAGGAATCGCCCCCAGCAGCAGCAGACACCGGGTATCATCCCTCATCCGCAGCAATAGCCGCCACCGCCTCTCTACATGGTTAGTTGCATCTTTCACGGTCACTGGATTCTTCATTCTGACGTATAAATGGTTGCAGCAGTCTCAGATCCGAGAAATACCAAGGCCAGACCTGGAAGACCATGCGAATTACATTGACGAAAGTTGCCGAGATGTAGGTACTGCCAGTAGTTTTGGTTCAGTTCTCTCGTACCTAGATTACAAGCGTAGGAAGGATTAGTATACGAGAGGAGCAAGGCGCAGATGCTAACGACTCCACAACAGGGCATATAGGTTCAATACGGCAATTGTGACGATTTCTTTGTTGGAGAAGGTTGCCCACAAAGCTTAGGTGTCGATGGCGGACTGAGGTCCAAGTTAGTCAAAAGGTCGCCTCCAATCTAACTGCAACCGGTGGAAAAGCGAATAAATCGCAGCCCTTAAGAATCACGTCAAGAGAGTCTAAGGCCGTTCGCACTAATACCAACATTCTTCGTGAATAAGAGGAATACGCGCGTAAGTCTTTGCTTGGATGGGCGCGAACATTCCTACCGCGCTTAAAAATTTCCTCCTTGATCAGAAATGGGCAAACATGCCGCTACACACCCAAACACCACATGAATTCGACCAAATTGTGTCAACTCTGTTGGGTTTTGTGGCCGCTGCCGCCTCCCCAGGGCATGGTCATGGCTCACCTGTTGCACAACTGCGGAAAAATGCGGGCATGAGTATCAGACTCGAGACCACTTGTTTAAGTGGTGCAAAAGATGGAAACGGGAACAGAAGGAACTCTGGAAGGGGGTTGAAAAAGAGTTGAAGCGGAAGAAGGTCCAGGTTCTGATGTCTCTTGCTTTTGCGAATAAAAAATGTAGACACTGTTGGATTTTCTTTTTTTTACAGATGTCGGCAGAGTTAGCAGAGTATTAGAGAGGGCAGACTCAGATTACGAGGAGTTGGTGATGGGGGGGTGTAAAAGTTGATGTTTTTTGGCGGATTTTGTTTGTTTCGGGGAAGAGGGCTCGCAACTTTGCTTTTGTTTCCTTGTGTTACAGGAGAAGCGGGGAGAAAATATGTTAGGTATACGCCATGGCCGCAAGCGGCGGAATGCAATATGATTACAAACAAACAAACTGCGGAAAAATGCTCATACATGAATGCCAACGGGTGAAGCTTACGGCGTAAACTCAGAACGATCTGAAGTAACCGCCACGCGTTCTTGGGTGCGGATAAAGCCCCAGCATCAGATACAGTATAGTCACGTATTATATTAGTGGTGGTAAATTGGGACGACAGAAGATCACAGGTGTCCCTAATTGAGATCGATTATAATGAAAGGGTGCCCGAAAACTCCCATGGAAGACAGGGCCCCGCCGTACACAAGGGCTCCAATGCATACTATGATAGTCGGTATCGCAGAGATAAGATGACGGGTATGAGGGTGTGATTGGTTACTACAGCCGCAAGCTTCACGATATAGGAACAAAATACCCCGGAAAAGAGTAGTAGCGCGCTTACACGGCGCTTGTGAACTGCGACTTAGTATTTTAGCGCTTTCCGTTTGCAAGGTGGGCTTAGCATCATGAACGTAAAACAAAGCGAGCTGTAGTGCTTCGGGAATAGGTTCGGTCCTAAATTCTCGTTTCCTACTCTCCAAATCTTACAAATTGCCACGGGAAGTCTTCCATTCAACCTCCGACCTCATCTACACTGTTTGCACGGAATAATCCACACAGCGCACGTATGTAACCACTATGCTACTGTCTAGATCCTTGTTACTTACAGCGTCTCTAAGAAATGAAAGAAAGCTTAAAGAAATATTAATGGCCATCATCGATCGTCAACAACGTGGTGAGATTATAGCAGAACACCGTAGTGAACATATAGATGGGTTTTTATCAACAAAATAACGGAAACGGATAAGTTTGATCGCAAGAAGTGACTTTCAAAATCGACTCACAACTTCGAAAAGCGAGTGCGCGCAGATAATCAATTTGTCACGTGAAACCGAGTTAACCAGATGCTTCCTCCGACTTCCAGGTACGTACGGGCAGCAGAGAGACTCCGACATATTGGTAATAAGGCATAAAACAAACGTGCGAAAGCTGCCACGTGAACCCGCGGCCTACGCATGAGAACCGATGGCTCAGTCACTTCGCCAGATTTTAGTTCTGTGCCTTAAGTGTTGCGCTTCATGTGTCCGCTTTCTGAAATTTTGTTAATTCTATTTTGTATTTTATACCAGCTCTGCTATTGACAGATTGGTAGGAATCTTTTCAAAAAGGAAGAGAAACGCAATGCCTCCAGCCCAAAAATATCATCTCCGGCCAACGCCCTAATAGAGCGTCCTGCCACCCCTAAATCTCAACTTTCCCATCGTGCGTCTTAGATCTTAGCTCGCTGTAGTTTTGCATAGTGCAGCTAGACTTAACCTTTGCAATCAACGGCAATAGATAGAGTATCAAATAACAGATCCTCACCCATTCACCGATGCAATCTGCAGCACTACTACACCCTACTGCCAGCCAAGATCCAAGACGCACGGCGAGAGAGTTGCATTAGAGTATTCCTGCCACACCGAGTTCTCAACTTTCTTGTCGTGCGTCTAGGATCTTGGCCGACAGTAGGATGCAGTAGTGCTGCAAATAGCATCAATGAATGGGTAAGGCTCTGTCGTGAGATACTCTATCAGCCTACCACAGTTGGTGTAGGTATTGCTAGGAGCTCTCAAGGGTTAGATCCAGCTGCACTCTGCAAAACTACTGCTGACCAAGATCGAAGACGCACGGCGGAAAAGTTCAAATTCGCAGGTGGCAGGAATACTGTATTCTCAAGGTGGCAGGAAAGCTCCAATGTGCCACATTGTAATGGGAGAGAAACTGTCTTTGTCACGCCTCTAGCAAGATAAGTGCAGAGAAATCCCGAAGGCTCGCTAAACACAGGTATGCATACTTGATCGCTCTGTAGAAACTTTCTAGCTAGTACTTACTTGAGAAAGTAGTAGGTTAAAAAAATTTCGAGCTAGGCCACAAATCTATTAAAAACTAGGCCAAAACTATCTGAAGAGGTAAAGAACTATGAAGAAAAGAGGTCAAAACGGCTGACTATCGATCGGAATGTTATCAGTCTGTCTAGGCACACAGCTACTAACCGTCAGCAATCCCTACCACCAGCCGATGTTCGAGCAAGTTCCACTTCCACCACTAGACGCTCAGAGATAGGTATACCACGAAATAAGAATCCAGCGGTTGGGTAAACGCCCTCAACCGCTGGGTTGCTTGATCTCTCAGCAGTTTCCGTTGCTCAGCGTTAAACCTCCCCCGCAAGATTTACTCTACACCCAATTGCCATTCAGCGAGTAGAGTATCGCTTGGTATTTTTGAAGCCGTCGGTCATTGTTGCAGGACAGTTTGTTTGGAGACGAAAATGGTGTTACATATCCGGTGGCAAGTGACTCAGTGGCGAAGCATCAAAGTTTTCTCTCATGATTCTCTGTATATAAATCGAGTCTTTCTCCTTCTCTCCTTCTCTTCACTGTATCATAGAATCTACACACACGGTTCTCCCCTAAGTACTATAGCAACAAATGGAAAAGTTATTCTACCGAGTGACTCCGCATGATATGTCTCGCTCAAATACTGAACTGCGAATCGAACTCGTTAGAATGGAGAAGCGAGGCTATTGTACACTATACGGCAAATTTCATGGCGTTTTGTCGATGGCTTTCATGGAGAGGAACCTTAGACGCAATCTCGAACCAATAACTCTGTTGAAGAAACTTCTCTTCTCTGAAGCTAATCGCTTGGATAAAGTTCGGCAGTACGAAATTAAATGCCCTCCGTAAATTTTATGCGGGGGTACTGGCAGATCAGAATCTAGAGTACATATGCTGGGAAGAGCTACGGGAGAGGGACAGTTGCGAACCCTTCTACGTATATCATGCACTCTTTTGCCTTGTCCTTATTTTGCTGTCATCTCGTTCAGTCCTTGCTTCATCTATGTTCTATTTGTTGTTTCGGTGTTTAATCAATATATATATGAGTTTGGCATTTCGACGCTTTCGTCGTCGTACTTGATGCCGCTTGGCTTTTGCTTAGCGCAGTGACCCTTTGCCGCACTAGCTGCCTGTTGTTGGTACTATATTTGTACTCTGTGTCTGCAGGGACTAAAGTGATGTGGGCTTCTCTTGTAGCCCACCAGCATCCAAAACATGGGCGCAATTCCGACTGACAGCGTATGATCAGAATTATCAGCAAATCTACGACTAGGTTAACTGGAACGGGAATGAAACAGTTACTTATGCGTACTCTATGTCGATCTTGAACCAACGACGCGCCGTACCCGAATTGAACAAAATTTTCACCGGAGAACTTGATAATCATGTTGCAGGGTTCTACCACCAGTGGACTCGGTAGCGCCGAAAGCCGGGAAAACGCCCGAGAAAACGCATTCTTGTAAGCATCACTTGCACCCTTTCAGCAGGGTTACTTGAGCACTGCGACTCGAGCACGAGAAGGAGCTCATATCTACAAATCAAAAGTAGAGAGCCTGATTCAATTCCCAGTGTCTCATCAACTATCCACCGTACGGCCATGTTTGTTTGTTTGTAATCATTCTGTATTCAGCCGCTTGCGGCTATGACATACATATTCCTACTTAACCCCTTCGCTCAAATGAAAACACAAAGTGAGAACAAAGTAAAGTTGCGAACCCCACCCTCTACCCTCTCCCCGCGGCAGGCCTTGCCTCTGCCTGGTCAACGGAACATCCAATGCTCGCGAATTCATTCACACACACTTACTCTAGCCGTAGATCTCAATGCGTCGAGATGACCCACAGACCTGTAGAGTAAATGTAGAACTAGAGAATATGATGCACTAGTAGTTTATGTTGGATGGTGATACGTGTGTGCCGGTCCAGTTTTCTTTGAAGACTCGCTCTTTGTTCCGAGCGCAGATCCCAGATCCCGTCTATCGCCAACACCCTCGGTTCTCGATATAGATTGCAAGAACTGGTATATCTCCGGGATACGTAAACGTGTACATTGACCATAGTAGAATACAGGTATAGACACTCAACTCTGAAAAAGAAAAGTTGCAATTGTTGAGGTGTTACTCTACCTTTCCAAACCACGTGCTCTGGGATTCTGGATCATCATGTTCTAAAAATTCATCTGCCAATTTCGCTTGACGGCATCGTTGTTCCTTCGATATGGAAAACCGTTACAAATCTGTTGACGATTAGATATGCAGGGCATAGGGGCTAGCTCCGTTTTGATAAATGTATACATATGCAGCGGCCTATGTACCCGGCAACAGCGGGGAAGACAAAACATTAATCGAATAATCAGGGTGATAACTTTCTGTTGAAGCTGGTTGCGGAGGCGGATATACGGATGAAGCTCTCACGGTTTGATGTCCGGCGGGCCTTCATGATGATATCAGAAGACGCGACGTCGCACTTGCAGCCTCACATCCGCCTCTATCTATATCTCCGCTGTTTTCCGTTTCACAGTTAAGTTCGTCGGATGGATATGGCAGGTACTTCCAGCTGTTTGCGACGAGGCAGAATGTGCCGCGCGATGATTGGTTGTGCTGCGACACGGCAATGACCAGGGGCTTCTATCTTTGGCCTGATGGCTTTGCTGCAAAACGACAAGGAAACATGAGATGACTCGTTCAGGGAAGGTATTTGCGATCGGTATAGAGATGTTTGTACCCGAAGCCAACAAATTCTATGTTCGAGTTACATGCGCTGGTTATGTTTTTGCCTCCTCCGTCTTCAGATTCTTGTCCATTTGCCCTAGAGAAGGCGCCGTTCCTTCGTGCTCTTCATATTGTTCTCCCCCGCACTGCTCTATTCCTGTCACACCTAGAACACGGCTTGTCTTGTCTTAGGTATTTTTACACAGAATCCCTGCAGGTTCCGCACACTCACCATACCTGCAGCATGCTTCCAACCAACCAGGAGCCCCAGCAAAGTCTGGAAAATCAAGAAATAGATTTTGAGTGCATGGTGAGGGGTTGTTGGGCGGCTAGCTAAAAAGCCTTCCTTCCCCGCCCCGTTCTTTGATCTAAAAAACAATCTGCTCTGTATTCTGCGAATAACCGACCAAACATCGCTATAACACTTCTCTGCTACCTCCACTAAACAACTGAAGTTAACATCTCCGTCCATACCGACTGCGAACAAAGAGATACTCACACACGTATTCACGATCATATTCAATAAACGACAATGTTGCTCGCGGCACATCCCTCACCTTCCTTCGCACCGACGAGCCGGCACTCGCGACACCGCCCAAAGCTCTCACTCCAAATCGCCGCGCTCTCCGGTCCATCCCTCACACCTTCTACACCAACAGCTCGCACCCCTTCATCCGCTCTGTCACCGACGAGTAGAAACACATTCATGAATCGTACACTCACCGCGCCGACCCCATCTCCGTCCTCATCATCCTCGTCTTCCGATGACTGCGGAAGCCCTACTTCGCCCAGCCTGAAGGACAAGAAACGAAGGCGGAGATACCAGCGCCGCCACCATCAGCCGATGAAGAGTTCTCACCACCCTACCACACCATCTGCATCGTTTATGCCAAGAGCGCAGCCTGAGAGACGAGGTCGGACGTTGCTGCGAAATAAGAGGGTCGGGTTTTCGGAGGACGTGGTGGTGCATATTATTGAGGACATTGAGATCGAAGATGCAAATGAAGAGAGTGCGATGGAGAAGGCTCGGGAGATCGAACGGTTAAAGAAATGGGTCGAAGACAATAGTCCCGAGGAAGAGAAGGGAATGTGGGTAAGGAAATTGGTGGAGTTAGAGATGAAGGATATGGACGAGCAGCGATAGGATTGTTTTTGCTATGCTCTTTAGTACTAGTTTTTTTCTTTCTTTCACTGTATTGTTATGACTGGGATGGAACGGAGTTATTCTTTGATTATTTGTTACATTCTCATTGACCTACTCATTTAGTTACACGGTGTCGGTTGGTTTGTCTCTTTTATTGCATTTATGTTTACACTGATGAGAACATTAATAGGACTATTGACGAGGTGATGGATGACAGACGGATCATGGATGGTGGATAAGGAAGAGCTTGGTTATAGCTCACTTAGTACATTCGTTTCTTGTATATTTTTCTGCGATGGTTGGCCGACAAGACTGGTTGGATGGAATGTTGTATATTTTTGATGCAAACAGTAGCCCATATATTCCTGGAGAATACATAGCGATATCTATCATACTCGCATATGTGACCGGCAAGTTGTTGACATGTACAGTACAAGCAAACGCCGTTGAATTGCCTCTTTATGTGGCTAGTCCAACTTTCGCCCTTATCGTTTCGTTCATTTTTATAAACGAACTAATTCGTCGAGCCCATTCGTTAATCAAGAAGAATGACGTACTCAGTTTTTTGAGAATAAATTTAGCAAAATGACAGCGAGCACAATGTGGAATTCTCGGGATTGGAAACAAGACTGCTTAATACTGATTGAACAGACTGCTTCTGCTGCATCACTCTTCCACAAACCAAAGAGTGCATATGTAGTCGGACGGCGGAAGGACGATAAGAATCTCGTCCGACGAAGATATCTTTATGCTAGTTAGCACGGAGTTAGAAGGCATTGACCAACCAGATAGTCGTGATTGGGGATCTGTCCACATGTATATATATACATGCATATCTAGCGATGGGTTGCAGGTGTGATGGTCATGCCGAAAAACCCTCAAACTGGGTAGCAAATGAATACTCTGTTCTACAGTTTGCTTCTTTCTTGTTCTTGTCGCCAAGGCTATTTGGCTTCCATACCGGGTTAGGGTTGGGTGTCACTGTCTAGCTTGGTATTGTACTCTGAGATTGCATGCATTGATGTTTATGCAGTTGGATCTGCAGTTGGAAACTAGGATTTTGGAGAGATATCATGTGCGCTGGACTCTACTCGGGCTTCGGCTGGGATTCTCCGGCCGTGTGAGCCTTCGATGTTAAAGATAGATGTTGCACTTGAGAATAAGGTATCGATACTTTGTCTACACCATGACCATGGTACCGAGCGGACCGTTGGCTACATTCCTGTTCCCGCCCCCGTAGTGATGTGAACGCAGTATAAGCTCGCCAAAAATCTGGATCCGGAGGACGCCTTCTCTAGGGTGTCCAGCGCAAGTCTAGGGATGTATGTTGGGGAGTGGCGAACGTGCCGCTTAATACCTACTCAACGACCGTTTCTAGCTCCCTGGAGTATATCACTCCTGATAAGTGCGCGCGAGCCACTTAAAATACAAACACGGACCAATACTTCTGACCGAAAGCTTCAAACATCACAGTTCATCAACGATGCCCATTTTTCTAGACAGTTCACGGAGGATGTTGCTCCACGGAGTGACCAGACCATCCGGGAAGTAACTGGGCTCCTTGAACTGACCAGTCTCTTTATCGAGTGCACACTCTCAGAGAGCTGACTGGTTACTTCACGGAGCGGGGAACTACTCCCTGTGAAGTGACCGGTTAGTTCGTGGAACATTACCCCACTTTTACTCCGCCCTTCAGCAGAGATGGTCGAGATGGGAAGTGGCATTTTTACTCGAGTACAGTGCTACGTAAGCAATGGCAAGAGTCGTCGACGTTGTATGGGCACAGGAGGTTGTACTACCATTCTCTGCAGTATTTCAAGTCGCCAAAAGATTGCACACTTGATCGCCATGGGCATGAGAGTGTTGCAGAGTTCCCAAATAGAGGTGGTCACGCAGCCCATTCTGGATCATCTGGAACCTTCCACCTTACATAGTAAGCAGCAAGACAGCACCACCCAGGTCTTGTCAAAACCCCAAAACTGCCTAGCAAACGACTTAGGAGATTCAAACTAGCAAATTAATTGCAGTTCGGATGAGGATGGAACCCAGAGAGAAGAGACTGGGGAGGCAGCAGCAGGAGAAGAGACAGCAAATAAAGAGGACGAATGGGGCAACGATGAGGAAAAGAAGTAGATTCCAGATGACAACATAAAGCATTAGGTTATTATAGTTGCCTCCTAACATTAAGAGACGTAGCAGATCGCAGGGAGAGGGATCAAGCTGCACAGGACGGTGGTTATTTTTCAGCAAGTTATATTCTCGTCTGGTATTGCAGTTGGCCCTAAGAGTTGAGCGATGGAGGGGTTATAGTGATAGTGATTAGGGTGTACAGGGCGATTGTCATTCTTGAGCGTGGTTAACAAATTATATTATCCGGTCCATTCACGGAGCACTGATCTAACTGACCCGTAAATTGTACCAAGTCAGGTCGTGTCTGAATATTAGCCTCGGACTATTGCCGCTCGCTTCTGAGAGATTGTAGTGTGGAACGATATATTTTCCCGCGCGGTAGGATGAGGAGTAGCGGTCCTGCTTTATCTTTAGTTCTATAGCTGTGATTGGTGAAAAGAAGATTGGCCAATTGTAAGATACAATCATGTGTGGGGATAACTATTCCAAACTTGCTGGAATGTTTCTATCCAAATTGACAGGTCAATACGTAGGGGGTATTTCCTAGGTTGGATGGTCAGGTGTTCCTCATAAGGAAAGACGGGGCTCCTACTAACAATATCACTGGTTCATAAATAGTCATTCGATAGCGTTGCCTCCCCAAAATGAACCAGAGACCTCACACCTCTGATTCTCCCGCAAGATGACATCGAGCAGTGAAACTCCCGGTGTATGCCGCATAACGATGTGAGCGCCTCAAAGAGGTAAGAATCGGGAGTTCGGCACAAGTGCTTCTAGTGCTAAAATTGGTGTGCCTGTACGACCTGTTATGTAAGGCCACTCCGCCTCCGGAGTCTGAACAGATAGATATCTACGCCGGTTTTAGTCTATTGGACGTTATTGCACCGACAAAACCCTCATATCGACCTTAAAATTGTCCTCAAATCGCCTGTGGGGACCCTACTGGAGGAGTGTTAGGTGGTGGAGTTCATTTGTTGGGGTATGGACTTGCTACGGTCATCTCATGCTATAGTATTTGCGTCGTGGCTCTCTGGCTATCGCAATGTTTCGCATTACCCCCGTTATTACGGTTTGTCTATTTAACTGTTATTCGCTGGATGAAGAGGTCGGTAGATTGTCGGTGCAGTTCTCGAGGAGGTCGACTGAATGCTGTCAAATGTGTGGGGAGAGGATCTGGGGTCTTCGTTGGTGATTGAGGTGGAGTGTGGTACTCAAGTAGTTCTTCCTAATTGAATGGTAAACCTGTAATTCTTGAAGGCATCATCGGAAGCTGAGTCTTGCTCTCCTGCAAATCCTAATTCTTTTAATCTTCAGGCTGTATGTATGATACGAAGGGGAAATAAAGCCGACCGAAACTGAAGTTCTATGAATCTACGCGTCAACTAGATAATTATAATACACTACGCTAGATTCTCTACATGGCACTGGATACTATGCTCCATTCTCGGTTCCAAGTGAACTCGACTTCATGCTCTCAGGTGCATTTGATTCCCAGCTTCCACGCGGACTTCCGTCCTCCGAAGTACATTCAATTTCATGCTTCCGACTGTACTCGATTTCATATCCGCAAGAGCACTCTTCTCCAAGCTCCAATTTCACTCGACTCTAAGCTCCCAAATACACTCGACTCCATGCTCCTAGGTGACTCGACTCTCGGCTTCCAAGCACTCGATTCTTTGCTGCCTGGTGTACTCAACTCTTGGCTTTCAAGCACACTCGACTCCTAGTTCCCAAGTGCACCTGAGTACATGGAGTCGAGTGTACCTGGACGCACAGACCAGCGGAGTTGCGAGTGGAAATTGCCACCTGGCAGGTAGCCGAAATCAGTATTCCCAATGGGCCCGGCCGGCCCGTGGGCTTTCGGGCCGACCAGGCCAGACCAACATTTTAAAAAGCCTGAGCGGGCCGGGCATTTTTTTTGGAGGGCCTGCGGGCCTGCCTGCATATTCAACTTCATGCAGGCCCAACAATAAAAAGCCTCCACAATGGTTACAGATGCTAGCTAGGCATGCTATTTCGAGTGTAGTTAAATTCATATAGGCGGTTACTGACAAAATAAAGGTTGCAGCTGCGGTAAAAGAGGGAGAGAAGCAAGAGTAAATTTTGCTATGTAACACCCACGATTAAGAAATTGTTTGTGTAGCTATTATGCTGGTACACTCCAGCATTTACATGATCGCCCCAACACACTATTCCTCTCGTCAAAATGCTCATCTTTCGTGTCTCTTGGTTCTCTGATTGTTCTCAGCATACCTAGTAATGATATAGTGGCTCTAGGATTCTTTCTGCTCAAACAGTCACTTGTCACCTGAAATCACTTGGCCGGGCGGCGCCTGCGGGTGTTACAGGTGTACATGTGCCGGAGACATGTTACCGATCTGATACGCGGTCATTTCTGCAAGGATCTGGAATCTGTACTTTAAGTCTATGCACACAGTTATCCCCATATCGTAACAGCGGGCCGGCTGGGCTTACTCTGGAAGCCCTCGGGCCGGCCCTAAACATGTGAAGCCCGGCCGGCCCGGCCCCTTGGGAACACTGGCCGAAATCTTGACGTCAGTCGATCTATTGAGGTGAACCTTAAGATGCAGCCAGATGTCTCGGGGCTATGGTGTTGACAATTTCAGCTGTCTCCTTGGCAACAGTGAACAATTAGATCTTGGGGAGAGTATTTTTCTGACTCAATTTTTCTAGCGGAATTTGCAGTCCCAGTGTTCGAAACGGGCCGGGCCGGCCCTTAGCGGAGGCCTTTCAAGTGAAAGCCTGGCTGGCCGGCCTGCGGGCGCCCGCGGCCCGATTAATTTTGGTGACACCCTGACAGCACCAGTACTGGGGCATGTCATCGAGCCATGGTATGATTACTGGCTACGCTATAACTTGGGAGGAACACAAATGCAATAAAGAAGACAATATGCGGCGAGGTAGGGATGTTCAAAAATGCAAACAACTTCAAGTAAGTACCCATTTCACTCAAGTACTACCACAGTACCACACCCTACGCTTCTCTTAATAGCCTTTTCCACCAATGATGTAGGCGTCCATAGTAGAAATAAGGTTCATTGGGTAGGTAGTTTATACTTTATGCACGAAAGCCCGAAAAGCCCTCAGGCCGGCCAGCATAATTTCATTTCTGCAAGGCAGCCCATGTGGCCCGAAAAGCCCGCAGGCCGGCCCGCAGGCTTTAATTTTAACAGCCTGGCCTTCTTGGGCTTTGAGATTACCGGCCTGGCCTGGCCTCTTCAAAAGCCCGATGAAAGCCCGCTGGCCGGCTGGGCCCGTTTCGAACACTGGGCACACTTCTCTCTCATAGACTCGAGGCTTTCTCCTTCTCTCTTCTCTGTATCTAAGTCTATATGCGCACACAGTTCTCCCCATATTGCAACACCCGGTGTTGCTATCCCCTGGATCGTAACTTTGGCATTCCCGGCCCGTTTGGGCATGGCAACCAACTCCCCACCTGCAAATATTTAGCGATGCAACCACAACTCTGTGGGGGTGGCCTGGGAGCATTATAAACTTACTTGCTTATGTCTTGAGAGCATTTTGGCAAAAATTAAGGACTGTACAGGAATGGGGTGCTGATAAAAAGGGCAGTTTTTGTTGGGAGGGTTGTTTCAAGATCAGCTCCCCAAAAACTCGAAAATGTCACTGTGCAGCCCAGATGGACAACTCTGCCCATAAAACCCTAAAATATCCTTCAAGCTTAGTGTTAAGGACATGCTCTGAAGTCCCAATATCATTACACACAATGAATCCCATCTGCAATGTGCCTGAGAGTTGAGGCTTAGAGGGAGGATACCAATACCCATTGCATAGCTCTCATAGTGAACAAGGCTAAAACCCACTTTGTCAAACATTAAAGAGGACATATCTTTACCCCTCAGCCAGAGCTGGAGTTGCAGGCAATTTTAAGTACACCTTGAGAAGGGAAAGTAGCTGGGATGGTGGCTTTGCCAGCAGGAAAGCCCAGCCAGAAATACCAAATCTCCACCCAAACTTTGCTAAGCATGTTCAAAATGCAAGTAACAGTGGTGTCTCAATAATGAAAGGCATTGTTTTGTGGAATTCAATCACCTGTAAAGGAGAAAGGTGGGTAGTGGTGCATAGACATGGGGTGGGTTGCCAGTTCAGAGCAAATTTTGGTGGGGCAGTAAGACTTACAAAGTCACATCACATAAAATTTACAATTCACTTTGACAGAAAGTTTTATTTGCTACTAAAGAAGACTTGATAAAAAGGACGGCCTCTGATGACCATTTTTGGACGTGTGGTAAGGTGGTTGCGCGGGCGGCCCGTATGGGCCGGGAACCGTTACGATCTAGGGGATAGTACTTAGGGGGAACCGTGTGAATATTCTATGATACAGTGAAGAGAAGCAGAGAAGGAGAAGACTCGATTTATATACAGAGGATTATGAGAGAAAACTTTGATGCTTCGCCACTCCTGAGTCACTCGCCACTCTGAGTCACTTGCCACCACTGGATATGTAACACCCGGGACATTTCAGGACTGAGAGTGATGTCTCATGACTGATCCTTTACCGTCAAGAGGGAGAGATGGAGAATATTCCTCCACGAATTCCACCCTTCTCATTGTCAACTATATACCACGAGCCTGGTCGCGGTGGAAATATAGGTGATATAATATCAAAAAAGCGTAACCGGTATGTAGATTAGTAAGCAAGGCAATTATCCTGATAAGAACTGGCCGGGACTACCAGAGTTTCATGCATGGGAGATGTAGGATGAAGAAGCAGTTTCAGCAAGAGATTGGGGTGATTAGGAGAACTGTGCAGTTGTTGAAAATAAGTAAGAAGTGGCACTGTAGATTAAGCTTTAAAATATATAATGATCGACAAGGTATCTCGGGATCATGAGATTAATGGTCGGCGAGACGAGTCGTCCCGGGCTCCGCTAAAGTCTCGTCTTGTCTAGTGCCGTGCCGAACACCTATGTTCTCAACGGTCCGAGGGTGGATCAGTCTAGGCCGGAACAGTCCGGGAGTCCAGTTCAGTGCGGGGTCTTTTTTGGACTGGGCTCGGATCAGTCTAACATATCATCAGGCCGGTTCAAAGTCACTCTGGACTGGTCTCGACTAGTACGGTCTAGTGCAAGACTGCCAGTTTGTGGTCTAGTTCAGTCTGACCTCGCTGTTGGACTGGTATATACTGATCCCTACCTGAGAATGGGTCCGTTCGGACGGTGAAAACATTGTCGAACATTAGGCCTATCACTATCGTCAGATCGCCGTGGAAGATGCTCTCATTGACCGATGACGGCCCGGCATGCGTGCGAAAGAGGTCACGTAGCCGGATGCTCGAGTACAGCGCGATAGGAGCAAAGTTGACAAACTTCCACCGGGCATGCTGTTGCGACTACGAAGGGGTGAACCGTGTGTATTGGCTATGGTGCGATAACTAGGTACAGGTCTAAAGGTCCAAGATGCATAGGGAAAGGGAAGAGCAAAGTGTGAAGTCTAAAAGAGCAGTTACGAACCTTATCTATCAACACATGCCGATTTCCAACAAGTCGGAGTAGGTAATCTCGATATCGTCATTACGGGCTCTTAAGTTTCTTGGTACGGCACAATAATGGGGACCGTACGCCGGTACAGTAACGGCTGGTATCGCTCAGTACCGTGTAACGACATACCGACTCTGGAGCTGGTAAAGGTGCAGGTCCAGTCGGTACACGCCGATTGCGGTATCTGCAGCAATGGATGAGCTATTTAGTTGGACACTAAATTATGTTAGCTTTCTTGAAGAAACATCGCTTTGGGGAGATTACAAACTAACGACCTGTACTGCTCTGTACTGCGCAGAACCTCGGTATCTCTGTACCGATGTGCTGCTAGAAGTGAGTGCTATATTATCGAGACTTTCAAGAATGCTATACATCCTACCCTATCGAACAAAGACGCCGATTAATCGACAAGCCGGCTACATATCCGTGGCTTAGTAAGTGTCTAGTACGTTTTAGAATTAGTACGTTTAGAATCTTGGTCAGACCTAGTTACGCAATTACTCTGGAAGAATTTGGGTCTGATGGGCAGGAGTCTCAGTTAGGGCCTATTGCACTCGCGTGTCCAGGGCGGTTGCGATTTTGCTATGTGTATGTACATTTGCTGTGAAAATGGTGAGAATAAATAGCGAAGGCAATGGTTCGAACTAGTCCTGGGGGCTAAACTGGTTCAACCAGTACGGTTCGACAGGTGAACGCAAGCCGTCAGATTCGAACCAGTTCCATAGCAGTTCAGCCAAAGCTTGTTTAGTCATACATCTTAAAGTGGTTTTAACTCTGGGTTGGCATCCGAAGCAGTTTTGGATCCGGAGTGTAGTATGCACTTAAATGCTGGTGACTAAAAATAGGTTCGTCACGAGCAAGAAATAGCTTACATTTCAACCTCTGGGCTACTTAGAAGAGAACTAAACTAAGCAAGATGTCATAAGGGATCGAACTGGTATGAACCAGTCTTGAACCAACACCTCCAGCATTGTTAACCAGTTCGATATGGTGCGGTTCGCACCCCGAACCGGTACCGAACCGCACCGCAAACCACAGGTGCGAACCGATCCACTTCCGAACCTTCGCCTTCCCTGAGAATAAACCCCACTTAGGTGATCTGACGAGGATGTAGACCCCGTCGTGCGTGGACCCAGGAAAGTCTCCCAAACATCAATCACGAACGACGCTGAGTTTTTTGGCCCAGCCCCGGAGAAGAAGCTGTGGTACGAGTGGTAATAGAGCAGAAATGGAAGCAAAAAGTACGCAAAAGAGTGGTCGAAAGAGAAACATACGAACGCCCACACAAGGTGGACGGATGGGTCTTGGTCCGATGATGGGAGAGTGGGAGCAGCGGCCGTGTGCAGCGACAGCAAAGGCGGGTGGATGGCACTCCGCAGCTACATCTGGAAAGGACAAATGGAGATGTTCGACGCCGAGTTGTTGGCGATATGGATTGCCCTCAAGGAGACTGCAAAGAGAGCAGAAAGGCTGCACGCACAAGGGGTGCAGAGGGCGGTGATCTTCAACGACTTCCAGGCGGCAGTCCGACGAGCAGCACACTTCGAAATCGGGCCTGGACAGCAATTGGCATAATAGATCAATAACAAAGGACAAGCACTTCGCGATTACGGCATCGAGACAGATCCGCCGGATCCCTGGGTACTCTGGAATCCCCGGAATGAAGAAGCAGACCGGCAAGCAAACGCAGTCCTCGAGGGTCGTGGAAGCACAGTCCGAGAGCAAGCATTCACCTCTGCAGCGAATAGAGCGAGAAGGATCACCGAGCAGAGAGCAGCGGCCAAAACCGAATGGGAAGAAGAGATTTAGCACGTACTACGGGTACCGAAGCGGGAAGGCTGGGAGCCGAAGGTCAATCCCAATAATGAGTAGGAAGTCTCTCGTTTCACGATACTACCAGTTGAAGTGCGGGTATGCGCCTAGACGTATCTCAAGCGGTTCAGGCAGCGAGATGATGATCAGTGCTGGTGGTGCGGAAAGGCGGCCAGGCGCGCGAGCATCTCTTCCGCCACTGCAAGAAGTGGCAGAACGAGCAGCGGTAGCTGTGGAAAGCAGTCGGGAGAGAAACCGGCTGGAAAGCGGGAAGATGCAGGCACATGCAAATATCGGAGCTGTTTTCCCTGGAGATGTGTGATCAAGCGGTGATGGACTTCCTGGCGGCCACGGAGGTCGGGAAGTTCCCACGCCGCTGAGCAGAGCAGAGCTTACGCGGCAGTCTTTCGTTTCGTTTCGTTTCGTTTCCTTCTGTTTCAATTGCGATCATTCGTTTACCATTGTTCATTGATTAAGGGGAAGATAAGGGGAATAGGAGAAGAGAACGAAGAGTAGAAGGAGGGGAGCTCCCCCACCTAGCCGGCTATCTGGTGGAGGAGGGGAGGATAAACCGGTTCGTCATGCAAACTATTAGCAGAAGGTTTTGACGTTGATGATAGCAGGCTGGGTGCACCAGAACTCGTCTATAAAACTTTGACCGATGCATCTCCCCTCCCACCAGCTGTCCAACGACATCTTCTCCCCGACCAGCGCTCATTTGCCTATCCCTGTAACATATTAACCCTTCCCCATTCCCTGCATTACCAACAACGCGCAATTCATCACTACAATAACTAACCAGATACACACTCCCAACGCCGTTATAAACCAATGGTTCTTCATCATTACAACTTCCCCCGCACCAGACTCCGTCAAAATTCCCTCTCTCCTCTCCAATTTCACCGTCATATACTTATCCCCTGCTGTAAACCAAAGCACTGGCACACTCACTACTGGCAATATAACACTCAGCGCTACCTGGCTCCCGTTCAGCGCTTTAGCCAACCCTTCTTTCCCTACCGCTCCCGCAATTATAATACTTGGCAAAATGGCAATCCCACGTGTCACCAACCTCCGCTTCCATGGGGAAATGCTCCAGTTTAGCTGGCCCTCAGAAACCATCTGTCCTGCAATGGTACAAACGATCCCTGCAGAGGTACCGGAGAGGAGGAGGGCCAGGGCGAAGAGAGTGCCCGCAACAGGGGAAATGGTGGAGGACAATAGAGTATGGATAGAGAAGAGGTCTACATCTTGTGCGGTATCGTGGAGGGAGGCACCAGCAGTAATGAGGATGGCAGAGTTTACGAAGAGTGCGAAGAGGAAGAGAGAGAGAAAAAGCTCGAGAATTGAGGTGTTAAGGCAGTGTCGTATTGCGGCAAAGGACGGGTGGTATTTCTCATCGGTGGGATGTGAGGTATTGGGAGGTTGGTGGTGGTCGAAGGCACGGACTCGCGACTGCACGATACCGCTGCCAAGGTATAAACTGTGCGGCATTACTGTGGCGCCGAGGATTCCACACGACATGTAGAGTCTACCCCTTAGTAAGTCCTTGCACCCCGGGAGTGAACGTGTACTTACCCTTGGGACTCGACCACCGCAGACGATGGAAGATAGCCCCTGAAAACTTCCCCCACCGTTGTGTTGCGGATGTAGCTCAGCTGGATTCCGAAGCAGATGACAACTCCGAGGACCAGCGCCATTACGCCGGCCTCAAAGAATCTTACGCTACGCAGCGAGCCAGTCGGGCGGTAAAAGAGCAAGATTACTAGAACATCGACTAGAGTGATCGCACACCCCGCCACCAACGGTATTGAAAACAAAAGGTTGAGCGCAATCCCCGAGCCGATGACCTTCCGTCCGTCCTGTCAGCGCTTGCCCCATCCCCAAACCCCGTCCCTGACCCTCGACATACCTCAGCAATATCGGTAGCAACAATTGCGGCTTCCGCGAATAGGTACAGAATGATATTGAGCCAACCTGGACAGTGCATGCGGATGTGCTCGGCGAGATTCAGTCCAGTCACCGTTCCGAGCTTGATGCAGAGGGACTGCAGAAAGATTGCGAAGAGGTTCGAGAGAAGGACGATGAACAGGAGCTGGAAGCGATAAGTAGTACCAGCGGCAACATCGGTGCTGTAGTTTCCAGGGTCGATGTACGCGACTGAGATCAGAAAGCCTGGGCCGATAAAGCTGGCGTATTTTACGAGGGCCGATAAGAGGTGGCGGAAGTAGCTATCGTCATCTTGTCGCAAGCGGGAATTAGCAAGGCCGTTCAAATCTTGCCGAGTTGTAGTATCCGCAGCAAGGCTTGGGGGATTCTGGTTCCAGCCTTCTCGGCCGGTATCGTCAGTGCGGGAAGGATAATTCATGATGTCTGATGAAGTTGCTCTGAATTGACGGATGCTTATCGCTTAAAAAAAAAGGTGCCTTTTTTATTCTTACAAGGTTCACGAATCGGCACGCCTACTCTATAAATAACCCAGCCAGAGATGCTACAGTTGGGGACTCCTAGTCGCGGAGGGGTGGGACATTTGATTTTAGTGGTGACTAAGCTTGAGTGACCATGTGTGAAGTGGTGTGCAGGTGAAAAGTGAAAAGCATCAGCGGCCTTCAAGTTCTCCCTTCAGCATCACCACCGTGACCCCCAACTACCCTCAATTGGAACATCAAAATAAGTGGTAGCATACTGTCCCTTGCACTCTAATGCTGCATACTAACAGTTGGGCAGTCTACACAGATATTCCTGCCTCCAGAGCCCAGACTCGCTACATGCTACCAGTGGCTTCAAGTCCAATCCAAAACCCCCCCGCTATCTTGGTCAAATCTTGTCCATTTTCCTCGACCACAGGTGTTTTTGAACCGCCTCAACGAGCTCTATCGAACGGTATCATCGCAGTTCAGATCCGACGTCATCCCATTACTGGTTATCTGTGCCCCCTACCAAAGCCAATTCAAATCACCCCTGCTATCTCAGCCAACTATTGTCTGTTTCCTTCAAGCATAGGCGTTTTTGAAGTATCTTGACGAGCTCTATCCAATGGTACCATTGCTGCCCGGATCCGTGTAGGCCGCATCACTTTGTGGTCTCTTAGGCTGGTAATTCCATTCTACTACTGTGCACCATGGCTCCACCTACCAAACAGCAGCACCAGCTGAAGGAATTGGCTGAGGCCAAGAAGCGGTTGAGAATTGATGTTGAAATACATGTTCCAAAGCATTTAAGAGACTGTTTGGATGATGAAACAGAGGAGGAAGCCTGGTGCCCTGGTGAATAATATGAGGACCCCGATGACTTGGAGGCTTGTGCTAGTGATCGGGAGGGGAACTTGGATGATGATGCAGGAGAGGACTACAATACTACGGATGTTGAAGATAATCTAAACCTTAATACCACTGCTTTTGAGTAAATCATGGGGAAGAAGGATGTGGTATTCAAGGCAGTCAAGTTTAAATACCAGCGGGAATCAGTGAAAAGCAAGCGCTCCAGAAACCAACAGAAGGAACAGAGCCATACTCTTCAAGAGGCAGCTTCAACACTGCGTCCTCTTGCTGCTTACCACTTCCTGTCACCAAGTTCCGCAACGGCCAGTGTGGAGAGTTTTGATAAGGAACCGGCTATAGTTAGAGGTTTGAGCAAAGAGGAACGCGATCTTGAAGAACATGCTGCTGCACTTAAACAGCTGGAAAAGAAGATTGAGAGCAAGCGGGAAAGATTGCAAGGTCAGAACAGAACGCGACACTTGGCTGTACTCGCATTCCTGAAGGTACAGTCATCAAAATAATCTGGTGAAACTCGGGGGATATGAGCTTCCTAGTCGCGCGCTGCTCTGGGAGAGGTATTTACTTTGCACGGAAGCTAGTCACCTGGGAGTGCATGAATCTGAAAGATGGAAAGATACCAGAATCTGGACGAGGCTGCTTTGCAAAAACACAGTCCTGGTTCAATGATGAAGGTATTCAGCTGGTGGTGAGAAAATGGATTGCACAGAGCGGAGAAGGTAAGATACTGCATTGTCGCAGTGGGTTTGAGTTGGTTTGAGCTTTAGTAACTGGTTTCCAGATATCACAGGCTATCGTTTGGCAAAAGTGATTGGAGAATACCTTGAATCAGAGCAGGCAGTTTCAATTGCTGCGAAAGCTATTCAAGATGGAACTGAAGCTCGGCTTGGTGAAGGGGCTGGTGTTATAGCGCTGGGAAAAGAGGAAGGTATTTAGGAATAATGGACAGAAGTCATTGGTGGTGTCGAAGGAATTGTGTTACCGAAAGGCGGAGATATTGGGAGATGCGGAGGAAGCGGCCAGATGGTGACGGGATAATGTAGTATGATAAGGAAGTAACGAGAGGTGTTGCGACGTTGGATGATACGGTGTGGTTGTACTGATAAGGAGTTGTGTTGAGGGTGTGTAAGATCATAGGATGAGATTTGGATGGTACATCGGAGGATGAGGAATGGTTCGAGGGTGGCAGACGAATTGTATATAAACAGAGTGTTGTTGGTGTTGGAGGATTTCCTTTTCTTCTCTCTTTACTCATTCTCTTGTATATCAAAGCAAGTTACGACTTTGAAACCGCTTCGACTCTTGTCATGTTCTGATTCCCCAAAACCTACCTTGAGCGCCTTGGCCCTGTTTTCCGATATCACATTATAGGTTACCAATATCACTTATTCCTAACCCCGCCCGTTATATGGAGTTTATTCCCTGTCCTTCTTGCACGCCGAATCGACATCCAGGACCTGATAGCTACAAATGTTCTAAAGCGTCCAACTAGTTACCACAGTTGTACTTTAAGTTAGATACAAAGTGTATACCTGGATAATATAAGTACCCGCTTTAAAAGCGATAAAGTGGAGTAGATACAGTGCCACCACTAGCCTAAGACATGCTACTCACGGAACGGATTGGAGGATTAAGGTAACGATCAAAATTTTCTGTGGCAGTCAGAAAATGCTTACAGATACTCTTATTTGCGGGAATATTAATCTTGTAAAGTTGGGGTCGCCTTATGTCGGTGTGGTTTTGATTCCAACTTTGCCCGCTATCGATAAATCAACAGCAACCATGAAAATTAATTTAGCTTCGTAATGTAATGGAGGCTGCTAGGTCAAGTAATGTTACGAAGTAATAATTAAAATTACTTGAATATTGGGAGTGCTGATAGAGTTCAAAGTTGTGCATTTTTGGTGCACAGGGATTTTTTTTGTCCCACTTAGGGAGCTTAGTCACGATTATTAATCATCAAAATTAGACCATGAATTTCCATATATGGTTAGTGCATTCCCGTTTTGTCTTATCAACAACTTGGCGATGACTTTTATATACAGTTTCTGTAAATTTCTTTTTGCCATACATAAACCCATTTCGGTAGGAATCTAGAATATGCATACAGCGATGGTAATGACGGTTGATTGTAGCTGTTGATATTGAGTGTAATGTGGCTGGTACTGTTTCTTCCAAAGCCTCCAATGTGTATTGACAATTTTCCTGGGAGTAGAACTGTGTACCGCACCAAAACTGCTCAATGAAGTACAGTTCATGGTGAAATTTCGCGTAGAAGATGATACACTGGTGTACTGAGAGAAGCTCTTCCTCCAAGCGTTCTTTTTGTGCTTGGAAGTCGGGTTCTGCAGCCAATACTGTGCGCATACAGCAATTCCTCTCCTCTTTACAACCTCCATGCCCACCTGTAGTAGGGTATTGAAGACGAAACATAAATCCATCACTTCTTCTCTTACGCCAAAGATCCCTTTTGCGAAGAATCTGCACCGCACCTTTCTACTTTCCACGCAGGGCCCAGTCAGAATGGTGAAGAGGAAAGTCCATAGTCTGTGGCAGGCCTTTGGAGTGAATGAACCCATCACGCATATGGGGTTGTTGACCACCGGGATTTCAATTAACTTTAGAGGCTACTAAAGTATTCTCCACAAAGGAACAGTAATTGGAGGCATTATCAAAAGCAAAGAGAGATTGACATGCGGGAAAAGCTTACTGAAAGGTAGACACCGCTATGTTTATAGTCTGATTGACCATCTTATCCCCATTCCAGTAATTATCCTTTCCATACTCAAGCAGTTGCATTGCCTCCCTTACACATCTCCCTTCACTGTCTTTTGGCCACTGACCAATGTGATCCAGTTCTTTATCAGAAACATGATCAGGTATGCGTAGAATCCCACCAGGTGTAAAAAAGCCCAATACCATAATGACTTTTCCTCTGGTCTTGGGCCGTATAGGTTACTTACCTTTGAGCATTCACATTCTTCGCATTCCATCATTCGCATTGAATGTAGATTCATCATGCGTAACTAAAACCAAAAGCTTCTCACCTTCACGCAGCGTTGATGGCTTTTCCCAGGTTCCATCTTCCTTGAAAACTACCATCCGGCGCTGATACTCTGTCCATTGCAGTAGGAAAACCTCATTGCTGTAGTTTACCACATCTGCCCATTCATGGCCATCCACATATTCACCTTTGCGTATGGTATTATTTTGCAAACCCATTTTTCTTAACCAGCGATGAGCAGTCCTAGCCCTGATAGTTCTTCCCTTTGAGTATTCCTGAGTGCTGACAATGCCTGCGGTACCATCTGTAACGGGCGGGGTCGGGCGCAGGTGATATTGGTAACTAAAATGTGATATCGGAAACAAGACAAGAGGTACTCACACTTCATATCGCGGCAATCAAAATAAGCCAAGAGTCGAAGCTGTTTCAAAGTCGTAACTTGGTTTGCTATACAAGAGAACAAGTAAAGAGAGAAGAAAAGGAAATCCTCCAATACCAACAACACTCTGTTTATATACAATTCGTCTGTCACCCTCGAACCATTCCTCATGCTCAGATGTACCATCCGAATCTCATCCTATGATCTTACGCACCCTCAACACGACTCCTTATCAGTACAACCACACCGTATCATCCAACGTCGCAACACCTCTCATCACTTCCTTACCATACTAAATTATCCCGACGCCAGCTCACCGCTTCCTCCGTGTCTCCCAAAGTCTCCGCCTTTCCGTAACCCAACTCCTTCGACAGCACTAATGACTTGTGTTCATTATTCCTAAGTACCTTCCTCTTTTCCCAGCGCCGTGACAGTATCCCCCCCTTAGGCTCGAGGTCCTCCGAGAGCATTTTCCAATGGTCCAGGATTCGTAGGTTATCGTTGATGGAACTCCTCCACCGTTTGCAGTCCATCGACGAACTTCGCTGGCTCCCAGGTAAGGGAATCATAACCCGTCCACCGAATCAAATACTGTAACGGACTTCAATACACCCGACTATCCTCAGCACTGGATATGTGGTACTCCTCTTGTCCATCAACCTCTACTGATCGGGGAGGTTCTACCTGCTGCCCCACCAGAGGATCCTCTACTACTGTATCTAGCAACGAATCAGATTGAACTTGATGAATCCGTATTGATGCAGGTAGCTCCAACTCATGAGCATAAGGAGACACATGTTTGCACACCCAAAAGGGTCCCAGGCGTTTCGAATCCAAATTCAGAGTAGGGCAAGTAGTCCGTATATTGCGGGCGTCCAACCATACCTGAGATCCAACTTGTATATTGGGTGTGGGAATCCGTTCTCGATTTGCACCTTCTTCCTGTACTGCTTGACTCCGCGTCATCTCAACTCTCAGATGCTCATGAACCTGTTGGATTATAGCTTGAACTTGATCCACTTCCAGGCGTCTTTGATCTCATTCCTGTGTTGGTTCCCCAGCAAATGACATCCTTGGTTCCACCCCCTGTACTGCAAAGAATGGAGTATATTTTGTCGATTCGGATACTCCATTATTAGCGGCAATCTCCACGTGGGGTAGCCACTGCACCCAATCGTCCTGTTGATGATTGACAAACACTTGAAGGTACTGTTCCATTCCCGCATTGATCCGTTCGGTCTGGCCATCTGTCTGTGGATGGAATGCTGTGCACATTCATCTATCAATGCCTAACCGGCTACATACCTGTCCCCAAAAGGTCGAAGCAAACAGAGGTCCCCAATCCGAAACAATAGTCTTTGGCAAACCATGACGGCGTACAATTTCTCGAAGAAACAACTTTGCCAATCCTATCGCATCTGTCGTTGTATAGCATGGGACAAAATATCGCATCTTCGAAAGCCTATCTACTACCACCCCGACTACATTGAACCCTTCACAATTTGGTAACCCAACCACAAAATCCATTGAATTATCTTCGCATGGCTTCTCTGGTACAGGTAACGGTTGAAGAACTCCACACGTTGCATTCCTCTAGGTCATAGATTGTTGGCAACTATGGCAGTTTCGTATATACTGATCTACCTGTTTTCGCATATCTTTCCAGAGGTATTGTCTATCCAGAAGGTCAAATGTTTTTGGCCGTCCTTGATGTCCAGCCAACGCAGTATCATGGGCTTCCTGTATCAGTCGTAACTGTAACTGATCTCCTTCAGGGACATACCGCTTTCCTCCACACCAAACTTGTCCCTCTTGTTCCGTTCACTCTGCTACTGTAATCTCTTTCAAACTGTCTCTCTGACGTATAGCCTCCAATATTCTACTTGGCAGCAGGTCATTCTTGTATGCTTGAGCAAAAAGATGAAATATCAAAGGAAATCTCTGTACGGGTATCTCATTGGCTGATATCCTCAACTGTTGTGGTAAATTATGTGCTTTCAAAACAACATGCTCCATATTTTTTAATCTTTCATCCCCCCTCTCAGGCAGGTCTCCAGGCCTCCTCGTCAAAGCATCTGCTTTACCATTCGATTTCCCTAGTCGATAAACAATCTCATAATCAAACCGTGTCAAAAATCCAGACCATTGTACTTGTCGCCAATTCAGAAGATTCTTTGTCATAAACTATTCAAGATTTTTATGGTCAGTTATCAACTGCAAGGGATATGTGGCACCCTCACACTCAGGTCTCCATTCTTCAAGTGCCTTGATAATAGCCATAAGCTCTTTATCATATATATCATAATTGCACTCAGCCGGCGAATGTTTGTTTGAATAATATGCCTCAGGATGCAGTACTCCTTCATCGTCTTGTTGTGACAATACTCCTGCAGATACATAATCAGAAGCATCTGTTTCTATAATTACCTCCCTTTCATGGTCGAAATGTCGCAGTGCAGGTGCCGTTATAAATGCAGTTACCATCATCTCAAAGGTCGACTGTTGTTCCACCTCCCATACGAATGGTTTATCCTTCTTCGTAAGTCTTGTCAATGGTTCCGCTTTCTCAGAATGCTTAGGAATGAACCATTGATAATAATTGCAAAACCCCAGGAATTGTTGTATCTCAACGAGGTTATTCAGACATCCATTTTCAGTCTTTTTCTCCTGGCTCCAATTCCGTACAGTTTCAACCTTATCCTCATCCATGGAGATCCCCCTTGTTGATATGATCAATCCCAAATACCTCACCGTCTCCTTATGGAACTCGCATTTCTCTGGCTTCAAGTATAATCCTGCTTCCAACAACCTTTGCATAATCCATTTCACATGGCCAACATATTCCTCCTCGGAATCGCTATATATTAATACATCATCCAAATGGGCCAATGCAAAATCATCCAAAGCTTCCCAAATAGCATTATTAATATAACCCTGGAAGTCTGCTGGTGCATTTGTTGTTCCGAACTGCATCACAGTATGTTCATACAGCCCATATCTGGTCCGAAATGCTAACTTATGCTCATCCCCTTCCTTAACCCGAAGTAAATTATAAGCTCCTCGTACCTCCAGCTTAGTATATATTCGAGCTTTCCCTAAGAGATCCAATGTTTCCTTTATTAATGGGAGGGGATACTGATTTTTCATTGTTTTACTATTGATATCTCGATAATCAATGCAAAATCGTAACCCCCCTCCGGATTTCTTTGGAAACAATACTGCAGCAGCAAATGGTGATGATGACTGTCGAATGAATCCTTTGGACATATTCTCCTCAAGCCATTCCTTCAGTACAACCAACTCCGCTTTTGATATTGAATACAATGATCCCCAGGTTGGTGTCTCCCCCTCCTTCAATCGGACCTCATGATCAATTCCTGATCGATGCGGTGGTAATCTATCGGCCAACACCTTTTTAAACAATGGAAGGAATTCATGATAATGTCCTGGAACAATCTCCTCCAAAGGACGTTCCTTCAAATCATTTGCTTCTATGGCTTTATTAATATCGTATAAGAATGCTTTAAACACAGTAAGCTTCCCCTTTTTTACCGTATGGAAGAAGGAAGCTCCATTTAGCATTACAATATTCCCTTGAAACGGTCTAAGGGGTTGAATCAGTGGCTCGAATACCTTTTTAGCCTGGTAAATCCGGCCTGGGGGTTCTTCTGTAACTCCCTGCACCATCACGGATGTATCGTGGTAATCTGTAATGCAATACTGTGATCCAAACGTAACAGTGTTTGATGCAAAACGTACGGCCACATCGTGTAGACGTAGCCATGGAATTCCAAGGACAATTGGATAATGTCCTAATTTTGTAATGGACATAGGTAGCTGCTCTTTATGTTCCTGTATCTGCATGCCGTCTTTGGCAATATGCGTAATATTTCCGGATTCAATAGGCCTTCCGTGATTGACCTCGACTTGTTTCTTCTCCTTCAACTCCTGAAGCGGTATCTGATGATGGTGAGCAAAATCTTGATTCATAAATGCAATGCCAGTAGCTCCGCAATCAATCAGTGCATGTGTAGGTATCTCTTGGTTATTCACGGTCAATGAACAGGTTATCACTGAATGTTGACCTTCCATTGATTCTTCCAATACCTCCAGCTTGCTAACTGATAATCGCGAAATTCCAAAACATTTTAAAGCATTTAAAACAAAACTTTTCCCGTCAACCAAAGCGCCATCCTGCTTAGATTGACTTAATCTTTTTCTGATTCCTCGGAACCTTTCTTGGTTCCTACTTCCTTAGACTCTGCTCCACACGCCTTGAATGTCTGAGCCATCTTCCTCGCCGCACATTCTGCCGCCCTGTGGTTAAACCAAGCACAGTAAAAACACCTTCCATCTGCAAACCTTTTTGCTCTTTTCTCTGTTGAGATCCTCCTTCTGCCTGCGCTAGAATCCATAGGTGCAGGTCCAGTGTATCCAGCAACAGTTCCAGCCGGTGTGGTTTCAGGAGCCTTTGGCGGAGGAGGAGGCCTGAGGGAAGCGAAACTTGTCCCTTCTTCTTTATTCGGCACTGCCTTCTCCACTCGTCTTTGTCGAATCTGATTATCCCGTTTCTGTCAGACGGTCACAAACGTGGGAAGCTCTTCAGGCATGTCGCTCTAAGTGAACCAATCTTTCATTTCCTCTGATAATCCCATGCTCAGGTCGTTCTGCAGGCCGAAGGGTTCCTGTCAAGGTCAGCAGCGATAACTTGAAACTCAGCATGATACTGAGAGAACTCTCGGTTCTTTTGTTTAATTTCCCACATTCTCCGTTCGGCGGTCGCTACTTGGTCGGGGTCCCCAAAAGCTGCTTCCAGGAGTTATATAAAAGGTGGTAGGTCTTCCAGTCCTATCAGACAGTCTTCCCGGACGTGTGGCAAGATCTGGCCTGAGGCTATTCCTCTCAGGCAATTGAATACGTACCGTATCTTTAACTGTTCGTCGGGAAAGCTGGCGGGCTTGTGTCTTATAACCATCTGGAGTTGAGAAATCCAGCCTCTCAACTGAGTTCGATCTGACCCTGAAAAGTCTGGGGAGTCAGGAAATTTCTGACCTCTGTCTTCTGGAGTCTGGGGAGCAGCTGGGGCCGTTCTGGCTGCCAATGTTAAGGCATTCGCTAACTGCGGCCTCAAACTGCGGGCTTCCTCTCCAGATTGCTGTGCATCCTGGCTCATCACTGCTAACTGTTGTCGGAGGTCTTTGTCCGTTCCTGGTGCTGCATGTCTCCTCCGGGCCTCGTCCCGTTCGTTCGTCGGAGTCTGTATTCAATGCTCCATCTCAGTATGGTCGCACTGCAGGGGCAGGAACTGCTTCCTCTGTAGGTCTGTGATCTGCCGCTGCAGGTCGATAATTTGTTGTGGGTGATCGCAGACCATCTGCACCTCCTGGATTGGCTGGGAGTACTGTACCACCCGCGTTAGTACCTCCTGTGTCTGTGCGTATGCCTCCCTCAGTTCTTCGAATCCTATGGCGTCCCCCTGTAGATCGAGATGTGCCATGATGGCGCTCTGGTCCTCAATGGACACCAGGGCCACTCGGGGTTCCTTTGATCCTGACATCACAACGAATCAAGCACATCTACCAGTGCCAATTAAATGTGTCAAGTTCGGAGGGGGTCGGGGTCAGAGGTGCTACAACAATCTGCGGAATCCCAAGAGACTTAGCTGTTGTTGCTGCTGCTGCTGCGTGTCCAATCGTCGACTGTGTTCCTACACAGTAATGTCCTTCGCAATCACACGGTTCTGCGGGATCAGAAGAAAACCAGTAGTTTGCTCCTTAATACCGCGTCCAATGCTGGCCGAATACAGGATCGTTAATGTCAAGTCCGCCGCCTTCTCTGGCTGCATCTGTCCAATAAGTATTTCAAGGAGAGGGGACAGTAGACTGTTTCCAAAAATAAACTTCGAGGGGTTCTTCCTCTAAGGTTGCTGAAAGTATAGCCTCAATGCTATTGAAAGCGTTCAAAGGTTCGGGTCCAAATACAAGACAAGGGATTCCAGGAAGATCGAACCAGTTTGTTCGTGAGGTACAGTTACTGTCGTACTGGTGCATCCAAGTATGGGGACTTATAACGGTAGCGACGGATATCAAATCCGGTAAGTCGTTGTTATTCGTCGACGCAATCGTCACAAACGTGTATCCAATGATGATTCGATGCTAGGTAAACCCAACAGGAGATAGAACAAGGTTCGGAACAATACTTACACCCTGTCGAGGGATGTAGGTACATTCAATATCAGGTATGATGTTAAAAGACTTGTTCTACTGTCACGGGCGGGGTCGGGTGCAGGTGATATTGGTAACTAATATGTGATATCGGAAACAAGACAAGAGGTATTCAAACTTCGCATTGCGGGAATCAAGATAAGACAAGAGTCGAAGCTGTTTCAAAGTTGTAACTTGCTTTGCTATACAAGAGAACGAGTAAAGAGAGAAGAAAAGGAAATCCTCCAACACCAAACAACCTCTCTTTTTATACATTTTGGCTGCCACCCTAGAATTATTCCTCATGCATTGAGGTACCATCGGAATCTTCTCCCATGATCTTACACACTATCAACCTAACTCTTCGCAACACTACCACGCTACATCTCCTGATGTCACAATACCTCGAACAACTTCCTTATCATAACACATTATCCCGCCACCCCCTCGCTATATTGTAACAGTATCTCAGCATCTCGCAATGTCTCCGCCTTTCCATATCACCGCTTCCTTCCTGCCTCCTTCGAAACTATCCATCTATCCATCTCAATCATCACTCGCCAACTGCACTGTGACGGTATCCACCCCTTAGACCTGAGGTCCCTGGAGAGCTTTCGTCAGTAGCCCAGGCTTCTTAGAATATTGTTCGTGAACTTTCCCCACTGCTTGCAACCCATCCACGAATTTGACAGGATCCCAAGTTGATGGAGAATACTAAGTCCACTTTACAAGGTATTGCAGCTGATTCCGATACATACCAGTATCCTCAAAACCTGAGACCTGGTACTCCTCTTCACTTTCAATTTCGACTGGTGGCAGCTGTTAAAGTTGCTGTCCCACCAAAGGGTGGTTGACAACAGGGTTCAGGAGCAAAATGGGTTGTACGCAGTGGATCTGTACCGACTGAAATCAGCAAAAAGTAAAATTGTTTTCCGAAAATAGACCACACGCACCAATCATTTTCCACCTTCTCCACAAATAATGTGAGTGACTTGTTTGCAATCCTCCACAAAGCTTCGGAACGTTGAATACTGTGATCACGTTGTCATGACATTTCAAAAATGTATTTAGTTATTCAAGCTAATTCATTGGACTTGTTTCTTTCATGTTGATCCCCTAGATTGTGATTGTTTTGATGTTTTTTGAACTATTCCATTGATTTCAAGAATATTATTAACTATTTAATCCCTTGAGACATCGATTATACACAAGCTTGCACAACTCCCATTACAAAAATTAAGACTCCCAGACTAAACACTCATCAGATTTGAATATATCGCTGCAACGATTACTTTAAGCATTGAGTTGGATAATCTACATGTTAAACAAATTGAAAGTATTTAAGTGAATGGTGGTGCTCAAGTACAACTGCGAGCTATGTGGCTGTGGCGTCAGCAGAAGAAGGAGGAATGCTTCTTGGATTGCAGTTATAGGGATCATATATGTCGTTCCGATACTGAATCCAGGCTTACTACAGTAGCTTCCGTTGCGCGAGAGTTGCTTCGCAGGTCGATCCCTCTCCTTGCCATTCACCATACTAGAAGTATGACGTATTGGCCCTGTTGCAAACGTCTGAAGGAAGGCAAGAAGCCCTGTAACATTTGATTCAGCATCCTCAACAACGAACTGACACTTCAACTGGACGGGAATCTGTCCAGCAGTCGACTTAAAGTGGCTATCTGGAGTAGTCCCCATCATTGTTTGCAACAGTTTCTGGCTATCTGGCTGTGGTCCGAGTTTGGAACCGGACTGAACGGTCCAGGCTGGGCTCTTCCACAGAAAACATCTCTACCCACCGGGTTCAGGGATGGATTTGAACTGGACTGTGATTCGATTACTCAATTCCTACAACTTTGGCTCCAATTAATAATTTGAGTTCTCATTATATTGCAACACGATCTATAGGTGAAATGTTCAGATTGTTGCCCTATTTCATCTGCCATTTTCAGATTTGCGATCGGATCAATATTCGTTCAGTTGCTGTGAAATCAAGCTGAATATCACGCCAAAATAACCGGGTTTCCATTGCGACTCATTGACTATTGATCTGATTGGAAACCGGACAATGGGAGATGAAAGAGGGCATCCAACTGCATATTTCACATATAGATTATGTTGCGATACAATGAGAACTCCAATACTTAATTGAAGCAAGAAATGTCGACTTTTGAGGAGCAGGTTTTCTGTGGAAACCCATTGCAACGGTTCGGTTACGGGTTGGAACCAGACCCAGAACCAAACTGGGATTTTGGACCCATTGCTAACACTAGTCCCAATCCTGAGACGCACTGTATCATTTCTTGCTGGCTGATTCTTTCTCCACCTTGTAGGCCCAGTTATTGAAAGCAAAAGAGAAAGAATGAAGAAGCTTAATTGTCTGTCGATTCAAAGAGAAGGAAAACTATGGACTTATATATGAAAGAAAGGGAAGGAAAACCCAATGCCGACTGCCAAGGCCGGAGCCCAATGTCGAGTACCAGTACCGAGCCCTTCTCCTCGCCATGGGGGCAGGCAAGGTCAATGGTGGCTGCAAGACACCGGCAACATGCCCGAGCCTGCCAGCGCCGAACACTAGCAAAGCCACCAGGCCAAATCTGTAGTCAACACCAGTATAACGAACCATATGTACCGCTTGCTGGTCGCATTGAAAAGATGTCACCGAATTGCTACTGCCTTCTAATGAATGTATTTGGCATTGTTGAGACGACTGAAATACTGATCGTGATAGACGTAGTCTGTGAAGTTGGCCAATCTCTTAAAACACCAAGCAATGTGATTCTGTAGCTCCCTTTTGGCATTGCACCCCATTAGTGTTAGCAACGGTTCCGGACTGTCACTTCGGGTCCTGGTTGAGGTCCAAACTGAACCGCTGCCAAATTGCCGATCCGGGTCGTCAATAAACCTGAACCGTCAACTCGGGGACAATTCAATGGTAAACTCCAAACCCGTCTGAAATGTGCGGGTTGTCAGCGGGTCGCCCACTGGGTCCATCCATTGATTCATATAAGGCTCTTGTAGTTGGAGATTGTTAATAGTATCATATCAAAATTGCGTTTTCAACGCCCAATAATACGTTTTTGGATGCTTTGCAGCTTGCAATACCGATTAATTCCGAATCGGTGTTTCACCTTTGATATATTGTATTTTTGCCTATCATGGCAGTCAATAATTCCGATATGAATGTGAAAATTGGCGCAATGCCATGATTACCAAATATGCAACAACTAAAACTGATGACGCTCATTTGCAGGATGCGGCACGGAGCATGCTGCTGTTGATTTTGCCAGTAAAGGCTGCCAATATTTGGTAAATAGATGCCTGCAACTCATCGGAACATAAATTACCGACGATATGAAAGTAAATATCGTTGACGCTCTGTTGATGCTAGTTCTCAGGATGTGGCAGGGTGCATGTTGCTGTTGTTTTTGCCAGTAAAGACAGCTAATATCTGAAAAATGGATGTCTGTAACCAATAAGAACATAAATTATCCAAAATGCACATCTAAAAATTGGTGACACTCCGTTGAGGCTCATTCCCAGAATGGGGCGGGGATCGTGGTGGTGTCTTTGTTGCCAATAAAAGCTGCCAATACATCGGTTATGTATAAAAGCGACCAAATCACTGTTTAATTAACATACTTACAATACCACAACGCATTGACCCTCCATTGATACATATGTTAAAGTATTGTCAATTCAATATCTGCTGCCATCGATGATTGTTTTTGTCATGATTTGAACTTATTTGTTGTCTTTCTGACCCATTGAGACGTGGCCAAGGGGCAAAGCTGAGCGCAGTAACATTATTGCACTGTTCGCTCTCACATGACAGAAATTTATGTATCCTGCCAAAAGCTTCATTACGCCTGCTGCACATCTGTTTATCAACCGATATCCACAAGCTACTGTTGACCATTGCCCATGATATATCTCTAACTAAAATTCTTGGACAAGATACATAAAGAAGCTGGTGAAACATTGACGCATTCTGTCCTACTTTTGTTTCACTCTCTTATTCCTCCTCATGTTCATTGGATTGACAGTCATCAACACTGTTTCCACCTGTCTCTTTGACTTTCGGGTAGGCCGAATCAATCTGGGAATATTTGGCGCAGAACTCACATTCCGCTGCTCTGGGCATTGGGGATTGCCGATACTATTGTCTTGTCCTATGTCTATGGAGCAGTACAGGTCAGCTAACCTGCAACTGCATCCTATGAGTGGGATGCACGTTACGCACCATAGGATGCAGTTGCAGGGGGTGGAAACCAGGGTCTGACCTGCCATAGGATGCACATGCAGGGGTCCTGATCTGCTGCCATAGGATGCAGTTCAGGGATCTGACCTGCTGCCATAGGATGCAGTGCAGGGGTGTGAACTACTCCTGCCTATCTGGGGTTAATACTATATCTCCACTCACACTAAAAATTCTCGCCAGCCTTGATGAACCCCTTCATCATACATTAGTATATCCCCACAATGTCACAATAGAGACAAAAAATAATTAAAAAGGATTGAAGATAAGTATGAAGAGAAGCCAATAAAAAAATTTCAGACTTCTAATTGCATTATTTGAGGAGTAGTTGTGAAAAATACTGGTGAACAGGGATAAATATAGTAAAAAATGCGACAGGTGAAGAGAAGGTGTGGTACCACACCGAGAATATGTCTTGGCATCTGAAAGTGGTTCCTTTTCACCTAGTACTATTTATCTACAATCCCACCATAGAGAGTGAAATTAAATAATTGGCATGATAGATAAGTATCCAGAGAAGCTGCTAACAAAGTTTCATACTGAGAATAGCATTACTTCTTGAGTTGTGGCAGATTTGGCAGAGGATGATAAAAGAAGATACAAAAAATGCGACAGGTAGTATGACAATGTAGTACCCCACTCAAAACTATAGCTTGCCAGCCTGGATGGTTCCACTGACAGCCTGGTACTCTGTGTCTATAATTCCACATCAGGCAGAAATACTAAATTTTGGACTATAAGGATATGCCTGAATTTAAGTGACTAACAAAATCTCCGACTAAGGATACCATTATATGTTGAGTGGTTGTTAATTTTGAAAAGGAGTATGCAAGAAAATACAAAAAATTACAACTTGTGATGAGATGGTAAGGTACCTTACGTACTTGGTTGCTTGCTAGCCGCAACAGTTCTAGTCGTTAGCTACATTCCTGCATTAGAGTCGAATGACAATACAATTCATTTCAGAAACTTATTACGAGAAGGTTCAAATCATTATTATCAACTGATAATAGTATTCACAGTCGAACTAAATGAACAACTGAAGTATCAGTTCTCAATAACATAATTGTACTTGTATAGTTGGAGTAACATTTACCAACAAGTTAGTATTTTTACTGGACAGTATATTTAAACAATATAATACTAATATTGACTTTGGATTCGCCACTGATACTAATATTTACGTTCAAATTGAATAAATGACTGTAGTATTAGCTCTCAATGACTTATTTCTATCTGGATAGCTGGAGTAACATTTACCAAGTTGTTAGTATTTTTAGTAGACAGTATGTTTGTAAACTATGATATCAATAGTATCTTTGCATTATCCACTATTGCTAGTATGAATATTGAAATTAAATGAACAACTATAGTATCACTTCTGAACAATATATTCGTGTCTGGATAGGTTGAGTAACATTTACCCAGTTGTTAGTATCTTTACTGGACAGCATGTTAACACAATATGATATGGAATTTTTTTTTGCATTTTCCAGTGATATTGGTATTCACAATCATATAAATTGAACCACAGTAATATTAGTTCTCAAAGACATATTTGTATCTGGATAGGTTGAGTAACATATATCAAACTGTTAGTATCTTACTGGAAAGTATATGTATACAACATGATACACAAATTCGCTCTGCATTATCAGCTGATACTAGTATTCACATTCAAATTGAATGAACGACTGTACTGTCAGTTCTCATCAAGAAATTCCGGTCTGGAAAGCTGCAGTAACATTTATCAAGTTGTTATCATCTTTGCTCCAATCCGTATTAATACAATATGATAGTATAATCATTGTTCCATTTTCTAATGAGGCTATTATTTACATTCCAATTCGATGAGCCACTGCAGTATCAGTTCTCAACAACATATTCGTATCTGAACAGCTGAAGCAATATTCACCAAGTTGTTACTATCTTTACTTGGCAGTATATATATAAAATATGATACAAAAATTCTCCTTACATTATCCACTGACACTAGAATTCATATTCAAATTTAAATAATGACTGTTGTATCACTTCTGAATGATATATTCGTATCTGGATATCTAGAGTAACATTTCACACGTTGTTAGTATCAGTACTGGATGGCATATTGATACAATTTGATACCAAAAATATCTTTCCATTTTTCAAAGATACTAGTAATCACATTCAAATTAAAGAAACAATTGTAGTATCACTTCTGCAAGCTATAATACTAGCTGGATAGTTCAAGTAACATTTACCAAGTTGTTAGAATCATTAATAGGTAGCATAATGATACAATTCGATAATAAAAATATCTTCGCATTTCCCTCGGAATACTAGTACTTACATTCAAATTACAATAACGACTGTAGTATCACAACTCAACGCCACACTAGTATCTAGACTGGTGAAGTAATATTTACCCAGTTGTAAGTACTTCCACTTGAGAGCATGATAACACAATATGATAGAAAACTTATCCTTACACTTTCCACTGAAACAAGTATTCAGGATCAAGTTCAACAAAGTAGTGAAGTAGCAGTTTCCGAGGATATATTCGTATCTAGATTGGTGACGTAATATTCACCAAGGTGTCTGTTCCTTTGCTAGACATCATATATACCAAATTAGATACCAAAATTTTGTTGGCATTATACAGTGATACTAGGATTGGAATTCAACATGAATAAATGACTGTAGTATCACTGCTGAATGATATATTCGTATCTTGATTGGTGCAGTATCATTTACCAAGTAGTTAGTATCTTCGCTGGATAGCACATATGTATACAGTGATATTAAAATTATTGTTGCAGTGTCCAGTTATACAAATATTGACATTTATATTAAATGAACGAATGTGGTATAGGTTTTCAATGACATATTCGTATCTGGATTGCTGATGTAACATTCACCAAGTTGTTAGTATTGTACTGGACAGCATATATATAATATATGATAGTAAAATTCACTTTCTATGATCCACTGATACTAGTATTCACGTACAGGGATCCTGATCTGCTGCCATAGCATTCAGTACAGGGATCTGACCTGCTACCATAGCATTTAGTTCCGGGGTGTGAACTACTCCTTCCCCTTTGGGATTAATTCTGGTTGCACCACCCACACCAAAAAAATTCTCGCCAGCCTGCAACATACACATTAACATATAGCATAATATATCCACAATAGTAAAATAGAGAGAAAATATAATTTAAAGGCATTGGAGATAACTATCAAGAGAAGCTGCTAACAAAATTTCAGACTCAGAATAGTATTAGTTGTGGAGTAGTTATTGATTGCGCAGTGGAAAGTGTAAAAATTCAGCAAAAATTGCGACAGGTGATGAGTTGGGAGTGGTACCCCACCACAAATATATCATGCCAGCTTCAAAACTTCACCCTATCAGTCAGTACTTATTATTTACAACCCTGCATTAGAGAGTAAAAATAAATAAAAGGCATGAGAGATAAGTATT